>OHQQ01000401.1_pt1 | contig 30403 bp, 26 predicted proteins | sample 1578211 | NCBI WGS metagenome assembly OHQQ01 (sample SAMEA3879539, study PRJEB24766) | human gut metagenome | biome: human-associated habitat; feature: feces | place: USA | collected 1985/1987
GAAAGCAAGACAACCGTCTCCACATGCTCGGTGAACGGAAACATATCCACGCCCACGCCCTTCGCCACACGGTAGCCCTTCTTCTTAAAGTACTTCAGGTCCCTGACCAGTGTCTCGGGATTGCAGGAGACGTAGACGATCCGCTCCGGGCCGATCTGGGCTACGGAATTCATGAATTCTTCGGTGCTGCCGCTTCTGGGGGGATCCATCAGGACCACATCGACCTTCGCGCCCTGTCCGGCCATTTCCACGAGGAATTTCCCGGCATCGTTCTGGTAGAACTGGATGTTGCGGATCTGGTTTGCCTTGGCATTGTTGCGGGCATCCCGGACAGCATCGGCATTTAACTCCACACCGATGACCTTGCCGGCCTTGTCACTGGCAATCATGCCGATGGTTCCGGTGCCACAATAGGCATCCACCACAGTCTCTTTGCCGGTAAGTCCGGCATACTCCAGAGCTTTCCCATAGAGGATCTCGGTCTGTACCGGATTCACCTGATAGAAGGATCTGGGAGAAATACGGAACCTCTTTCCGCACAGTTCATCCTCAATGTATCCCTTGCCGTAGATCACATGCTCCTTGTCGCCAAGTACCATGCTGGTATTTCGATTGTTGACATTGATGACCACGGTAGTAATCTCCGGGTAACGCTTAAGCAATGCCTTCACGAAATTATTCTTGGAGGGCAGGATTGGGGAAGCCAGCACCAGTACCACCATGATCTGTCCGGTGACATGTCCGGTGCGGATCAGGACATGGCGCAGCAGTCCGTATCCGGTATCCTCATTGTAAGGGCGGATATGGAATGATTTCAACAGTCCCCGGATAGAGACAATGATCTCATCCGCCTTGGCATTCTCGATCAGGCAGCTGTCCACGGGAACGATCCGGTGGCTCTTCTGTTCATAAATGCCGGAGATGGCATCGTGATACCGGTTCTCGCCGAATACCGCATGTACCTTGTTCCGGTAATGCTCCGGGTGCTCCATGGGGATGACACCCTCGACCTTGCAAAAAGGAGCCAGAAGCTCCTTTAATTGCTTTTCCTTATTCTTCAACTGTTCCACATAGGGCTTGTTGATCCAGCTGCACCCGCCGCATTTATCAGCCACCGGGCAGAGACCACTCTTCTTTTTAACAGCCGTCTTTTCCCGGCCCTGTCCTACGGGCACCCGGTTTTCCTTGCCTGCCGTCACTTTAGTTTTTCCCGCCGCATTGGCTTTTCCCGTTGCTTTGGTCTTTCCCGTCCCTTTCGCAGGTCCGGATGTTCTTCTGTCATTTCTGTTATCGTTCTTCATCATTCCGCCTGACTTCATTTAGTCATCCAGTCTTCTCATTTCTGTGTAAGCCAAAAGTAGCGGTCCCACACCCTTGGCATCGTCTTCCACGATGGGCTCGGACATATAATACTCGAAGCTGCCGTCACGCCGACGGTTATCCTCAGGTCCCAGTCCTGCTACGAGGCAGATACCACCGAGGCTTAAATGTCCGTCCTTCTCCTTCAGATAGCGGTCACAAATACCCTGGAATGCCTTTAATCCATAGGCTCTGTAAGACTCCGGTAAAAATCCGAGTCTCACGCCCTTCAGCAGGGAGTAAGCCATGATCGCACTTCCGCTGGTCTCTAAGTAGTTCGGCTCCCTGCCGCCCAGTGCGGGAAGCTGGTACCACATACCGCTCTCATCCTGGAATTTTAACATGGAATCGATCAGATCCACAAATACATTCTTCAGATTGTCATACTCTGCCTTGTACTCTTCTCCGGGTTCACATTTGCTCAGGGTATCCAAAAGTGCCATAGAATACCAGCCCAGTGCTCTCAGCCAGAAATTCTGTGACAGTCCGGTCTCCTTGTTACACCAGAAAGCTTTCTTCGAAGCGTCATAACCGTGATAATATAATCCGGTCTCAGGGTCTCTCATGTATTTTACAACATTGGCAAACTGATGGAAAATGTCATCGTAGTGCTTCTTGTCATCGAATTTGGTCTCATACTCCATGTAAAAGGGCTGTCCCATATACATGCCGTCCAGCCATACCTGATTGGGGTAGATCTTCTTGTGCCAGAAGTTGCCCTCCTCGGTGCGGGGCTGCGTCTCCACCTGACTGTAGATCAGGTCGATGGCCTTGCGGTATTTTTCCTTACCATTCAGGGCATACAATGCGAACAGAGTCTTGCCCGCATTGACATTGTCAATATTATATTCTTCCACGGAATACTTCGTAATCGTACCGTCTTCCTGTACTCTGTGGTCAATAAATGCATCTGCGAATTCGTAATACTTCTTCTCCCCGGTAGCGCTGTAGATCTCTAAAAGTGCCAGGATCATGCAGCCATCAATGTAATTCCAGCCGGCAGCTTTCCCCTCTCTGGCCTTCTCAATGTTCCATGCGGGAACATCCAGAGTGCTTTTCTCGATCAGTTCATCAATGTATTTCTCAAAAATAGGCAGTTGCATGTATTATTTTCCTCCAAATTTCTATTTTACGGCATATAGCTTTATTTTACACTTTATTTCCTGCCTAGTCAATGGGGCTGACAGGGCTCGTACCCGGCAATGGATCAATATTTTCAAATTCCACGATCCATTGTCCGTCATCCGGGAACCCCGGTGTCTGCCTGTCACAACCATCATATCCTGCCGCCATAATTGCTGCTGCCAATAACAGTGATCCATTTCCCGGCAGATACAACGGCAGATCCTTTCGTCCTGTCTGCCGGTTATTGCCGCTTGTGACATAACAGTTCTTTGGAGATTCCTTCAATAGTAACTCTATTGCTTTCTCCGGCTTTCCTAATCTTACCGCCGTCATCGCCATCATGGCAAAATCCCATCCCCACAGGGTAGGATATTTCCAGCATTCCTCCACCACCTGCAATGTGTTGTCCATAACCGTCCTGTCTATCCGGTCACTGTCGATCAGACCAAAAGCTCCCAGCATAGAGGGGTGATCTCTGTTATACTCCGTAAATGTCGTCGGACAATTTTCATGTGCCAGGTACACGCCGTCTTTTTCCGCCAGTTTTGCTATATGCTCTGCTACCTGTTCCCAGAGTTCTTCCTTTTCCCTGCCGAGTCGTTCTGCCCACCATCCGGCGATCCGCAAGGTATCCCGGAAATACTCCACTTCAAAAGCCGGATTGCACACATCCATTGCCTTATGACATTCCTGTACCGGTATTACCGGAGCACAGATACTGTAGACTTTTTTCACCGGATCCCATCCCACAAAATCTACCATGAAATCAGCGGTTTCCTTCACCAGTTCCCAGTTCTCCTCTAAGAATCTGCGATTTCTTTTTCTGCGATATGCCATTTCCAGCATATAGATAATGTGCGGCTGCTGCCACACCAGCAAGGGCGCAATATTGGAAGGGCAGTCCACTCCTTCCGTGGCGATCATTTTCGGCCATCTTGCTCCTTTGTAGCCGTTTCTTGCCGCATTTTCTCTTGCCTGCTGCAGATGTTCCCTATACCATGCCAGGCTTCTGTCCAGCAGCTCCTCCTGATGCCACAGCGGAAGCCATGCACAATGCCACAGATACATCTCCAGATGCATTTTACCGTACCAGCTGTTACATGTCAGTCCTGTCTCCTGCGGAGGTGTCGAACCACTGGAATTGATTGCCATAAGATACTGTGACAAAATAATCCGCCGTTCCAGTTCCCTTGCTCTGGGGTCAGCGCTTTTATTCAGCTGAATGATACCGCCCCGCTCCCAGAAACGCCTACCCCCTCTTTTGGATGCGTTCATTACTTCCTGTGCAGATAAACATTCTGCCTGCTCTTTTTGTTTTCCTAACGCTATGGAGATGTCCAGTTTTTCTCCATTGGCGAAAATACGAAGGGTATGGCTGCCTTCCTTTCGGATCTTTCCTCCCTGCGCATAGATACCTGCATAATACTCATCCCTGTCCAGTTGTCTCCACAGAAGCATTTTTTCATCACTCGTCTGCAGTATCGTGGTACGGTGTCTGTCGTTCTGTGTCCAATCCGATGCGGTAATATCCGAAGCTCCATAGGGGAAATCCAGCACTATACTAATCTTTTTCTCCTTCAGTGCCTCGCTCTCCAGAGAAAAGGCCAGGATGTCTCTCCCTTCATTGTGACAGGCGGTCCGCACTCTGCAGGCATTGTTCCGTATCTGGAATTCACTGTACAGAATCCCTTCATACAGAACCAGTTCCTGCCGCACCCCGGTGATATCTTCTGCAGAAATGCTCTCCTCTTCCCACTGCAGGCGGACCCTTACCAGATTCAGTCTGTGGGGATTTTCCCGCAGCCAGTTATAGACATCTTCATTGCCCACCTTTTTATCCTGCGGATATTTTAACAGACGTCCTTCTCTGTTTACATATTCCGTCATCACCAGATCATCCAGTGTATAATTGTACTTTTCCCTGCTTACCGGTTTCGTGTGCCATCCCCATTGTGACATTGTACACAACGGGAGTTCCTGATATTCCTCGTATAGCGTCTGCATTCCGGTGATATCCGCCGTAAAAGCAAGTTCTCCGTTTCCTACCGTAAGCGGGGCGTCCGTTGCTATCTCCGTCAGCACCGGATTATGTCCCGATATCAGTTTCTGCCTGTCTATTTTATGTTCTGCGACCATACAAATGCTCCTTATCCTTTTACTGAACCGATCATAACACCCTTTACAAAATGTTTCTGTACAAAAGGATATAAAATAATCAGTGGAATACTACCAAATACAATAATAGCATATTTTAATACTTCAATGTTCGCTGCACGCATACTTTGTTCTGCCGTAGTTGCCATTTCCTCCAAAGCTGCTACCGAATTCATGATATTACGCAGGACTACCTGCAGTGTAAATTTATTCTCTGAAGACAAATAAATAAATGCATCAAAATAGGAATTCCAATGAGCAATGGCATAATAAAGTACCAATACTGCCAAAATAGATTTTGACAACGGTAATACCATATTAACCAGAACCCGGATATCATCGCATCCATCCAGTCTTGCAGATTCCAACATTTCTCCCGGAATGCTGTTCTGGAAATAGGTTCTTGCAATGATCATGTTATATACCGAAATTGCTCCCGGTAAGATCAATGCCCACATACTATCCAGCAGTCCGAGGTTTTTGACATTCAGATAAGTAGGAATCAACGGTGCTGTGAAGATCATAACGAAAATAAACAGAGCGCTGATCACCTTTCTTCCAATAAAATCCTTTACGGACAATGGATATGCCGCCATAATTGTCAATACAATATTTACGCATGTTCCCACTATAGTATATATAATGGAATTTTTATAACCGGTCAGAAGAGACCTGTTGGAAAATATCTCCTCATATGCATCAATATTCCATCCCTTCGGCCAGAAAGATACCTGTCCTCTTATTACAGCGCTTGGCGAAGACAAAGACGAAGCTACCACATTGAGAATTGGCATCGCTACCAACAGAAGACATATCATCAGGAGCACAGTATTTACTATATAAAATATACGATTACTTTTGCTCATAACTTTTCTTTTCATCTTATGTTCCTCCCTATATCAGACTGGTATCGGCAACCTTATCCGCTATTTTGTTTACAACCAGCAATAATATCAGAGATACCACTGACTGGAATATACCAATCGCTGTCGAATAGCTATACTGCATTCCGCTCAGACCGATACGATAAACATACGTTGAGATAATGTCTGAAGTTGCCATGTTTAAATCATTTTGCAAGAGCAGTACTTTTTCATATCCTATTGTCAAAATATGCCCACAGGACATGATCAACAGAATTACTGCTGTCGGCATGATACTGGGAATGTCAATATATCTGATTCTTTGCCAGATATTCGCACCGTCCACGGTTGCTGCCTCATGTAATTCCTGGTCTACCGCAGCAAGCGCAGAGATATAAATTACGGCATTGTAACCCGTTTTCTGCCATACATCAGAGAAAACATATAATGTTTTGAACAATTTAGGCTCTCCCATAAAATGAATGGCCTGTCCTCCCAGATTCTCGATCAGGTGATTCACCGGACCCGTCAGAGATAACATCTGTGACAGAATACCTACGATCAAAACGGTAGAAATAAAATAAGGCATATACGTTACCATCTGTACCGTCTTTCCGAACCATCGCACTCTGACATAGTTCAATGCAATCGCAAGAATGATCGGTGGAAAAACTCCCAATACAATACCATACACAGACAAGCCCAATGTATTACCCATCAGTCTCCAGAACTGTGGTGACTGGAAAAACATCTTGAAATACTTAAGTCCTACAAACGGGCTGTGCCAGATACCTCCTTTGAAATTGTAATCCCGGAATGCGATCTGCGATCCAATAATAGGCATATATTTAAAAACGATCAGATAAACCAGAGGCAGTGCTACGATCAGATATAACTGCCAATGCCTTTTTATGCTGCGTATTGTATTTTTTGCATGCTGTTTTTTATGTTCCGGACGAATTGTTTTCTTAGGATTCATTTTCTTCCTTCTTTCTATAAAAGGAGGGCTGCCTTAATGCAGTCCCCCTTGCAAATGTTTCAAAAGGCTTTCCCGATCTCCTATTTTGCAAAAGAAGATTCATCATATGCCTTCTGTAATAACTCCAAATATCTCTCCAGTCCTACATTATTCAGGGCACTGATATAGCCATCCCATTCTGCATCAATATCCTTTGCTCCGGTAATAAACTGCACCATATATTCTTTCTGAACATCCATAACATTGGTCTTAAGCAAAGACATTTCGCTGGAGTCTTCCTGGCTCATATATAAATCCGGCATTACCGACTCTCTGGACTGTCGCACCTTTTCATGTTCAAGAGACGCTCTGTAAATAACCACATTTCGACCATTGACCGGCTTAACATCCTCCGCATACGGATCCGGGTTCGTAGCATCTGCAAGCAGGAAATCCGGTGTACGCACCAATGCCGTAACCTGATTCAAAGTTACATTGGCTGTGGAAGCATCCAGTTTCTTATAGAGTGCTTTTGTCACACCATCCATGCCTACTTCTGTCGTATCATCATCCAGCATGACATAATTCACACCTTCTTTTCCAAGAATAGCTCTGTATGTCTGCGTCTCAATATAATCCAGCAGACGGAATGCTGCTTCGGGATTACTGCAGCTGCTCGAAATAAATGTCATACCTGTCTGGAACATAACATAAGGATTCCAGGATGCCACACATTGACCGTCCGGTCCTGTCAAAGGTGCAAGTGACTGGTACTGCTTCCATTTATCGGAATAGGGTTCTGTTGTCAAATCACATGCATATCCCGGTCTCTGGGCCAGAAATGCTCCGATGACACATTCATCCCCTGCTTCATTTATGTTTACCTGATTATTCTTATCCTGCGTAAAAGATTCTGGGTTTAATAATCCTTCACTATACAGCTGTTTTAAATATTTCAGGCCTTCTTTGTAGCCTTCCTGAACCGGCGCAAACGTCACTTTTCCGTTATCTAAATACAATTTATTTGTCTCAGAAGTCAGTTGAAACGGATTCATTAGAAATCCATCAATCTGTGTACCCGCTCCGGAAGTCACTGTTGACAAAGGAATTTCGTCATTGAGATCTCCATTGCCATTGGCATCCTGCTCCTTAAAAGCTTTCATGACCTGATAAAACTCTTCCGTAGTTGTCGGCATCTCTAATCCCAGATTATCCAGCCACTGCGTATTGATCCACAATTTCATATTGTATTGTACATGCAGGGATCCATCTACATTCGGTAAAGAATAAATATTACCGTTGGGAGTTGTTATATAGTCTCTCATCCCCTCTATTTCATCCAGTGCCTGCTTATAACCTACTGAAACAGTGTCCAGATAATCGTTTAAAGGTAAGATCAGTCCCTGCTCTCCCAGCGCCTGTTCTGTTGCTTTGTCATAGCGGTTACTACTGCCTACACCAGTTAAAATAATATCCGGAAGATCTCCCGAAGCGAACATGGTGCTCAGCTTTTCCTGTACATTATCTGAAGCCGCACAGGTCTGCCACTCCAAATGGATTCCCGTTGTCTCTTCAAGTTCTTTTACCATTTCATTATCTTCCCAGCTGCCGTCCGGATTTGCAGGTGCAAACACCGTCAGAGTCACGGGCTCATTTACAATGGGAAGTTGTCCCGGTTCATTAAACAATGAATTGTCCCCTGTTTGTGTCTGACCTGCTTCTGCTCCTGATGATCCTGCTGCCTGTTGGGATGATCCGCACCCGGTAAACATTCCTGTCATAAGCATGCATGCTGTTAAAAGTGCTACAATTTTTTTCTTCTTCATTTTGTGCCCTCGCCTTCTTTTTTTGCTCAGCCCACAGCTTACCGATTTGATTTTTTGTATTTGTACTGTGGCTGCCTTACGCATTTCACAATACAGGCCGGGCACTGAAACAACAACTTGAAATTCCTGATGCAACGTACAAAATCTAAGAAAATGCGCCGTACACTTTCTTAGGTACTGCGCATTTTCTTAGATTTTTATTCTTTCCATGCCGAAGGTGCTATCCCGTAGGCACGTTTAAAGGCCCGTCGGAAGGTTGCGCTGCTTCCGTAACCCACCATCTGAGCAATGGTCTCCATATCCCATTTTCCTTCGGCAATTAATTTTTTTGCCTTTTCCAGTCTTAATTTTTCCAAATAGCTACTAAAAGATTTTCCCATCGTCTCCTTGAAAAAGATAGAAAAATAGTTTTCTGATAGTCCAAACTCTTCTGCCACCATGGGGACGCCCAGAGATGGATTGCCATAATTTTTCTCCAGATATTCTTCCAGTTTCTGATAGTATATCTCGCTCTTTCTGCTCCTGCTGTGATAATTTTCTTCGCATAGACGCAGGAACTGTGTTTCCAATACTTCCAATGCTTTGGGAAACGACTGTTCCGTCTGTACTTTTTCCAGCAGCTGCTCCGTTTCCATACTTTCTGCCATATTATTACACATTCTTATCAAAGTAGAGGTGATTCCCGATATAACGACTTTCCCTCCATTGGCCGACAGATGTATTTTTCCCAGATTTTCTTCTCTTATTTTTATAAAAATTTCTTTTACCTGCTCTGAATTACCGTTTTTTGTAGCAGCCTGTAATTTTTCTTCCATTTCCAGCGGATACCAAGGCATATTCCTTTTCCACAGCTCTCTGCTGTATTCCACTACATTCTGTTTTTCTATTTTTCCCTTATCAGAGCAATATAACGCCTGTTGATAAGAAAATACAATTTCTCGCTTTTCTGTATAACAGCTGCCGATTCCGACATAAACCTCCTCCGCTCCAAGCTGTTTCAGTTTCTCTGCTGTCTGCTCTCCTACAAGCAGAGGTTCCATAGGATTTTCCTCTGTACAATATTGCAGCAATGCTACATGGGTCGGATCTACCGGATACCATATCTGTTCTGTTTCCGTCTCCGCACATTTTTTTGCCGCTGACAACAGTTTTTCTCCCTCCTCACTGCCAAACACCAGTACATAGTAATCCTTCTGCACTAACCGGATTCCGGCATGGGCAGCTTCCTCTATAATATTAAGTTCTGTGTCAAATTCTCCGTTCATTAGTAATGTCAGAAAATTTCTTCTCTCTTTCACGGTCTTTTCCTGTAGCATCGCATTCAAAGACTGATAATCATCCAACAGGGCATGAACTCCCTTCTCCAGATATTCATACTCTGAAATATTTTCCGTTTTATGAATTTCTCTGTCTTCCAGCATAAAAAATCCCTGCATATTGTCAATCAGGTTATGAATCGGTTTGCTGTACCTTAATGCAAAACAACACCCAAGGCCAATTTCCAGTACTGCCCCTGTGAAAAGAATCAACCATGCTGCTCTACGAATTCTTTGAAAATCCTGCATTACTACCGCCATCGGAAGAACGGCCGCAAAATGCATTCCATTTTCTTCCGATGTCTGATTTACCACCAGACAATCTGTTCCATTCCATTTTATTTGCCGGATATCTTCCCCTGTTGCTTCACTTAGAAACAGATCCGTGTTCTCCGGATCATCACCATCCGCAATGATTTTCCCCAGACTTGCAAGCAGTCTGTCCTCTGCATCATAAATCAGAATTCCTCCTTGTCGGCTCAACAGTTGTCCAAACATTTGCTCTAGATTTTCTTTTGAAAGCAAAAATTGTACTACAGCATTTGCTTCCGGCTCCTGTTGAATATAATTCCGCACAGGGTAGGAAAATGTCATTGCCTGAAATGTTCTCTCCCCTGTATCTATTTCTTCCAACGGAAACAGCTGCCACGTATTCGACTCGAAACTCTGTTTTCTCCAGGTCTCAAAATCCGTATTTTGATAAGTGCAATAATTGTCATAAAAAAACTTATCCCCAACTACCATCCCGCTTTTTCGAAATATCAATTCATTTTTCATAATCACACTGTAATTCTGATAGTGCTCTGAATCCGCAAAGGTCTGGCGAAGCATGTCATTGCATCTGATTAATGCTGCGATATTATTGTCCCCATCCTTCAATCCGTCCAGAAAATAGACCCACTTTAAATCACTGTCGTTTGATACAGAAAAAGCTCCTGCACACATAATATCCAGTTGCTTTTCAAATGCCATGCGGCCTTCCGTTAAGTCATTTTTCATAATTTCACTGTAATAGTTCTCTGTACTATTTTTCCAAAATGAAAGTAGCAAAAATACTGCTATAAACGGTGCAGCCAACAGCGCACCATAAGAAAGCAGCAATGTAGAGTATATTCTCTTCACATGAAAACGTTTTAATTTCTGTTGTGTCATTCGTATGGTTATGCTCCTCATTTTTCTCATGGTCCAAAAAATATCCGGACTTTCGAACATAAAATGTACTTATCTGCAAAAAAACAGCAAACACGTACATTATATTACGCATTTGCTGCATTGTCATCATGAATATATAATTTTCTCACTCTGGAACGCTCTGGTCAGTCCGAATACCAGCACTCCCGCCGCGCACAGATTTACGATCACCGTCACGATAATTTCTGCCGGCTGATAACTAAAGGAAAAAATGCCGTTCATACACTGCACACTGTTGTATACCGGGATCAGATACCGGTATAGCGGGATCTCCTTTCCCTGACTGAGCATGGGGCTCAATCCGATAAATGTCACCACAATGGTAAACGGAGACACTGTTGTAGCTGCCTCTTTCACACTTTTGGCAAAAGCGGAGACCAGTGCGATCATGGATACCAGCACCATTACCGTTGACAGAATGATCAGAAGCAGCATCGCATAATCCATAGGTACGTACACCGAGGAATCCACGCCGGTCAGTTCTCCGCCCATCATTTTCGGCAATGCCGCAAAAGTTCCGATAAAACTGGAACAGCCTGCCAGAAGCGCTATGATACTTAAGGAAAACACTTTTCCCAGAGCCAGGGAACTTCTCTTCATGGGTGTCACCAGTAATGTCGCTATGGTACCCCGCTCCTTTTCCCCAGCAATGGACTCCGGTGCCACAGACATACATCCACTGTACAAAAACATCATAAGCAACAACGGCATCATCATGGAAAACATCTGCCCCGTAGTATCTTTGCTGGTGGCACAGTCATAGTATACCGAATCTCCGGCATTGATATCCAGTTTATTAGCTAAGGAAGTCTCATACTGCTCCAGCACCTCCGATACCTCATTGTAAAAATGAGCGGATTCCGGTTCCGCGGAATTGTAATAAATTTCTACATTGGGCGCAGGTTCCCCACTACTGACCTGGTAGTTTTCCACCACTGTATCAAAATCCGCCGGAAATACCACCAGACCATCCACCTGTTTCTCCTGGATCTCCTGCCGTATCTCCGTCAGCTGCTCTCTGTCCGCCTGCTGCCAGTCCACCCGCAGTTCCCGCATCTCTTCTCTTACGGAATCCGGCATGTCCACCACATAAGCCTTCGCCACATAAGTATCTTCCGGAAGCATGGTCTTCATCATGACACTGCCCAAAAAGCTGTACACCACATAGATCATAATTCCGGGAAGCAGCAGTGTGGTGATCACCAGTCTTCTGTCTCCGAAAAATCTGGCCAGCTCTTTTTTCATTACTGTGATCGTATTATTTGTCATGGTCCGTTTCCTCCCCACTTACCGCTTCATAGATCTCAAAAAAACGATCCTCCAGACTCTTCTCTCCACAGAGTGTCTGCAGATTTTCACAAACCGTCATCTGCCCATTAATAATGATCCCCACACGGTCACAGATCTTCTCCACCAGACTAAAGATATGGGTGGATACAATGATAGTCTTACCCTGTTCCTTCAGATCCAGAAGGAAATCCGTCACCACCTTCGCCGTCAGGATATCCAGACCGTTGGTGGGCTCATCAAAAATAATGATCTCCGGATCCTGCACCATGGCGATCACCAGCGATACTTTCTGCTTCATCCCCGTGGACAGATCCCTAACGCGCACCTGTGCAAACTCCAGAATGCCGAACCGTTCAAACAGCATTCGTTTTCTGGCCTCCCGTCTGTCTGTCGGAATACCGTACAATCCAGAGAAAAAGTCATACAGATAATCCGGGGTAAAAAAATCCTCCAGCTTCAGTTCACTGGTCAGGAAGCCGATCTTACGCCGTACCTCCTCCGGCTGTGTCACAATGCTGCTGCCGGATAACACCGCATCCCCGCTGTCCGGTCGGATCAGCGTTGCCAACATCCGAAGAGTTGTGGTCTTACCGGCACCGTTAGGTCCCAAAAGTCCGAACACTTCCCCCCTTTTTACGCAAAAGCTCACTTGATCCACCGCTGTTTTGGTCTTCGATGCACTGTGCTCCATTTTTCGTTGTTTTGCCGACAGATGAAATGTCTTGCTGATCTCCTGTACCCGGATCAATTCTTCGCTGTCCCCTGTCTCCCATTTTTTCTCTTCCATATACGCCATATCCTCCATGTCACTGTCTTCCCCGTCTTCCACTTTACTATTCACAGAGCATCCTGCGGTTCGTCAGATTGCAGGAATTCCCGCAATTCCCATTGCCACACATACCAGCCACAAGAGCAGCAGATGCGCAGGATAGAATAAGTAAAAGAAATATTTATTCTGCCGCCCTCTCGTTCCGTTGTAGAACCAGATCAGAATAAAGGAAAGTGCTGCAAACATCTCCAGGCTGTCCATCAATAAAAAAATGATGACACCGGCCCACATCTGTGCTTTCTTTCGGTTACGGAACAGATAAAGTACAGTGATTGCCAAAATCCCCTTAAAATCATAATCCGTCTTAAGAACCAAGCCCAGTACACATCCTGTCAGAATAATAACGGCATTCAGTCCCATGCGCAGAATCTTTTTTCCAACCGTTGTACCCACAAAATGCTGTTCCACCAGATGAAGTCCCGCAATCACCAGCAGCCCCAATAACAATGTAAAAAATACATTTTGATATGCCGGATACCATGCCTTGCCGCTGAATGCCAGATCAAATGGCACCTCCGAAATCAGTGCAAATAAAAACATCCTGCCCAGATACTTTTTCACATTGTGGGTCTTTTGAAATCCCTCTACCAGTAAAAAACAGTAAATAGGGAACGCAAATCTGCCGATGATACGCATTGCCATGTAGATGCCGTACATTCGGCCGTTCTGCCCCATCCAGGCAGTATAGGCCTCCTGATTCGCCATAGCTTCATACAGCCCGTTCCGGATCAACAGCCTTGTCACGATCACAGCCCCGATGTGATCGATCAACATAGTCACTACCGCGATATTTTTCAGCACTGCACTGCTGATTCCACGTTTTTCCTGTATTTTCCCTTCCGATATTACTTCTGTCTGCATCCTTATATTCCATCCTCGGTTTTTGTATTATTTAATTAGTACAATAATGTATTTGTTCTGCTTTGTCAAGCGACCCATTTGTCAGACTCCTACAAAAATGTCCCCTGCTGACGCAGAGGACACACTTATTAACAATCTTTTTTCATCCTACCTTATATCCGGTTCCCCATACCACCTTCAGGTATCTGGGCTCCTTGGGATTGCTCTCGATCTTCTCACGGATGTGGCGGATATGCACCGCAATAGTATTATCCGCTCCGATAGCCTGCATATGCCAGATAGATTCATAGATTTGGCTGATGGACAGTACCTTGCCGCGCTCCTGCACTAGGAGCCTTAAAATCTTATACTCGATGGGAGTCATCTTCACTTCCCGTCCCTCTACCGTCACTGTGCGGTTCCTGTCGTTGATCTCCAGTCCATCCACGCGGTAAATACTATCAATACTTTCGCACAGATTGACCAGCTGTGTATATCTGCGAAGCTGGGATTTCACTCTGGCTAACAGCTCCAGCGGATTATATCCCACTGTCACATAATCATCCGCACCGGCATTCAGTGCCATGATCTTGGCGGTCTCCGCATCCTGTGCGGAAATGATAATAATGGGGATCGTAGTCATATTACGGATGTCATGGATCATCTCAATGCCTTCTCCCCAGCCTCTGCCATCCAGTTCCACATCCAGCAGCAGAAGCTGGATCTCCTGTGCACGCAGTAATTCTTGTAACTGTGCTCTCCCCGTCACTGCCACCATTTTTAAGCCTTCTCCTGCGAGAAGGGAACTCATTGTCTCTATCACACCCGTATTATTATTGTATACTGCAACCCTTTTTTCCATGCTCCACACCTTACACCTTTCGTATAGAATAAAGTCCCTCTGCCTTATCCACGTTTATCGTATCCTGTCAATGCATATTTTCTGCAACATAATTATTAAAATTCTATAAACATTTCGTTTTGCTCTTATCCATTCATAAAAGCGTCTGCTTCGCAGCCGACGCCGCTACCGCGGCTCATCTTTTATTTCATGAATAAGACGCTTCGCTCATGGAATCGTAAATACACTGCTTTGCGTGCAAGCACTCACGCAGCTTATTTACGATTTCATGGCAAAACGAAACCCTACAACTACATAGACGCAATTGTAGGGCAAAAAGTTGCAGTATTTTTATTTTTCAGGTGTAAAGGTTTCAGGTGTAAAAAACTTCTTCCAGTACCAGGCCTTTGGCCGGCACCAGCGCTCCCGCCTTCGCTCTGTCTCCGGACTTCAGTACATCCGTCACATTTTCCGGTGTCCGGATTCCCTTTCCGACCTCGAGGAGGGTTCCCACGAGGATACGGATCATATGATGTAAAAATCCATTTCCGGTAAATACAAACTCCACACGGTTCGCTATCCTTTCGATCCGGATCTCATCGATCCGGCGGACGGTGGATTTCTTACTTTTCTTCGCAGAGGTAAATGCCTTGAAATCGTGTTCTCCAAGCAATAGCTCCGCCGCCTTTCGCATAGCATCCAAATCTAATGCTTCCGGTTCCTCTGTCGCATAGCGTCTCCAGAACACATCCGGGATCTGACTGTTGATGATGCGGTAGCGGTATCTTTTCCCTGTGGCATTCAGCCTGCTATGAAATCTCGGTGCCGCCTCCGACACCTCCACCACCGCAATGTCCTCTGGCAGATACCGGTTACAATAGGCCATGATCTCTTCTGTACTCATGTCAGATTCCGTATGGAAATTCGCCACCTGTCCCAACGCATGCACTCCTGCATCCGTTCTGCCGCTGGCTGCGATCTCCACAGGCTCCCCGCACATTTTCGTCAAAAGAACTTCCATTTTTCCCTGAATCGTATTGTCTGTGGATGTCTGTTTCTGCCATCCCTGATATCTGGTTCCTTCATATTGCAGTCGTAGTCTGATATTTCTCATGATTTCTTTTCTTTCTGTTTTTTCGCAGAAGCTTCTTTTTGAGCTTCTTTTCGAGCTTCCTTTTGGGCTTCTTTTTGAGCCTCTTCCTCTGCTGCCTGTCTGGCCAGTTCCTCGCTCAGCCTCCGGTCTCTCTCCTGCATCTGCCGCACTTCATCCATATCCTCCGACTTCAGTCTACGGAAATGATTGATCCCGGCTGTCAGAATCTTCACGCTGTCCTTAGTCGTCTGTAAAGCGCCCTCCTGATACATGGTCAGAGCGATCAGACCAATGGGCACTGCCACGATCATTCCTACGACACCGCCCAGCTTATATCCTATGTACAGGAGGAACAGGGTCGGCAGAGGCGGCATTCCCACGGAATCTCCCACGATCTTCGGCTGGATCAGCTGACGCGCCAGCTGTCCGATGCCCCAGATGATCAGCAGTCCTATGGCCATTTTATAATCAGAACTTAAGATTTTGATAATTGCCCAGGGGACCATAACAGTTCCGGTTCCAAAAAAAGGCAGGAAATCCAGAAATGCGATTCCCAGTGCGATCAACAACGCATAATCTACCTGCAGAATAGCAAATCCGATGACTAATAACAGATACATCCACACTTCGATCTTAAGCTGTGCCTTAAGATATCCGCCTACTGCTTTGACCAGTCCGCGCTTCAGCATATAATACCAGGACAGTACTTCCGCCGGTGTATGATTACGGAACCATGTTGCCAGCTGGTCTCTCTCCGCTACAAAGAAATAGGAAGAAAGCAGTGCCATGATCAGTCCGATCAGGATCGAAGGAACCTGCTTGGCGAAATTGCCCACGGCATTGATCGTAGGGGTGCCGATCTTACCCAGCAGATCTCCCACATAGCTTCCGATCTGATTGATGACATCCATGATGCTTTGCTGTACATCCGCCGGAAAACGGTTATAGATAACGCTCAGGTTCTGTCCGATATCGGCAAAATCATTCTCCGCACTGTCCCAGATATCCGGTAGTGCACCGATCAGTCCCATGATCTCATCGGTTAACTTCGCCCCTACCAGATAGAGGATCAATATCACCAGTGCGATGACCGCCACAATGACAAATGCACTTCCCGCTTTTCGCTTGATCTTTACCTTTTCCTCAAAAAATCTCACCAGGGGACTGGCGATCAACGCAATGATCCAGCCTGCCACAAATGGTGCAAAAAATACTAACAGCTTCGGCACCAGGAAAACGATCAACAGCAATATAATAAATGCCACACCCAGATTCACTAAGGCTTTACAATATTTCTTCATATGCTCTCACTCTCTCACACATTCTGCTTTTACACTCATTCATCCTTCCTGCTGTCTATTCCTGTGCAGGATCTTCTGCTGCCAGCACTCCGTCCAGGATCTCGTAGATTTCTTCCCTTCCCTGTTTCGTCTGTGCGGAATAAGGTACGATCTGTGTATCCGCTCCGGCCTGCAGGGTGGTGCGGATCAGCCTCACCTGCTTCTGTATCTGACTGCGGTTGATCTTGTCCAGCTTGGTGGCAATGATGATGGGATCGTAGCCATTGCGACGGATCCAGTCATACATGATCCGGTCGTTCTCTGAGGGAGCATGCCGGATATCGATCAGCAGAAATACCAGCTTCAGCTGTTTGGATTTATGCAGATAATCTTCGATCATCTTACCCCACTGGGCTTTCACATGCTCATTGGCCTGTGCATAGCCGTAGCCAGGCAGATCTACAAAGTAGATTTCATCGTTAATGTTGTAATAATTGATGGTCTGTGTCTTGCCCGGCTGGGAACTGGTCCTGGCCAGAGACTTACGGTTCATCAATCCGTTGATCAGAGAGGATTTGCCGACATTACTTTTCCCGGCGAATGCCACTTCGGGATGTATATTCTCCGGAAGCTTGCTGGTAATACCACAGACCGTTTCCAGACTTACATTCTTTATGATCATAAAAACTCCATTTCTGCGCTGCTTTTGCGCATCTTAGGTTTGTACTTTTTTGCACAAAACGCTGCCCTGTGTGACCACAAGGCAGCGCCCGGATTATTTTGCCTTTTTCAGAGATTCATCATGTATGGTGAGGGGCTCGCTCTCTCCATCCACTGCCGCCTTGGTGACAACACATTCTTCGATGGTGTCATCCGAAGGAATCTCATACATGGTATCCATCATTACGGATTCCATAATGGAGCGTAAGCCTCTGGCTCCGGTCTTGCGTTCCAGTGCCTTGTCAGCAATAGCCTCGATGGCATCCTGCTCAAAACTCAATTCTACGTTATCCATCTGGAACAGCTTCTGGTACTGTTTTACCAGAGCGTTCTTCGGCTCTTGAAGAATACGGATCAGTGCTTCTCTGTCCAGTCCTCTTAAGGAGACACAGATAGGCACACGTCCTACGAACTCGGGGATCAGACCGAACTTCACCAGATCATGAGGAGTTACTTCCTGCAGCAGTTCGCTGATATCCTTATCCTCTCTTCTGCCCAGCTCCGTATTGAAACCGATGGCCTTACGATCCAGTCTGGACTCTACGATCTTCTCCAGTCCATCGAAAGCACCGCCGCAGATAAACAGGATGTTCTTTGTGTTAATCTGTATGAATTCCTGATTGGGATGTTTTCTGCCTCCCTGAGGTGGAACATTTGACACTGTACCCTCGATAATCTTGAGCAGTGCCTGCTGTACGCCCTCACCGCTTACATCACGGGTAATGGAAGTGTTTTCAGACTTTCTTGTTATCTTATCTATCTCGTCGATATATATGATTCCGTGTTCAGCCGCCTCAATATCATAATCAGCCGCCTGTATAAGTCTTAGAAGAACATTCTCAACATCCTCACCGACATATCCTGCCTGTGTGAGCGTTGTTGCATCGGCAATTGCGAAAGGCACCTTCAGCACATTGGCAAGTGTCTGGGCAATCATGGTCTTACCTACACCGGTAGGTCCGAGCAGCAGAACATTGCTCTTCTGAAGTTCTATCTCGTCTGCAGTTGCCTCATCGCCGAAGAAATTCTTCTTATAATGATTATACACCGATACGCAGATGGTTTTCTTTGCTTCATCCTGACCGATTATATACTTATCAAGGATTTCCTTAAGCTCTGCAGGTTTTATAAGCTCATGCTTATCTTCCTTTTGCTTGCCTTTGGATTTTTTGCCAGAGGCCTTGTCTTCCTGCTCCATCAGCATCTGGTATGAGGCTACTATGCAATCATTGCATATACAGCCGCTCGCACCGTAAATTATTCTTTCAACCTGATCCTCAGTTCTTTCACAGAAACTGCATCTAAGCATGGTCAAATTCCTTTCAAGTGGTTATCTTTTTGCAATTACCTTATCAACAAGACCGTAAGCGCAAGCCTCTTCAGCCGAAAGGAAATTATCTCTTTCGCAGTCCTTATGAAGCTGCTCATAGCTCTTGCCGCAGTTCTCTGCCATTATTTTTTCAAGTGTTTCTCTTGTTTTCTCAAGGTACTTTGCGTGAATCGTAATATCGGTCTGCTGACCGCTGAGTCCGCCGCTGATAAGAGGCTGATGAATCATAACCTCTGAGTTCGGCAGGCAGAAACGCTTGCCCTTTGCGCCGCTTGAAAGCAGGAATGCTCCCATAGAAGCCGCCATACCTACGCAGATTGTAGATACATCGCACTTGATGTAGTTCATTGTGTCATATATAGCCATTCCTGCGGAGATAGAACCGCCGGGGCTGTTTATATAAAGGCTGATGTCCTTATCGGGATCCTGTCCTTCAAGAAACAGTAACTGTGCAACAACAAGTCCCGCAGTAACATTGTTTACTTCTTCGTTAAGCATGATAATTCTGTCGTTAAGCAGTCTTGAGAATATATCGTAAGCTCTTTCTCCTCTGCCTGTCTGTTCAATGACGGTTGGTACTAAACTCATAAAACTCCTGCCTTTCAAAATGTTTTTTATTTACAATAAAGAGCTTTCCATAATGATACAGAAAGCTCCCGATTGCAAAAACTTAATTATTCAGTAACTTCGGTTACGTCTGCACTCTCACGAACGATGTCGAATGCCTTCTCAACCTCAAGGTCTTTTCTGAGCGCTTCTTCGGCAACAAGAGCCTTAACCTTGTCAAGCTCCATCTTGTAGTTTTCAGCCATCTCAGCGTATTCCTTCTCAACGTCCTCATCTGTTACAGCAACTTTTTCGATCTGAGCGATCTTCTCAAGAGCAAGTCTGAGCTTAACCTGCTTTGCAGCGGGCTCCTTGAAGTTCTCCTTGAACTGCTCTATAGTTGTGTTTGTAAACTTGAGGTAATCAGCAACTGTGATACCCTGATATCTGTTTCTGTACTCCCAGTCACGAACAAGGTCGTCAACACGGTTGTTTATCATAGCATCGGGAATTTCGCCCTCGAGCTTTTCGATAACAGCGTCTGTAATATCGGCATCGAGCTTAGCGTCAGCGGCATTCTTAGCGCTTTCTTCGAGCTTTGCTCTGATGTCAGCCTTGAATTCGTCAAGTGTATCGAAATCGCTTACGTCCTTAGCGAACTCATCGTCAAGCTCAGCGTATTCCTTAGCCTTAATCTCGTGAATCTTGCACTTGAATACTGCGGGCTTGCCCTTTAAGTTCTCGGCATTGTAGTTCTCGGGGAATGTAACATTGATTTCGAATTCTTCGTCAATGCTGTGACCTACCATACCGTCCTCAAAGCCGGGGATAAACTGACCGCTGCCAATCTCAAGTGAGAAATGCTCAGCCTTGCCGCCTTCAAATGCTTCGCCGTCAACGAAACCTTCAAAGTCGAATACTGCTGTATCGCCCTTCTGAAGAGGTCTGTCTGTAACGTCGATGATTCTTGCATCCTTCTCCTGATATCTCTTGAGCTCGTTTGCAACATCCTCGTCAGTTACATTCTTGACAGTCTTGTTTACCTTTATACCCTTATAGTCCTTGATTTCAACTTCGGGCTTTGTTGTAAATGTAGCCTTGAAAGAAACGCCGTTCTCCTTGCTTACTTCTGTTACTTCGATGTTGGGCATATCAACAACTTCAAGCTTAAGCTCGTCGATAACTTCCGCAACGCTCTTCTGGTACATACCGTTAACAGCATCTTCATAGAAAACGCCTTCGCCGTACTCAGCCTCGATTATCTTACGGGGTGCCTTACCCTTTCTGAAGCCGGGAACGTTTATGTTCTTTTTCTTCTTTAAATAAGCTGCCTGTACTGCCTGCTCGAATTCTTCGGCTGATGCCTTGAATTCTACCTCAACCGTATTTGTTGCGGTCTTGTTGTTTGAAATGATCTCCATTTGAAAAATCCTCCGTTTTTGCATAGCCTTATATACGGCGATGCGTATTATTGTATTTTATTCCTGCACAAGTACAGGTGTAAATTTAACATAGTCAGCCGATACCATTCTGTATGTAATTCCGTCTCTTTCGCCCTGAAAAGCCTTCGGGAAACACGGAGCACCGTGAACGTGACCGTAAAAGCATCTTTTCACAGGATATTTTGACATCACATCAAGAATGTAATCGTTCTGCTCGTTGCCGTATATCGGCGGATAGTGTATGAATACCACAGGCTCAAGACCTGTTGACACAGCGGCTTTGAGAGAAGCATCCATTCTGCCCGCCTCTCTGAGAAGCACAAGCTCATCCTGCGGTTCGCCGTCATCGTTTATCCAGCCTCTTGTACCGCAGATTGCTATACCGCACTCCTCAAAAGCGTTATTATGCAGAATTCTGATATTATCAAAACCGTTTGTCTGTAAAAAGCCGTTCATTTTTTTCAGTGTCGTCCACCAGTAATCGTGGTTACCTTTAGAGATTATCTTCCTGCCTCTGAGCCTTCTGCTGATAAACTCGAAGTCCGGGAGTGCCTCCTCAATCGACATTGCCCAGCTTATATCGCCGGGTATCACAACGCAGTCATCTTCTCCGACAACACTGTTCCAGTTTTTTTCAATGCGCTCGGTATAATTCTCCCAGCCACCGAAAATATCCATCGGCTTTTGTCTGCCGAAAGGCAGATGAAGATCCCCCATTGTGAATACTCTCAAATAAACGCTCCTTAATTACTTGTTTATAAATTCAAGAACTGCCTCAGCCATTTCTTCGGGCTTTATTGAACCTGTAAATCTTACAGGCTTGTTCTTTGTATCGGAAAGTGCCTTGGGGCAGGTTGTCTTTGTCAGCTTTTCAAGCTTGCCGATAAGCTCAAACTCATCAACGCCTTCAGTTTCGCCGCCCAAAGCATCATATACCGCAAAGCCGAACTTGTAAGGGTTGGCTGTTGAAGCGATAAGCGTCTTTGTGTTGTCGCCCGTCTTCTTCTTGTAGTCCTCGTATACCTTGTAAGCAACGGCAGTGTGGGTATCCATAAGGTAGCTGTATTCATCGAATACTTCCTTGATAGCGCCCTTTGTCTGCTCATCATCGCAGCATCCGGCATAGAAGTTTTCCTTGATAGCCGCCTTTACGCTGTCGTTTACTTCGTATCTGCCGTCATTCTTAAGAGCTGTAAACCACTCGTTTATCAGCTTATCGTTTTCACCCGTGAGGTGATACAGCAGTCTTTCAAGGTTGCTTGAAATAAGTATATCCATTGAGGGAGAAACAGTCGTGTAGAACTTTCTGTTTCTGTCATAGATACCTGTATTTATAAAGTCGGTAAGCACGTTGTTAGCGTTTGAAGCGCATATCAGCTTGCCTATCGGAATACCCATCTGCTTAGCGTAATATGCGGCAAGTATATTACCGAAGTTACCTGTAGGTACTACTACATTCAGCTTTTCGCCGTATTTGAGTTCGCCGTCCTTTACAAGCTGAACATAAGATGAAACGTAGTAGATTATCTGGGGAGCAAGTCTGCCCCAGTTTATAGAATTCGCACTTGAGAATACGGTGTTTGCCTTTTCAAGCTGAGCGATAACGCTCTTGTCTGTGAATATCTGCTTTACACCGCTCTGGCAATCGTCAAAGTTGCCGACAACAGCACAAACGTTTACGTTGCTTCCTTCCTGAGTTGTCATCTGACGCTTCTGCATATTGCTTACGCCGTCCTCAGGATAGAATACCATTATTGATGTACCGTCAACGTCCTTGAAGCCTTCAAGAGCCGCTTTACCGGTATCACCGCTTGTAGCAACGAGGATAGAAATCTTCTTACCGTCAATTGTCTTCTTTGCGGAAGTTGTGAGCAGATAAGGAAGAATCTGAAGTGCCATATCCTTGAATGCACAGGTGGGTCCGTGCCACAGCTCAAGAATGTATGTACCGGGGATAAGGTGAGAAATCTCAGCGATATTGTCGGTTGCAAAATTCTTATCGTTGTAAGCGCCGTTTACGCAGTGCTTTATCTCATCATCGGTAAAGTCTGTAAGGAAAAGTCTGAATATCTCGTAAGCTCTTTCGGCATACGACATATCGCACAGCGACATTATCTTTTCTTCAGAGAGCTTCGGGAGATTTTCGGGAACAAAAAGTCCGCCGTCAGACGAAAGGCCCTGTGAAATAGCATAAGCGCTCGGTACATTTACCTTGACATCTCTGGTGCTTTTGTAGTTCATAACAAACATCCTTCTTTAGAGTTAAAATTGCGTTTCATAGCCTGTAGTGTCGAATGCGTCCTTGAAATATCTGAAATCAATCACACGCACAGCATCACCGGTCGAAACCGTTACTTCCGCTATATCATAGCGAATTTGCTTTTCTTCGCCGTATTCGGCGAGAAAACAGTCGGCAGTTGCAATTATCCTGCCCTTTTTCTTATATCCTACCGCTTCGACCCCGCTTACAAGACTTCTGTATCTGCGTGTCTTTACTTCCACAAAAACAAGTATATCGCCTTTCGACGCTACTATATCTATCTCCCCGCAGGGCTTGCGGTAATTTCTTGTTATAATATCATAGCCGTTTTTAATAAGATAATCTGCTGTGAAATCTTCACCGAGCTTACCTTTTACGGCTCTTTCGTTATTTGCCTGCATTTTTCGCCTTGAAATATTTCACGAGAAAACTCTTTCTGTGAATATCGCTTGCACCGTATTTATCAAGCATTTCATAGTGAAGCTTTGTACCGTAGCCTTTATGCTTTTCAAACATATACTGCGGATACTTTTCGGCAAGCTCCTTCATATAACGGTCACGGGCTACCTTTGCGAGTATTGATGCCGCCGCTATTGATGCGCTTGTTGCGTCACCCTTGACAACAGCCGTTTCCGGTATATCAAGTCCGGGCGTCTTATTGCCGTCGATAAGTGCGGTATCAGGCTTTACATCAAGCCCCTCGTATGCTCTTTTCATAGCAAGCATAGCGGCATTAAGTATATTCATACTATCGATTTCTTCGACAGACGCAGTAGCTATGCAGTAGCTGACAGCTTTCTCACGGATAATATCAAACAGGGCTTCACGTTTTTTCTCGGTCAGCTTTTTGCTGTCATTTATCCCGTCAATGATTATATCATCGGGAAGTATAACAGCCGCCGCATAGACATCGCCCGCAAGCGGTCCTCTGCCTGCTTCGTCAATACCGCAGATGACTCCGCAATGCGTTCTCATTTCATTATCGTAAAGAAATAAATCTTTCTTTTCTTCGCCTGTCTTAAGGTCTTTCGAGAGAGATTCTGCCAAGTTTACCACTCCTGAATTCATCGAGTACAGCAGCCGCCGCTCTTTCTATATCAGGCTCGCCGCCCGAAATAAGCATTCCGCGCTTTCTTGCTATCATTTCAAGGTCGGGCTTTTCCGTGTTTTCGTCCAGCTTGTAACGTGCGATAACGTTTCCCTTGTAGTTTTCCCACAGGTAACCGAGCAGATTGTCCGCAAGCTCGCAGACATCCATTACATCGTCCTTGATAGCACCCGTGTAGCCGAGCTTTATAGCTACCTGCTGATCGTCGAATTTCGGCCAGAGTATTCCGGGAGTGTCGAGCAGTTCAAGCTCTTTATCAAGAGATACCCACTGAGCGCCTCTTGTAACACCGGGTCTGTCCTCTACCTTGGTCTTTCCCGCCTTCGAGATTCGGTTTATAAAAGAAGATTTACCGACATTCGGTATACCTACTACCATAACTCTCAGCGACTGACCCACAATGCCTTTTGCCTTACGCTTAGCAAGAAGGTCTGAAAGCAGATTTTTGACATTCGGCGTAAACGCTTTTACACCCTTACCGCTCCTGCAGTCGCATATCATGGCTTTATAGCCCTGAGCCGTGTAATATTTCTGCCACTCGGCAGTAACCTTTTCATCGGCATAATCGCATTTATTAAGAAGAATTATTCTCGGTTTAGAACCTGTTATATCGCTGATGACGGGGTTTCTGCTGGATTCGGGTATTCTTGAATCTACTATTTCGGCAACAGCGTCAACCAACTTTAAATCAGCCTCTATCTGTCGCTTGGTTTTGGTCATATGACCGGGAAACCACTGTATATTGGATACCTGTGCCATTGTACCTCCGCTCACATACGTTTAAAAAACGATTATAACATTCCGAGTGCGTTCAGCGGCCAGATACGAAGATACGCTTTTCCCATTATATAGCGCATATCAACCTGTCCGATCTGATTGCTTCTGCTGTCCTTTGACCCGTTCCTGTTGTCACCGAGAACAAATATTTTTCCGTCCTCGACCGTTACATCCTGATTATTCGGGAAGTTCTCCGGTAAATTGGTGGGCGTGTTTGTATAGTCATCGGGGAGCTGTTCTCCGTTTCTGTAAACAACACCTTTTACAAAGTCGATTCTGATTTTGTCGCCGGGGAGTCCTATCACTCTTTTGACTATCGGTTTGCCGTAGCCGCCTGAGGATTCGTTAACCAGCTTATCCGCATACAGAATGACAATATCGTCATATTGCGGAGTATAGAACATATCGGATACGATAAGCCTCTGCTGATCCTGTAACGTAGGAACCATTGATTCTCCGTCAACGGTTATCACACGGGCAAAAAGTGCAAATATAATTATAAAGCACAAAATGGCTGAAAAAATACTGCACATCCAGTCGAACATATCGGCAAAAAACTTCTTGCTGTCAGCAGTGCCGTTATTCTCATTTTCAGTCAAGTTCTTTTCTTCCATAGTGCGTCCCTTCAGAATAAAATATCGAATTTACGCAGTGGCAATATGCCACTGCCTTGAAAATTCGATGAGGAAATGATGTAAGGCCTTATATCTTGGACTTAACCTTAGCTGCCTTACCAACTCTGTCACGAAGATAATAGAGCTTAGCTCTGCGTACCTTACCTTCTCTAACGATCTCAACCTTCTCTACTGTAGGTGAGTGCAGAGGGAATACTCTTTCGATACCGCAGCCGTGAGCTACTCTTCTTACTGTGAAAGTTTCGCTTACGCCGCCGTGCTTCTTGGCGATAACTGTACCCTCGAATATCTGGATACGGAACTTGTCGCCTTCTGCGATGCGTACGTGTACCTTAACTGTGTCACCTACGTTTAACTTAGGTGCTTCAGCCTTAAGGCTGTCCTGTGCAATGAGTTTTAATGCGTCCATGTTTTCCTCCTGGTTTTCGGATATTCTTGTATCGGCTTATCCTCCGTGCGTTTACGCTACGGAAAACGGCAACTTTTGCCGTTAAATACAGCGGACTACCCGTTTTAATGTCTTTGTGCTTTTCGCACTAATGGCATTAAACACGCTGACAGTATATGCCAAAAGGCATACTTATACCCTCAGCGGATTTCAAATGCTTTAATATTATAGCACCTTTGTACGAAATTTGCAATACTTTTTTGTGAATTTTTTCGGTTAAAACTATGTTTTTCGCAAATGCCGCTGCAATAATCGTAAAATTACTCGAACTGCGTTCCGTCCTTGCAAAGTATGCCGGTTCTTACTATGTCAAGTCTTTCGGTTTCCTCTCCGCTGTACTTTTCAAATGCGTCAAAGAAAAGTGACGGATTGAGCGTAAAATCACAGCCGGACGGCATTATCAGTGCGAAATGTCCTCGTTCATAATCTTTAATTTCTGTGAACGGTTTAATGTCGAGCGTTGTTATGCCCTTCTTTGTCTTCTTCTCCACTTCGATAGCCGGCAGTTTCATGAATTCCTCCAGCTTTTCGTAATCGCAGACGATATTCACGGAATACACCGATTTCTCTATTTCCGTGTGTTTTTTTATCGGCAGAGCCGCTCTTATTATTCTTATATCAGGCGGTAAAACCGCATTGAGCTTGTCCCGCACAACATCGAAATCCGTTTGCTCGGTGAGTTTTATATCCATAGACTCGTTTATGCCTTCGCTGCCGAGCGAGAGCGGAAGATTTACATTGACGTAGGTATGGGGATTGAAGCCCTGTGTGTGCCATATCGGAATATCTGTACGTCTTATCGCACGCTGAAAACAGGTGATAAGGTCAAGCGCCGATATATACTTTGCTCTGCCCGTCTTTGAAAAGAACAGGCGTACAGCGATATTATTCTCATTCATATTTAAAGCAAGCCCTTCCTAAGCATTTGTTTATACCGCAGCCTGCGCACTTTTCACGGCAGTTTGCGGTTGTTTTTTCTTCGTGAGCCTTGATATTTTCTCTGACAAGGAAGCTGCGGTCAAACAGCATATCCATATGCTCCCACGGGGCAATCTCGTCATATTCACGCTTGCGGTTTGCATAGAACGCCTTATCGATGCCGAATTTCTCAAATGCCGCATTCCATATATCAGGCTTGAAATACTCGTTCCAGCCGTCCAGCTTACAGCCGTTCTTCCATGCCTCATAGATAACCGCAGACAGCTTTCTGTCGCCTCTTGCAAGCACAGCTTCAAGTATTGTCGTATCATAATGGCTCCAGCTGACATCAATACGTCTTCTTCCCTTTGAGCCTATAATATCAAGCAGATATTTCTGTCTTTCGTTTATCTGCTCCTCTGTTGCCTGAGGCTCATATTCAAAGGGTGTGAAGGGCTTCGGTATAAATGTTGACAGCGAGATTGAGATGCTTATCGCCTTTTTGCTTCTGCTCTCTGTATTGTAATAGAGGTCAATTATCTTATCTGCAAGCTCCTTTATCGCCTTTATGTCATCAAGCGTTTCTGTCGGCAGACCAAGCATAAAGTACAGCTTGACCGAGCTGTATCCGCCCTCAAAGGCAATCTTACAGCTTTTGAATATAGCTTCCTCGGTGATATTCTTGTTTATAACGTCACGCAGACGCTGTGAGCCTGCCTCGGGAGCGAATGTAAGTCCGCTTCTTCTCACGCTCTTTATCTTCTTTACGACCTCGTCGCTGAATTTATCTATACGCAGTGACGGGAGAGAAAGGTTTACGCCTTTCTTATCGGTATATTCGGTTATATCGTTCAAAAGCCCCTCAATATCGCTGTAGTCGCTTGTGGACAGCGATGAAAGCGATACCTCGTCATAGCCTGTGGTTTCCGTGAGGCTCTTTACCTGATTTACTATAGTTTCCTTTGATTTTTCTCTGAAAGGACGATATATAAAGCCTGCCTGACAGAATCTGCAGCCTCTGATACAGCCTCTCAGCACCTCGACTACCGACCTGTCGTGTACTATCTGGGTATAAGGCACAACAAAGCTGTCTGGAGTATAGACCTTGTCAAAATCGTCTATAATCTGCTTTCTGACTTTTGCGGGAGCATTATTCTTCGGTGTTATCGCTTTTACCGTTCCGTCCTCGTTATAGCTTATATCATAGAGCGAAGGAACATAGATTCCCTCAATCTGTGCCGCCTGTTCAAGATATTCCTGCTTTGTGCCGCCGTTCTTCTTGAACTTTTCGGCAAGCTGCATCATCTTGAGGTTTACTTCCTCGCCTTCACCGAGTACGAACAAATCAAAGAAATCGGCTATCGGCTCTGCGTTACATACGCAGGGACCGCCGCCCATTACTATCGGAAACAGATCCTTTCTGTCTTTAGCAAAAACAGGCACACCTGCAAGGTCAAGCATCGACAGGATATTTGTATAGCAAAGCTCATACTGGAGCGTAAAGCCGATAAACTCAAAATCCTTGATGGGATCAAGGCTTTCCAGACCGTAAAGAGGAATATCGTTCTTTCTCATCTGTTCTTCCATATCGGGAAGAGGCATAAACACACGCTCGCACCAGTAATTAGGCACGCTGTTCTTGAGGGAATATAGTATCTTTATCCCGAGATGCGACATTCCTATATCGTATGTGTCGGGAAAGCAGAAAGCAAAGCGTATATCCACCTTGCTTTTATCTTTAACAACAGCGTTTACTTCACCGCCGATATAGCGTGACGGCTTCTGCACCTTCAATAAAATTTTATCTAATTTTTCCTTCAGCATTTTTCTACTTCCGTTCCGAAAATTATAGTTATACAGTATATTTTACTACATTATCGAATTTATTGCAAGCCCTACGAAACAAGCTGTGCCTGTATCAGAAAAAGCACAACAAAAAACAGCGATAACGAAACGCTTTCACCGCACATAACGCAATATACAATCACTCCCGCCGTTATAATCAACGCTAAAGCCGTTCCGATAATTTTTTTCACTTTCTCGGCGGTTCTCAGCGATACAAATCCGGTCAGAAGCAGCTCAAGCACTTCCGCACCGTCGAAATATCCTATAGGTAAAGCGTTGAATATGCAGATGATAAGATTCACTGCACCGAAAACCGCCGCCGTGTCATTTCCCTGCATAGCAAAACAAGCCGCCGCAACAAGCAGATTTACACTGCACCCTGCAGACAATATAACAAGCCGCTTAGCGTCCGTGAGGCTCTCCATTCCCGACTTTGAAAGGGCGATTCCTCCTCCGTAGAACGTTATCCTTTCGGGATTGACTCCGCATACAGCCATAGCAAGCAAATGCCCGCCTTCGTGCAGAATGCAGGCAATCAGCGACAGCACCGCCGCTCCGCTCGTGTCGATAAAAATCATAAATGCCACAACCGCAAAGAAGCTGAAATCAAATTTTACCTTCAGCCGTCCGTTATGTTTCATTCTCATTCTCCTTTTATCCTTTTGGATAAGTATATTAGGAAAAACGGAAATAAGAACAAAAAAGCACTCAGCGTGATGCTAAGTGCTTTTCAAATGGTTGCGGGAGCTGGATTCGAACCAACGACCTTCGGGTTATGAGCCCGACGAGCTACCCCTGCTCCACCCCGCGATATTCTGTTCACTCTCCTGAGTGCTTGTATATTATAACACGAAGTTTAATGTTTGTCAAGCGTTTTACGAAAAAAATTTTACAAAAAGTCAAAATTCCCTCTGAAACCGCTCCTGTCATTATGTCTGTCCGTAATAATATATGCCGCTGTGCCGTGAATATTCGAGCGTTTAAATTTTTCTCAAAATTTCTTTCCTGACCGTTTTATTGTACACATTATCTGTTATCATTAAGCCAAAGGATAAAACCCGATGCAAATTGGTACGGCTTATTCAAAAGGAGGAAAATATGACATTTATAGTTTTATTTATCGGTCTGATCATTTATGGCATCTGGAAAAATTGCGAACCGCAGATCCCGGCCTCTTATCACATAACTGGAAGCTCGAGCAGGAGGATTCCTGGAAAGTCAGCACGGGTGAGATGTCACAGCGACAGTTTATGAAGAATATCCAGAACGGCAAATACAGATAATCGTCACACTTAATGTTTACCCCCGATTGCATAAGCAACAGGGGGTACAGCTTGTAGAAAAAGTCTGTTTTTGAAATAAACTTCTGATTTATTATCCCTATCCCCTTTAGGACACTCTGATGGCTT
>OHQQ01000413.1_pt1 | contig 29265 bp, 29 predicted proteins | sample 1578211 | NCBI WGS metagenome assembly OHQQ01 (sample SAMEA3879539, study PRJEB24766) | human gut metagenome | biome: human-associated habitat; feature: feces | place: USA | collected 1985/1987
CTATTTGCGTCCGCAAACACGACTGCGTTGCGTGTTTGCGCATGATGGCTACAACAATGATTTAGCCGTCGCGATTTTGGCCTGCGCTTCATACCAGCAGTATCTTCTGTAGGGTTTGCTGTTTAGTTAAAGCTAATGATAAATGCACTAGCTTTTAGCTGTAAAGATAAAAAGTAACTGCCACGCACCACCGGTAGTGCGTGTTACCGTAAAACTGAGCCGCCGCGCTAACCTGCCGGCAGGGATAAAGTTTCACCAAGACCAGTAAAAGTTAGACTTACTCTAACGGAAATGTCTTGCGGGGGGGGTAAAGGTATGGTAAAATAACATTATAAAATAATGCAAAATAAAATTATAAATTTTATTACAATCAATAAAACGTAAGAGGGATAAATTTGCGAAAATATTTACTGCCGATGTTTCTGGCATCATTGGATATAATCAGTGTTATTTTAGCTGCATTTATTAGTATATACTTGCGTTTTGACAGCGATAAAATACCGGCTAATTATCTTTCCTTATTGATATCATACATGCCGTTAACTGTTGCTATTTACATTGTATCGTTTTATTTATTTAAACTTTATGGCAGAATCTGGCGCTATGCCAGCGCAACAGAACTTATAGCAATTGTTATGGCAAATATTGCCGCAAGTACCGCATGGTATTTTATATCGCTTTATATCGGAGATGTATTGCCGCGTTCGTTATATGTATTTACAGGATTGCTGTTAATATTTTTTATTGGCGGCAGCCGCCTGTCGTTAAGGTTTTACAGTTACGTAATGAATAAACCTAAATACAGGCAAATACAGCGTAAAAAGAATAAAGTACTTATTATCGGGGCCGGTGATGCCGGAGCAATGCTTTTGCGTGAAATAGAACGTTACCATATAGCAAACAGGCAGGTAGTAGGATTTATAGATGACGATAAAAATAAAACTGGCAAGATTTTGTTAGGCGTAAAAATTTTAGGAACTCGTAATAATATAACAAGAATAGCAGCAATTGAACACATAGATGAAATAATAATTGCCATGCCATCTGTAAAAGGCAAAGAAATAAAAGCAATTATAAACATCTGCAAACAAACAAACTGCAAACTTACAATTTTACCGGGACTTTATGAGATTATTGAAGGTAAAGTAAGCATAACCCAGCTGCGCCCGGTAGATATAGAAGACCTTTTAGGCAGAGACCCGGTAAAACTTGATACTACAGCCGTAAAAGAATATCTTGCAGGCAAAATAGTATTAATTACCGGCGCAGGCGGCAGTATTGGCAGTGAGATAGTACGGCAGGTAGCAAAAATGCAGCCTAAAAAGCTTTTACTTTTAGGCAAAGGTGAAAACAGTATTTATGAAATAACCCAAGAACTGAAAATAAACTGCCCGGAAGTAAAAACAGTGCCAATAATTGCCGATATACGCGATAAAGAACGTATAAAAGCCATCATGGACTACTTTAAACCGCAGGTAGTATTTCATGCAGCAGCACATAAACACGTACCGCTAATGGAATACCAGCCGGCTGAAGCAGTACGCAATAATATACTTGGCACTAAAGTAGTTGCAGACGAAGCAGCGGCACACAACGTAGAAACGTTTGTAATGATATCTACAGATAAAGCAGTTAACCCAACAAGCGTAATGGGCTGTACAAAACGAGTTGCTGAAATGTATGTGCAAAGCATGAACAAAAACAGCGGCACAAGGTTTGTAGCAGTACGTTTTGGCAACGTGCTCGGCAGCCGTGGCAGTGTAATACCGTTGTTTAAAAAGCAGATAGCAAAAGGTGGCCCGGTAACGGTAACACATCCGGATATGAAACGCTACTTCATGACAATACCGGAAGCAAGCCAGCTGGTATTACAAGCCGGGGCCATGGCAAAAGGCGGGGAAGTATTCGTACTTGACATGGGCGAACCGGTAAGGATATACGACCTTGCCAAAGACCTTATAACGCTTTCTGGTTTAATACCTGATAAAGACATAGAAATAAAAATAACCGGTTTAAGGCCGGGAGAAAAGCTGTTTGAAGAACTGCTGAGTGCTGAAGACGGCACGGAAAAAACAACGCACAAAAAAATCTTTACTGCAAGGATAAAAGAAATAGATAAAGCCGGACTTGATAAGGAAATAAGCAAAATACTTGAAATAACAGATGGTGAAGAAGTAGTAGCAGCACTGCAAAAGATAGTACCTACTTATATGCCAAACAGGGAAAATATATAAAGAAAACAAAGGAGATAATTAAAATGCCAAAAGAAAGATTATATCTTTCTTCACCAACTATGCACGGCGAAGAACAAATATATGTAAAAGAAGCCTTTGATACAAACTGGGTAGCACCTTTAGGGAAAAACGTAGATGAATTTGAAAAAAGCATTGCTGAATACGTTGGTGTAAAAGAAGCTGCTGCACTTAATTCTGGTACAGCAGCCCTGCACATGGCAGTAAAGCTGGCGGGTGTACAGCGCGGCGATGTTGTTTTATGCAGCGACTTGACCTTTGCTGCAACAGTAAACCCTGTAAGTTACGAAGATGGCATACAGGTGTTTATCGACAGCGAAAAAGAAACATGGAATATGGACCCGAAAGCATTAGAAATAGGGCTAAGAAAATATAACGCTAAAGCTGTTATTATTGCAAACCTTTATGGTACGCCGGCTAAACTTGATGAGATACGTGAGCTTTGTCAAAAATATAAAGTTACTTTAATAGAAGATGCAGCCGAAAGCCTTGGCGCTACTTATAAAGGTATACAAACAGGAACATTCGGTAAATACTCTGCCCTTTCTTTTAATGGCAATAAAATAATAACAACCTCCGGCGGCGGCATGTTTTTAAGTGATGATGAAGAAGCCGTAAAAAAAGTACGATTTTGGTCAACACAGGCAAGAGAAAACTGCCCTTGGTATGAACATAAAGAAATAGGGTATAACTACCGTATGAGCAATATAGTTGCAGGCATAGGGCGAGGGCAGATGTTTCATTTGGATGAACATATTGCGCAGAAAAAGGCAATCTATATGCGTTATAAAGAAGCATTTAAAGACTTTCCTGTGAAAATGAACCCGTATTTATCATGCAGTAAACCTAACTACTGGCTTAGCTGTTTAACGATAAATGAAGGAGAAAAAATAACGCCGGAAGATATACGTTTAGCACTTGCAAAAGAAAATATAGAATCCCGTCCAATATGGAAGCCGATGCATATGCAGCCTGTATATAAAAACAATGATTTTATAATGACGGAAAATAGGCCGGTAAGTGAAGATATTTTTGCAAAAGGTATTTGCTTGCCGAGTGATAACAAGATGACTGAACAGCAACAAGATATGGTAATAAAGATTGTTAAAGAGTTGTTTAACTAAATGAGGAAGATATGTACAAAAATTTTGTTAAAAGAATATTAGATATAATATTATCGCTCATAGCTTTAATAATATTTTCACCATTACTAATAAGTACAGCTATTTTAGTCCGTTTTAAGCTGGGCAGCCCAATTCTTTTCCGGCAAGCAAGACCTGGAAAGAATGAAAAAATTTTTCATATTTTAAAATTCAGGACTATGACTGACGAAAAAGATAAAGACGGTAATTTAATGCCGGATGAAATACGGTTAACAAAATTTGGGCAGTTTTTACGCTCGACATCTATTGATGAATTGCCGGAATTACTGAATATTTTAAAAGGCGATATGGCAGTTGTTGGACCTAGACCTTTATTAGTTCAATATTTAGACCGGTATAATGATGAACAACGCCATAGGCATGATGTTAAGCCTGGCTTAACAGGTCTTGCGCAGGTTAATGGGCGCAATGGAATTACTTGGGAAGAAAAATTTAACTATGACTTGCAATATGTAAATAATGTTACCTTTTTAGGCGATTGTAAAATTATATTACAAACAGTGCAAAAAGTATTTCAAAGGCAAGGCATATCTTCTGCAACTTCTGTAACAATGGAAGAGTTTAAGGGGAATAAGTAATGTTTAAAAGATATCTGCAATTATTAATGCTTATTTTAATTAGAGATGGTACTAAACGTGCGGAGTATTGTAAAAAAATAGGTTATTTTCATTCTCAGGGAGAGGCATGTTTTTTTCAAAATTTTAATTTTGGGGTAGAACCCCACTTAATTTCTTTTGGCAATAATGTAAAAGTTGCATCCGGAGTCAGATTTATTAATCACGATATTTTTGGAGATGTACTTTTATATAAAAATAACATGAATTATCATATTCGGCGAGTAGGTAAAATAGCTATTGGTAATAATGTATTAATTGGCAGCAACAGTATGATTATGTACGATGTTACTATTGGCAATAATGTTATTATTGCAGCCGGAAGCTGTGTTACCAAAGATGTTCCCAACAATACTATTGTTGCAGGTGTTCCTGCTAAAGTTATAGGCTCTTTTGAAGCGTATGAAAAAAAGTTTATAGAAATAACAAAAAATTATCCATGGCTTGGAAAAGGGTATTCAATATATGATAAAAATTTAGCAAAACAGCAAGAAGAATATTTTTGGAAAGCATGAAGGCAGAATATAACGGGAGATTTTTCATTGTGCATATAATAGACAGCGCCAAAAGATTAGTTAAATATAGCTGGTTACTGCAAGTATTGGTAGAAAGGGATTTAAAAATAAGATATCGCCGAAGTTTTTTAGGCTATCTATGGAGCGTTTTAAACCCTTTAATGATGATGGTAATTTTGACAATAGTTTTTTCTAATATGTTTCGTTTCGATATACCTCAATATCCGGTTTATTTATTGGCAGGGCAGCTTATTTTTGGCTTTTTTGCCGAATCAACCAGTATGGCTATGAGTTCTATTTTAGGTGGTGCGGCACTTATAAAAAAAGTATACTTACCTAAATATATATTTCCGTTGTCCCGGGTTTTATCAAGTTTTACCAGCATGCTGCTTTCAATGATTGCATTATTTATAGTAATTATGGCTACAGACGTAACTTTTTCGGCAACACTGGTTTTATTGCCTTGGATATTGTGTTTGGTTTTAGGATTTTGCATAGGAGTAGGTCTGTTGTTATCTGTACTTGTAGTTTTCTTTAGGGATGTACAGTATTTATACAGCATTTTTTTAACGGCGTTTAATTACCTAACACCTATTTTTTACCCGGAAACATTATTGCCTGACTGGCTTCGGGAACTGCTTGTGTTTAATCCACTTTATAATTATATAAAATTTTTCCGTAAAATTGCAGTTTACGGAGAATGGCCAAGTTTGCCGGAGCATTTAACTTGTATTGCATTTACGATAGGTATGCTTATTGTGGGGTTATATATTTTTAAACGTAAACAAAATGATTTTATTTTGTACATATAGGTGAAAAAGTGGAAAAAGCTATAATAGTAAAAAATGTTTCAATGCGTTTTAACTTAGCAACAGAACGTGTTGACAGTTTAAAAGATTTAATTATAAAAAAACTAAAGTTTCAAAGCGTAAGTTTTGATGAATTTTGGGCATTGAGAAATATTAGTTTTTCTGTAGATAAAGGCGAATCATGCGCTTTAATAGGCGCTAATGGAAGCGGAAAAAGTACAATGCTTAAAATTATTAGCGGAATTTTAACGCCGACTAAAGGCAGTGTAGAGGTAAATGGTTCTATTGCGCCGCTTATTGAATTAGGAGCAGGTTTTGACCCTGAATTAACAGGCAGGGAAAACATATTTTTAAATGGTGCAATTCTTGGGTACAGTAAAAAACTTATGATGGAAAAGTATGACGAAATAATAGATTTTAGTGAACTGCGCGATTTTATAGATGTACCTGTAAAAAATTATTCCAGTGGCATGATTGCCCGTTTAGGTTTCTCTATAGCAACTATGGTTAAGCCTGACATATTAGTAGTTGATGAAATTTTAGCCGTTGGTGACCAGGCGTTTCAGGATAAATGCCATAAACGATTGGAATACATGATGAATAATGGAACTACAGTACTTTTAGTATCACATTCTGCGCCGGATATAAAAAGAATCTGCCAAAAAGCAGTGTGGATAGACAGAAGCAATTTACGTTTTGTTGGTGATGTCGACGAGGCGTTAAGCCTTTATAATGATACATAATTATTGTATTTATTTAATATCATTTTGGAAGGTGAGTTGATGAAAAATCTGTATATTGTTGGAGCAAGCGGATGCGGGCGTGAAGTATTAAATATTATAAAAGATATTCATACTTTACAGGGGATACAGTGGAATGTGATGGGGTTTCTGGATGATAACCTGCAAGCATTAGAAGGAGTTGAATGTGATTATAAAGTTGTAGGAAGAATTCAAGATTATGTTCCTCAAGAAAACGATGTTTTGGCATTGGGTATTGCTAATCCGCAAATTAAAGAAAAAATAGTTACAATGTTAAAAAATAAAGGAGCTGCCTTTCAAAGCATAATTCATCCTTATGTTGCATTAGGACGCTTTAATACAGTTGGCGAAGGTGTTGTAATATATTCTGGCTTTGGAATGACAGTTAATGTGCAAATTGGTAACTTTTGTACGTTGTTAGCATGTGGGCTTGGACATGACGTCACAGTCGGAGATTTTTCAACAATATCGTCCTGGTGTAATATTATGGGTCATGCAAAAATTGGTAAACGTGTATTTATGGGCGGTAATTGTGCGGTAGCGCCAAGTGCTGTTATAGAAGATGATGCCTATGTTGGTGTGGGCAGTGTTGTTTTACGCAAGGTAAAAGCCGGTAAAAAAGTTTTTGGTAATCCTGCCAGAGAAATGGATATTTAAAATAAAGGGAGAGAAAGATAAAAATGGAAAATATTATATTATTTCAATCTGAAAATGGTAACAATATAATTACAACAAATGATTTATATGAAAAATTAAAAGCAGTAAAAGCCGATCAATGTAATTTGTTATTTATTCATACTGATCTTGCTGGTTTTGGGATACCTAACGCGAAATTAAAAAGAAAAGAATTTTTAGGAGCAATATATAATGTTTTATTAGCTCTAAAAGTAAAAACTTTAGTGTTTCCAGCATTTACTTTTAGTTTTCCTAATGATGAAGATTTTAGCGTAAATGATAGTACGGCAAAATATATGGGAGCGCTTAATGAATATGTAAGAAAACAACCTGGTGTTGTGCGGTCTTTAGATCCGTTAATGTCGGTTATAGCGGTTGGAGAAAAAGCAGAAGAATTTTACAAAGTAGGAAAAAGATGCATGAGTACTGGTGGAATGTTTGATATGTTACATCATACGCCTGACGTTAAATTTTTATTTTTGGGAGCAAAACCAACGCATTGTTTTACTTATGCGCATTATGTAGAAGGTGTATACAAAGTTCCATACAGATTTGAAAAATGGTTTGAAGGAAATATAACAGATAGAGAAGGAAATACATATAAAGACTCATATTCTTTATTAGCTGGCTGTAAAGGTATTTATCCGGCTGCTATGTTGCCTTTTGAAAAGCACATGTTAAAAAATAGAAAATATAATAAAGTTCCTTTAGGGGATGGTGAAATAATTTGTTTTAGAGAAAAAGATGCTTATCAAGCAATGTTAGATGCGCTTGATGAAAATATTCATGGATTTTTAGTTAAACCATTTACTGAAGAAGATCTTGTTCAAGAAGTAAAACCACGTAATGGCCAACGTGTAGTGATGGTACCTTAAACAAAGGAGTAATATATAATATGAATAATTTTTCGTTTAATAATTTACGTATTGATGGTTTAGCAACAGCTGTTCCTAATGATGTTGAACAAATAATGGATTATGCTAAATATTACCCTGAAGGAGAACTTGAAAAATTTTGTGCATCAACTGGAATATATCAAAGATATGTAGGGCATAGAAAGAAAATAATTGCTTCAGATTTATGTGTGGCCGCTGCTAATAGCCTATTTGAAAAATTTAACTTAGATAAAGATAATATTGATTGTTTAATTTATATGTCTCAAAGCTTTGATTATGAGTCTCCGGCTACAGCAAATATTATACAAATGCGATTAGGTTTAAATAATTGTGGTGCAGTTTATGATATAACATACGGATGTGCTGCATTTCCTTTTGCATTGCAGATAGCAGGAAGTTTTATTAATGGTGGGTGCAGGAGCGTATTGATATTAATTGGCGATAGTGTTACATCTCCTGATATAACTGATAAAGATAATTTTCTGTTTGGGGATGCAGGGTCAGCTATGATTATAAGTAAAGCAGAAAATGAAGAATCGGAAATTAATATTCGTCTTGAAACTCTTGGTAATAAATTTAAAGCATTGATGTTTCCTTTTGGCAAGAATAGACATAGATTCTATGATATGGTCAATGAAGTTGGTTATGAAAATGCAAATAAATTACTAAGGAGATTTATGAGTGGTGCAGATGTTTTTACTTTTTCGTTAATAGATGCAACCAAAGCGGCAAAAAAATTTTATTCAGATTTTAAATGTTCTGCTGATGACTTTGATTTATTAGCAATCCATCAGGCTAATAAAATGATAATTGATAATGTTGCAAAAAAAATAAAGTTCCCTAAAGAAAAGGTTAATATTACATTGGATAGATATGCAAATACTAATGGAGCAAGTATACCTTTATCTATTTGCGATTATTTTGAAAAGAATTCATATTGTGGAATAAAAAATATTTTAACTTTAGGTTTTGGCGTAGGTTTAAGCATTGGTGTTGCTTCTTTAAAAATAAATAGCAGCAAAGTTTTACCTATTATCAAAACCGATGAAAGTTTTGATGATGGCTTATATTGCAGCGAGTATTTAAATTATTAAATACAATATGGGAGGCAAACATGGCTTTTTTTAATCTATACAATACTAAAATAAAAGCAGTGGCAGCAACTGTACCTGATGATGTTGAATATACTACAGATTATACTGAACTTTTTGGTGAAGAACATGTAAAAAAATTTATTATGTCTACCGGTGTAAAACGCCGCTTTACTACACACAGATTGGGTATTACTGCGTCAGATTTATGCTGTGCTGCCGCAGAAAAAATATTAACTGAACTAAATTACGACAGAAGTAAAATAGAGGCTTTAATTTTTGCATCTTCCAGCCGCGATTATCTTCAACCTGTTACTGCTACTATTTTGCAAGATAGATTGGGATTATCTGATGATTGTATGTGTTATGATGTACCGCTTGGCTGCTCCGCTTATGTTTATGGCTTATATTTAGCAGCTATGCATATTAATTCCGGTTGCCGCAGTGTATTATTGTTGGCTGGTTCTACCGGCGAACAATTACCTGAAGGTTATGTGCCTAAAGAAATACCCATGCTTTTTGGTAACGGAGGCTCTGCTACTTTATTAGAATATGATGAAAATGCTGAACCTGTATATGGTTTATTACGTTCCATTGGACGTGATTTTAAAATGCTTGCATCTCCGTTTAGCGGGCAGCGCCATCCGTTTTGGCCAATGGTACAAAAATTTGGATATGAAAAGGCATGTGTTTATAGAGATTTATTCCATATGGAAGGCATGGATGTGATGCGTTTTTCATTAAAAGAAGTAGTCGCAATGATTAATGATTTTAAAGAACATTTTAATTGTAATTATGATGACTATGAAATATTAGCATGCCATCAGGCGAATAAACTTATTATCAGCAACTTGGCAAGGAAGATAAAATTTCCACTTAATAAAATACCGCTTTCAATAGTTGATTATGGCAATACCGGCTGTGCTTCAATACCTTTAGCAATATGCGACCATTATGCCGGTAAAGATAATGTTGGAGATACGGGTAAAATTTTAACATGTGGGTTTGGCATAGGCTTATCTTTAGGCATTGTTGGGGTTACTGTTACGCCGGAAAACTGTTTTGCTGTTTTTAGGGTTAATGAAAAATATGATGACGGCTTACGGTTTGAAGACTATTTGTGAGGATAAGGGCAATGGATAAATTTGATTTTAACGGTAAAAAAGTATTAGTTACTGGTGCTTCATCCGGAGTTGGCAGAGCGGTTGCCGTTTTGCTAAGCAAAATGGGTGCAAAAGTTGTAATTGTAGCCAGAAGAGAAAGCGAATTAAAGAAAACACTTTCATTGATGGAAGGAAACATACATTCTTATAAAGTATTGGATTTGGCAGATTTTGATAAAGTGGTTGAAACGTTTAAAGAGTTAGTTGCAATAGATGGGCAAAAATTTGATTATATTGCACATTGCGCAGGAGTGGTTAAATTATTGCCAATTAGAAGTATTGGCAAAAAAGATATTAACGAGATAATGAATGTAAACTTCTGTTCGTTTGTGGCTATTTTAAAATGTGTTTCATCAAAACGGTTATTTAATAATGGGGGGAGTGTCGTAGTAGTTTCTTCATATGTAGCATCACATGGTCAAATTGCTAATTCTATTTATGGTTCCTCCAAAGGTGCGATTAACTCTATGGTTAAAACGGCAGCAAAAGAGTTATATGAACGTAAGATAAGAATAAATGCTGTAAATCCGATAGGTATAAAAACTGCTATGGTATTATCAGAAAAAGAATTAATTGATGATAATAGTAAATTTGATAATTTATTAAAACCAGAAAAAGTTGCTGCAATAATAGTAGCTTTAATGAGTAGTTCATTTGAATATGTTTCTGGAGTTATTTTAGATATAGATAGAGGTCAAAAATGGGAGGATTAGAGTAATGTCTCTTGATTTATCTAATAAAAAATACTTAGTTGTTGGAGCATCTTCTGGAATTGGAAAAGCAATTGCGATTTCAATAAGTAAATTCAATGGTAAGGTTATATTAACAAGCAGAAATAAAAACAAATTAGAAGAAACTCTTTATTCTATGGAAGGAACGGGACATATAGTTATACCGTTTGATATGGGTTGTGTATCGGAAATAAAAGACTTTGTAAAAAAATGTGTAAATACAATTAATGGAAAATTTGATGGAATGGTTTTTTCTGCGGGATTAGAAAGATGTATTCCTATAAAAAGTGAAAATCTTGATGCACTTCAAGATTTTTATAATGTTTCTTATATGGCTTATGTAGCTTTGCTTAAAGAATTTTCGAGCAAGAGAAATACGAATGATGGTAGTTCAATAGTAGCAATTTCTTCAAGAGCTGCGCTATTTCCAGAGAAAGGTTATTTGGGATATGGTTCTGCAAAAACAGCTATTAATTTTGCCTCTGAGGTAGCGGCACAGGAATTTGCTAAGAGAAAGATTAGAGTTAATACTATTTGCCCAGAAATGGTTAAGACTCCTATGACAGAACAATTTTTTGCTAATATTAGTCAGGAACAACTATGCAAATTTTATCCTTTAGGATATTTAGAGCCAAAAGATGTTTCTGATATAGCTATATTTTTGTTAAGTGATATGAGCAGAAAGATTACTGGGCAGAAATTTTATCTTTCGGCTGGAAATGCTGGAATGGTGTATTGATATTTATATCATAAAAATTAAACTAAAAGGAGAAGAAAAATGGAATTAAAAGAAAAATTAGCGTTGATTGAAGAGGTACTGGATGTAGAAGAAGGCAGCTTAAGCCCGGAAACTGAACTTGCAGATGTGGACGAGTGGGATTCGATAGCGGCACTTTCTTTAATAGTAATGCTTGACGAAAAATTTGAAAAAACAGTAAGCGGCGCACAAATTAAAGCATTGGAAACTGTAAATGATATTTTAGCCTATATGGAATAAGATTGGAGTAAAGCCATGGAAAAGTTATATGCTCTTTTAGAAGATATAAGACCGGATGTCGATTTTCGTAATACTAATACGTTAGTTACGGATGGTTTTATTGATTCGTTTGATATAGTAACCATTATAGCAAGTATTGAAAATGAATTTTCTGTAGAAATTCCTGTGGATAGTATGCTGCCTGAAAACTTTGAGAGTGCAGAAGCTATCATGAAGCTTATAGATAGGGCTAAAGGATAAAAGAATGTTTGGTTTTATTAATAAAATAAAATTATGGTATCGCCATCAGAAATTAATAAAAGATGGTATTTTGATGCCGGTAGAATCTTATGAGCAATATACGGCATTGGTAAAAGAGGCAAAGGCTAATTCTGAACATAAGATTTTTTCTAACTGCTATATGTTGCCTGCTGAGATAAAAAGATTAATTGCTTTAAAAAACTTTTATCAAGTAAAAACAAATAGAGGTTTGGCGTTTGCTGATGATGAGGGTGGCTATTATTATTTGTTTTTATATGTAGATTTAGCAGAATCGCTTGTATTGCCAAGGTTAGAAAAAGATATTTTAGTTGAAAATGTATATTATGATAACCGTAAAACAGAAATACAATGTAAATTTGAAGAATATGTTCAGAATGCTGGATGTATTTATTTAAATACATATAATGCAATAACTGACAGACCACAATTAGCACCTGATAAGTATTGGAAAAAATTAAAAGCATTACAAAACGCTTTAGCTGCTGAAGGGAAAAAGATTTGTCAGCCAACAGAAAGGCAATTAAAAGAGTTTGAGCATATTTACAGAGATACTATTGATAAATATGTTCAGAAAAGATATAGCCGAAAAGAAAGAAATGAGCAAAGAAAAGCAGGGCTTTTACATTGTATTGATGACAATAATGGAAATATTTATGCTATTCATATTAGTGGTTTACTTCATGGCGGTGCTATTGCAACAAGAAAGGATTGTCAAGGTGGAATTTATTCTCCAGGACTAATGTTGTATATGTTTAAAGAATATTATAAAGCTATGCCAGAAAATATTGAGGAACAATTTAAATATATGCGACCTAAAGGAATAGGTGGATGGATTGCCGTAGATAATAAGGCATCATGGAGAATTCATAAAATGCTTGGTATTAAGGCTATTGGTAAATCAATGAATCAGTTTGTTATTAAGGCAAAAAGTTAGTACTTATAAACAATTAAAAATTTAACGGGAGAGAAATATGATTACAGTTTTGGATTGTTTGGAAAAGACTGCTTCAAAATTTTCAAATAATATTATATGCGAAGATGCTAAAAAGCAAATTACATATGCTGATTTTGTAAAAAATGCTAAAACTATTGGCAGCTTTTTATGCAAGTATGGTGCTATGCGTAAACCGATTGCGGTTTTTATGGATAATTCCGTAGAAGCACTTGAAGCTATGATGGGAGTAGTGTACAGCGGTAATTTTTACGTGGTTATAGATGCTTTAATGCCTGTTGAAAGGATAAAAAATATTTTTTCGACATTAAAACCTTTGGCTGTTGTGGTTGATAATAAATGTAAAACACAGGCTGCAAAATTAGATATGGACGGCAATGTTTATAACTATGAAGAAATAGTACAGACAGGCATAGATGATGAAAAGTTAAAATCTGTACGTAATAAAATGATTGATGCAGACCCATTATATGCCTTATTTACTTCCGGTTCTACCGGTGTACCAAAAGGTACTGTATTGACTCATTCAAGCGTTATGAAATATACGCAATGGTATGTGCCAACATTTAATATAAACGAAAAAACAATTTTTGGCAGCCAGACTCCATTTTATTTTAGCATGTCTGTATCGACCGTATTCTCTACTATCTATACAGGTGCTAAACTTGTAATTATTCCAAAACAACTTTTTTCTTTCCCTGTTAAATTAATAGAATTCATGAATGAGGCTAAAATCAATACAATATATTGGGTTCCTTCTGCTATGAATATGATTGCTAATTTTAAAGCGTTGGACAAGAATCAATTACCATATTTAAAAACGGTTCTTTTTGCTGGTGAAGCTATGCCGACTAAGCAGTTGAATTACTGGAGAAAACATCTTTCAGCAGATACTTTATTTGCTAATTTGTTTGGGCCAACTGAAACTACTGATATAGCTACATATTATATTGTCGACAGAGAATTTCGTGATGATGAACCTATTCCAATAGGTGCTGCGTGCAGTAATTGTGATGTGTTTGTTTTAAAAGAAGATAATACTTTGGCTGAGCCCGGTGAAGAGGGGGAACTATGTGCAAGAGGCGCCTTTTTAGCATCCGGATACTATGATAATCCAGAAAAAACTAAAGAAGTTTTTGTACAGAATCCTTTAAATACACATTATCCTGATATTATTTATAAAACAGGCGACCTTGTTAAATATAATGACAGAGGGGAATTAGTTTATATTACAAGAAAAGATTTTCAAATTAAGCATCAAGGTTACAGAATAGAGTTAGGCGAGATTGAAACGGCGGTAAGCGCAGTACAGGGCGTTTATGAATGTTGCTGTATTTATGACATGGATAAACAGTTGATAGTGCTTTATTATACAGGTGATAATTTAACGTCCAAAGATATTCTTTTAGGAGTAAAGGATTTATTGCCTAAATATATGATGCCTAATAAAATTTTTTTACTGGAAAGTATGCCGCACAATGCGAATGGCAAGATTGATAAAAAGCTTTTGCAAAAAGTATATAATGGTGAAATGAATTTATGGGAATAATAACTTATACTACGCCGTTATTAGAACAAAATATGTACATTATTGTAGAAGGAAATAATTGCATTGTAATCGATCCTTATTATGACGATAAAGTTAAAACTTTATTAGAAAATATGAGCGTTGATTTGCTGCTTGTAACACATGAACATTATGACCATATCAGCGGAGTAAATAAATTTAAGGAAATTTATGGCTGCAAGCTTTTAGCAAATAAAAAATGCAATAGCAATCTTCAACTTCCTACAAAAAATTTTTCCAAATATTTTGAAGCTTATTATGAATTTCATGGCGATTTAAAAAAGCCTGATTTTGCTTTTGATAATAATTATTCATGTAGTGCTGACGAAATATTTGAAGATAGTATCTATTTTAAGTGGTATGGCAATGCGTTATTTATAAAAGAAGTACCGGGACACAGTGCTGGGGGCAATTTTATTTTTTTGAATGATAATATATTATTTTCCGGTGATATACTTTTAGATGAAAGCGTGCCTGCGGCTAAATTTCCGGGAGGAAGTAAAAAAGCTTTTGCTAATATAACGTTGCCATATATTAATTCTTTAATACCGGATATATTTGTATATCCTGGGCATGGCGATGCGTTTGTTTTAAATGAATATTACGGTTACTGTAAATAAAAAGGTAAAAATAAGTGTTGAAAGTAATAGATTCTTTATCTGAATATGAAAATTTGTATAGCAGATATGTAATATCTAAAAAAGTAAGTGCCTATACTAATCTTTTTATAAACAAAAGAAAACTATGTTCATATATTAAAGATAAAAGAATGAAGTATGATGTTGTTAATGACAGTTTATTTTTGTTTGTAAATGAGTATTGCTATTATAAACTGTATTTTCATGGAATTGGAATAAATTTTGAAAAACTTCCGGTAGTTGATAAAAATGTTTGCTGTGATGTGTATTTACATAAGAATAATTTATTGCGTAGCAATTGTGTGAAGAAATTATTTATAAACAGAGGATTTGTGCACGAAGGAAGATATGAACAAGTCCGTTTATGTTATGGAAAATTGTATAATGAAGCTTGTAAATATCTGAAAGACAATAGCCAAAAGTTAATAAAGCATAATATGTATATTAAAAATCTAAATTATGATGATAAAGATAAATTTGAACAAATAGTTATAAATAATATTGGAATGTATGATGGCTTATCTATAGAGGATGAGTTGTGGGAAGAACAGATTAAAAATAATAATGTAGTTGGAATATACATATTAGATAATTTGATAGCTGTATATTATTTTACTGAAAAAGCCAGTAGAATTATTGTAGAGAAAGATTATCGCGGTAAAAATTTAAGCGTACTTTTGCGTATGTATTTTGCGGCTCAGAATAGATGGAAAAATTCTTCGAAAAATCACTATGACTGGGTAGAAAGAAATAATATGGCTTCCAAAATAACTTTTGAAAAATTATGTGCAGTTTATACAGGAAAAGTTAAAGATAGGTATGTAAAAATATTTTAAAGCTTTATGTTTACACGCAGTTTAACAAATCAGATTTTGCAATTTAATAATGAATCGGAGGTTTCCTTTTTAAAAGGAGTAACTCAATCCGGAAAAACAACTTTCCTTAAAAGCTTTGCCTCGCCTGACCGCAAGTACGCTGACCTTGCGGAACCTGCGATGCGCAGTATGGCTAACGAGGAATCGGTGCTGTTTTTGCAGCGGTATGCACCGCCGGTGCTGATTGATAATATTCAGTATGCGCCGGAGCTTGTGCCGGTAATTAAGGATTATGTGCTAAAGCACGGCAAGCCGGGCGATTTTTGGCTAATTGCGCCTAAAGAGGATGTGGAAACTATTACCGCCATTATGCAGGAACTTGGCGACAAGTTTGCCTGTCTTGAGCTTTGTGGTTTAAGCAGTGCTGAACTTGACGGCAGAGAAAGCACGCCGTTTATACCCGATATGCAGCTGTTGGCAGGACGGATGCAGAACCCTGTTCCGCACAGCGTGGTAGAAATTTACGAACGCATTTGGTGCGGCAGTAAGCCTGCAATGTATAATGAAGGTGCGGACTGGCAGGCGTTTTATGCCAAGCTGGTGCAGGATATTTTGCAGCGCAACATCCGCAAGTTTATTCAGCTTAACGATGAGATGAAGTTTTACCGCTTTTTGTGCGCGGCGGCATCGCAGACGGCGAAGCTTTTAAACTACGCTGTTATGGCAAAGGAAACTGGTATCAGCATACCGACTGCAAAGCAGTGGCTGAGCATTTTAGAAAAGATGGGCATAGTTTATTTGCTTCAGCCTGCGGCGTTTAACGGCGTTAAGTACGTTGTAAAAACACCGAAGCTGTATTTTACGGATACCGGGCTTGCGGCATACCTTTTGCGCTGGAACACGGCAGACGCGTTAGAACTTGGCGCGATGAGCGCAGAGTTTTTTGAAACCTGGGTTATTGGCGAAGTGTATAAAAGCTTTGCTAATAGCGCGCAGAAAGCGCCGCTGTACTATTACCGCAATTTTAATGGCAAAGAGGTTGAGCTATTAATTTTGCACAACGGCGTGCTGTACCCGTGCGTCATCAGCAAAAGCGCGCAAGTGCAAAAAATGTACAAGCGTTTTAACATAATAGAAGCGGCGTTTGGTGGCTGTACAGAAGTTAAAACAGCAACCGGCAGCGTTATCTGCCTTGTGCCGGAGTTCGGCATGGATAAAAACAACATTATGTATATTCCTGCGTGGATGATTTAAGCCTTGCATAAGCAGGGCTTTATTTTTGCGCTTAATTTTACCTACACCTTTGCTTGTGGTATAATATATTATTAGATTCATTGAACGAAAGGAACAACTATGGCAGATAAATTTTTAGTTATAGATGGCAGCAGCCTGATTCACAGGGCGTTTTTTGCACTGCCGCCACTGACGACACAAAGCGGTGTGCATACGGGTGCTGTGTACGGTTTTTGCAATATGCTGTTGCGCCTGCTGGCGGACGTACAGCCCAAGTGGCTGGCGGTAGCGTTTGACAAAAGCCGCAAAACCTTCCGCACGGAGATGTTTGCCGATTACAAAGGGCAGCGCAAGCCGACGCCGAGCGAGCTTTCGGAGCAGTTTCCGCTGGCGCGCAAGGTGTTGGAGGCAATGAACATTGCCGTGCTGGAGCTTGATAATTATGAAGCGGACGATATCATCGGCACGTTTGCCGTACACGCGCCGCAGGAAGCGGACGTGATTATTGTAACGGGCGACCGTGACGAACTTCAGCTTTTAAGCAGCCGCACAAGCGTATATTTTACTAAACGAGGCATTTCAGACCTTAAAATTTATACGCCGGAAGTTTTTGCAGAAGAATATGAAGGCCTTGAACCGAAGCAGCTTATCGACCTGAAAGGGTTGATGGGCGATACTTCGGATAATATTCCCGGCATACCGGGCGTTGGCCCCAAAACGGCTCTCAAGCTGATTGGCGAGTACGGCAGTGTGGAAAATGTACTGGCTAACGCCGATAAAATCAGCGGCAAGGCACTGCGCGAAAAAGTGCAGAACAACAAAGAATCGGCGCTGCTTTCCAAAAAACTGGCAACAATTTTTACGGATGTGCCGGTTGATGCGGATTTGGCAAATTACGAATTAAAAGCATTAAAGCCGGAGGCGCGCGAATTGCTTGCCGGGTTGGAATTCCGCAATATGTACGACCGTTTTAATGCCGTTATGGGTGCGCCGGAAGGCGATTTCAGCTTGTTTGGCGACTTTGTGGAAGATAATCCTGCCGGGCTGCCGGAAGAAATTGTAAAAAGTGCTGACGATGCGGAAGCGTTGTTTAAACTTATCGCCGTAAGGCGTGAAGTTACGCCGCTTACTGTACAAATTGGCGGTACGCTGCCGGATTTATATTTTAAACGTGCGGAGCTTTTATGTGATGGGCGTGTTTATATTTTTGAAGGCGAGTGCCCCGGCTGGCAGCAGTTTTATGACTGGCTGGCAAATGAAAACTGCCCAAAAGCCTGCTGTGACAGCAAGGAAATTATTAAAACCGCTTTGTGCCTTGGTGTTGAAGCGCGCGGCATAACGGATGATATTGCCATTGCCGCATATCTTATTGACCCTGCGCGCAGCGAATACAGCATTAAAACCGTCGGCGGAGCGTACCTGATGCAGGAGTATGCGCAGGAATGCAAAACCGTTGCCGAACTTGTACCTGTTCTGCGTGCCAAACTTGCAGAACACGAACAGATAAAATTATATGAAGAAATGGAGCTGCCGCTGGCACGCACGCTTGCTAAAATGGAACTGGCGGGCATTAAGCCGGATGCAGCGCTTTTGGATAAATTAACCAAAGAAATGGCGGCGCAGATTGCTGCACTTGAAATTTTGGCGGTAGAGCAGGCTGGAGAAAGCTTTAATTTAAAATCTACCAAGCAGCTTGGTGCTATTTTATTTGAAAAGCTGGGCCTGCCGGTCATCAAAAAAACTAAAACCGGTTATTCCACGGATGTATCAGTTTTGGAGCAGCTGCGCAACGAGCATCCGCTGGTGCGGACTGTTTTGGAACACCGCAAGCTGACGAAGCTGCACAGCACTTACCTTGAAGGGCTGCGACCGCTGATTAATACTGTTACAGGGCGTATACATACGCATTTTCAGCAGCTTGTTACTGTTACCGGGCGTTTGAGCAGCACCGACCCGAATTTGCAGAATATTCCTACCCGCACGGAACTTGGCAAAAAAATACGCGAAATTTTTGTGCCGGGCGAAGGTTACGATTACCTGTTAAGCTGCGATTATTCGCAGGTAGAACTGCGTGTGCTGGCGCATATTGCGCAGGATGAACTGCTTTTGGAAAGCTTCCTGCACGGGCAGGATGTACACGCACGTACGGCCGCGGAAGTGTTTGGCGTGCCGCTGGACGAAGTTACCGGCACCATGCGTACACGCGCTAAAGCGGTAAACTTTGGCATTGTATACGGCATCAGCGATTTTGGCCTTGCCAAGCAGCTTGATATCAATCGCGGCGAGGCGGGCAGATATATTGAAAATTATCTTGGACGCTACACCGGCGTTAAAAAATATATGGATGATATGGTGGCAAGCGCCAAAAAACATGGCTATGTGCAGACTCTGTTCGGGCGCAGGCGTTACCTGCCGGATATTAACAGCCGCAATTTTAATTTGCGCGGCTTTGCGGAGCGTACCGCTATTAACACGCCGATACAGGGCACGGCGGCGGACATTATAAAAATTGCCATGGTTAACGTGCAGAAAATGTTGGAACAGGGCGGTTATAAAAGCCGCATACTGCTTCAGGTGCACGACGAACTTTTGCTTGAGGTTACGGAGGCCGAACGCGAAGAAGTTGGCGCACTTGTAAAACAAACTATGGAAAGCGCCGTAAAACTCAGCGTGCCGCTGATTGCCGATGTTAACTACGGCGTAAACTGGGCAGACGCCAAATAGGGAGGATAATTATGGAGATAGTTGCTCTAATTTCTTGTACTAAGAAAAAACGTCAAGGGACATTTGAAGCAAAATATCTTTATGATGAAAGTCCTTTATTTAAGAAATCATATCAGTATGCAAAACAATGTACAGATAAAATTTATATTTTGTCTGCAAAATATGGTTTGTTAAAAGATAGCGACATTGTTTCTACATACGATGAAACGTTAAATAAGAAAAATAAAAAAGAACGTGAAAAATGGGGAACTTTAGTAAAAAAGCAATTATCTAATGAATTTGATTTGAAAAATACCAAATTTTTAATATTAGCCGGCAATAATTATTTACACCCTATTGAAGATATTTTTGAGTTAGAGCCAGATTTACCTTTGAAAAATTTAGGATTGGGGAAAAGATTAAAATGGTTAAATTCAAAAATAACGAAATGAATATTTCGTTTGAATTACATAAATTATTTAATAATCCTCAATTACCATTTTATGGATTTGAAGATTTATATAAGGTAAAATGTACAAATGGGATTTATATTTTTTTCGAAAAAGGTGAGATATATAAAAATTTAAAAAGAATTGTAAGAATTGGCACCAATAGAACTCAAGGACGTTTTTATAGGCGGTTAAAAGACCATTATGTAGCTAATAATAAAGATGGCAGTATTTTTAGAAAAAATATAGGGATAGCAATTTTAAATAAAAGAAATGACCCATATTTAAAAGTTTGGAATAAAGATACTTCTAATAAACAAAAGTTTAAAAAAGAAAATCCTATTCTTTTAAATGATGAATATCAAAAAGAAATTGAAGCAGAAGTATCAAATTATATTATCAATAATGTATTTTTTACATATTTGGAAGTAGAAAACAGGGAAATACGTTTATTATTAGAAAGAAAATTGATAGCATCAATTTGGAGAGATATTGATTTTAAGCCGTCTGATAATTGGTTAGGAATGTATAGCACAAAGAATTCTATAAGAGAATGTGGCTTGTGGTTAGTACAAGGTTTAAAAAGCGAACCGTTTACACAAGACGAATTTGAAAAATTCTATGAGTATGTTGCCAAACATTATAATTTAAAATAGGGAGGAATTACCATGCCGGAAATGCCGGAGGTGGAGCAGGTACGCAAAACCCTGCTGCCGCATATTAAGGGCAAAACCATTAAAAATATAGAAATTAACCTTGCAAGGCTGATAAAATATCCTTCGCCGGAAGACTTTATTGCCGGTTTAACAGGCAAAACCATTTTGGATGTAGGGCGCCGCGGCAAATATCTGGTGCTGAAAACAGACGAAAACCAGAAGCTGATTGTGCATTTGCGCATGACCGGCAGCCTGATTGCGCAGGATGCAGATAAGACGGAACCTCCTTATGCCAAAATTAAGTTTGAACTGACGGACGGCGTAACCATGTGGTTCTGCGATATCCGTACCTTTGGCACGCTGTACCTTGTTACCAATAATGACGCGTATATTGAAGGCTACGAAACTTTAGGCCCCGAGCCTTTAAGCGAAGGCTTTACGGCCGGTTACATGCGCCCGGTTATAGCCAAAAGCAGAAAGCCTATAAAAACTCTGATTTTGGAGCAGACTTTTATCGCAGGGCTGGGCAACATCTACGCCGACGAGTGCTTGGCGTTATCCGGCATTTTGCCGATGCGCACGGCCAACACGCTGACGAACGAAGAAATTGACCGCCTGCATGATGCCATAAACAAGGTTATTGCGCAGGGCATTGCCAACCGCGGCACAACCTTCCGCGATTATAAAGACGGCGAAGGCAACAAGGGCGATAACCAAAACCATTTGCTGGTATATGGGCGCAAAGGTTTGTGCTGCAAAATGTGCGGCGGCGAACTTTTGGGCACCAAAGTAGGCGGGCGAGGCACAACATACTGCCCGCACTGCCAAAAATAAAACGGTGAAAAAATGAAAGTAATAGGTTTAACAGGGGGCATAGCCTCCGGTAAAAGTACAATTGCAAATTTACTGCGCAGCCTTGGCGCGCCTGTGTTTGACGCCGACGCTGAAAGCCGCGTTCTGGTTGCCAAAGGGCGTGCGGCGCTTAACGAAATAGCCCTTACCTTTGGTATTGAATACCTTACGGATGGCGGCGAGCTTAACCGCCCCAAAATGGCGGAACTTGTTTTTCACGATAAAGAAGCGCTGAAAAAACTGGAAGCAATCATTCATAAAAACGTACTGGCGGCAGCGCAGAGCTTTCTGGCGGAATGCCGCAGTAAAAATCTGCCGGCGGCAGTGCTTGATGTACCGCTTTTAATTGAATGCGGCTGGTACAAAGATGTGGATGCCGTGTGGCTTGTTGCCGTAGACAGCGAAACGCAGATAGAACGTGCCATGGCACGCAGCAACATGACGCGCGAAGAAGTTAAGGCACGCATTGCAGCGCAGATGACACTGGAAGAAAAAAAGGCTTATGCCAGTCTTGTAATTGACAACAGCGGCACCTTTGCCGAAACGGAAAAAGCCGTTGCCGCAGCATGGAAAAATTTTACGGCGGAGGCATAAGTTGGGCAGGCGGAAAAAGAAAAAATTTATCGACAGATGGTGGGTAAAATTCTTAATGGTTGCTGCCGCCATTTTTCTCATCGGTGAAGCCGGTATGAAAATATGGAGCAGCGAAGCCGTGCAGACGCGCTTTGTTTATATGTGGCCCTACCAGAACGAAATTTTGGAGTACAGCTCCAAAAACAAAATCGACCCTTTCTTGGTTGCGGCAGTTATTAAAAACGAAAGCGGGTTTGATACTGAAGCCGTATCGCACGCCGGTGCCGTGGGGCTGATGCAGATTATGCCGGAAACCGGCGAATGGATTGCTTCGCAGATGGGGCTTGACCATTTTGACATGGAGGTTTTGCGCAGGCCGGAATATAACGTGCGGCTTGGCTGCTGGTATCTGGGCGAGCTGGAGTATGAATTTCAGCGCAACTGGGTGCTTATGATGATTGCCTATAACGCGGGGCGAGGCAACACGCGTGCATGGATGCAGGAAAACGGCTGGAACTATGATTTTAACCGCATTGAAGACATACCTTACCCGGATACGCGCGAGTATGTAAAAAAGGTTTTGCGCGACCGCGACAAATATTATCTTTATTATAAAAATAAAATAAAAAACTATTGACAGATTGATTTTTGCGCGCTATAATAATCAATGTTGACGCGGTAGTGGCGGAACGGCAGACGCGCTAGCCTCAGGAGCTAGTGGGGGCAACCCCGTGGAGGTTCAAATCCTCTCTACCGCACCATTTAAATTTAATAGCAATACCCCAATGCGGTTGTGGCGGAACGGCAGACGCACCATCTTGAGGGGGTGGCGGGGAGACCCGTGTGGGTTCAAATCCCACCAACCGCACCAAAAATGCAATGAAGCAGCTTGTAAAACAGGCTGCTTTTTTTATGCCCGAATGAATAAAAAAATGGGCATTAGCTTAAAAGCGCTGGTATTTGTGCAGGTTATTTTTCTTTTAACTTGTGGACAAAGCATGCCTGCAATGGTATAGTATATTAGGTATTGCGCAGGGGCAGTAAAAAGCTGTCTGCCATCAAAAAGATATTTTTGGAAGGTGGTACAATCAATGGAAAAATCTGTTAAGCAAAACACATCCACTCCTGTGGATGCGGATTATTCGCTGGAGGCCGTGCCCGATTCAGCACGCAAGGGCTTCTGGCAGATGTTCTTCGTTATGCTGGGATTTACGTTTTTTTCTGCCAGTATGAGCGTAGGCGCCAAATTGGGTAATGGGCTCGATTTATCAGGCTTTGTGTGGGCGTGCCTGATTGGCGGCATTATCCTGTCGGCTTACTGCGGTGTACTGGCTTTTATTGGGTCTAAAACCGGTTTGAATATGGACTTGCTCTGCCGCCGTACTTTTGGCAGCAAGGGCTCTTATCTTTCGTCTGCTATTTTGGGCTTTACGCAAATCGGCTGGTTTGGCGTAGGCGTGGCAATGTTTTCCATCCCTGCAGCGGAACTTATGGGCATGAACGAATGGACTCTGACCATTATTGCCGGCCTTTTAATGACGGCAACCGCAGCCACGGGCATGAAGGCACTGGAAATTGTCAGCTATATTTCCGTTCCGCTCATCATTATTCTGGGCGTTTATTCCATGGTTACTGCTGCCGCAGAAGGCGGCGGGCTGGCTTACATTTTTGCGCAGTCTGCCGGGCAGATTACCCTGTTTACCGGCATCGGCTATGTTATTGGCTCTTTTATTTCCGGCGGTACCGCAACACCTAACTTTATCCGTTTTGCCAAAAACAGCAGCATTGCCGTGTGGACTACGGTTATTGCCTTCTTTTTAGGCAACACGCTGATGTTCTGCTTTGGCGCGGTTGGCGGCGCTTACACCGGCAAGGATGATATTTTCTACGTTATGATTGCACAGGGCCTTGCTATTCCGGCTTTGATTGTACTTGGCGCCAATATCTGGACTACCAATAATAATGCTCTTTACACCGGCGGCCTTGCCATTTCCAATATTTCCAAAGTCCGCATGAAATGGACTACCTGGATTTCCGGCATTATCGGCACGGCGCTTGCAATCTGGCTTTATTACAATTTTGTAAGCTGGCTCAGCATTCTTAACTGCGCTCTGCCGCCGATTGGCATTATCGTTATTTTAGATTATTTCTTTAACCATAAAAAATTCGGCAGCGATTTTAACGAATATACCATTAACTGGTTCAACATTGCCGGTATTATAGTGGGCGCTGCCTGTGCAAACCTGCTGCAGTGGGGCATTGCCGCCATTAATGCCATGGTGGTTGCTGCTGTATTCTTCTTTATCGGCGAAATGCTTGGCAAAAATAAATAATAACTGTAAAGAAAGGATGAATTGTTATGCTGCTGCAAAAACTGTATCTGGCAAATGCCACGGAAACGGTAGATATCCGCGTTACGGACGGTAAATTTGCCGCTATTGCTCCTCAGCTGGAAGCGCTGCCCGGCGAAGAAGTGGTTGATTGCTGCGCCGGCAAAATGGTGCTGCCGCCTTTTGTGGAATCGCACGTACATCTCGATACCTGCCTTACGGCAGGGCGTCCGCACTGGAACTTATCCGGCACGCTGTTTGAAGGTATTCAGCGCTGGGAAGAATATAAGCCTTTCCTTACCAAACAGGAAGTAAAAGACCGTGTAAACAAGGCGCTCCGCCTGCAGGCAGGCAACGGTATTCAATATGTGCGCACCCATGTAGATATTAACGACCCGGAACTTACCGCCCTGCGCGCAATTTTGGAACTGCGTGAGGAAGTTAAGGATTATATTGACATTCAAATTGTTGCTTTCCCTCAGTACGGAATTTTAAGTTACCCCAATGGCAAAGGCCTGCTTGAAGAAGCACTAAAAATGGGCGCTGATGCTGCCGGTGCCATTCCGCATTTTGAATTTACCCGTGAATATTCTGTTGAATCGCTTAACATCTGCTTTGAACTGGCGCAGAAATACGGCAAACTGATTGACGTACACTGCGATGAGATTGATGACGAGGCTTCTCGCGGGCTGGAAACTGTTGCCGCCCGCGCTTATGAAACCGGCATGGGCGATATGGTAACGGCTTCGCACACTACCGCCATGCACAGCTACAACAATGCTTATATGATTCGTTTGATGCGACTTTTGAAAATGTCCGGCATCAACTTTGTGGCAAATCCGTGCGTTAATGTGCATTTGGGCGGCCGCGCTGATACTTACCCCAAACGCCGCAGCATGACGCGCGTAAAAGAACTTACCGCCGAAGGCATTAATGTTTCTTTCGGTTCGGATGATATTTTTGACCCATGGAACCCGCTTGGCAATGCCAATATGCGCGACCAGGTATTTATGGGACTGTATACCGGCCATATGCTTGGCTATGAAGAAATTTGCAATTCTTATAAATTTGTTACCGAAAATGCTGCCCGCACCCTGCATTTGGGTGATGCTTACGGCATTGCGGTCGGTAAAGATGCAAACTTTATTATTCTTGACGCTAAAAACTGGTATGACGCATTAAACAACAATGCGCCGGTGCTGCGTAATTACCGCAAAGGCAAACTTATTGCTTCCACTGCGCCGGTAGATAAAAAAGTGTATTTTTAACTAAACCGCCAATTAGTGCCAAGTGATGGCGAACGCAATAATTGTGCCAGCGAAGTTACGCAAATTTTGCGATTGAATAATGAGCAAAATTTACGAACCTTAAGTATTAAATGAATAATTTAATGCAATGCTTATGTTGTTCAGCTTTGCGAAAACAATATGAAATGTAATTGATAAAAAAAGTGCAAAGAGTATGCTGTAAAGCGGCAGCAAAAACTGCGGCGGCTAAATTTTAGATTCTATTTTAGAGAGTCCGGTCTGTAAAGTCCGGACGGAATCGGAGAAGCCGCAGCATTTTGCAACGCTGAAACAGTATACTCTTTGCACTTTTTAATTTATATTTATATTAATTTTTGCTGTTTTTTACTTGCCGCCGTGCTCACGCTTCCAGCGCTTTATTTCATCAAGCCTTGCTTTTACGCGTGCTTCCAGCCCCTGCGTTGTTGGCTTGTAATATTCCGTGCCAACAAGCGAATCGGGCAGGCACTGCATATTGGTAAGTTTTTCTTCTGTGTTGTGCGCGTACTGGTAGCCTTTGCCGTAATTAAGTTCCTGCATCAGTTTTGTGGGCGCATTGCGGATAACAAGCGGTACAGGCTCGGCCAGCATTTTGGCGGCATCGCGCTTGGCGTGTTCATACGCCATATAAAGTGCGTTGGATTTTGGCGCGACCGACATATACACCACGGCCTGAGTTAAATGCACGCTGCATTCCGGCATGCCGATAAAATGGCAGGCGTGGTAGGCGGCAACGGCAATTTCCAGTGCTTTTGGGTCGGCAAGGCCGATATCTTCACTGGCAAAGCGTGTAACGCGCCGCGCTATGTAAAGCGGGTCTTCTCCTGCTTCCAACATACGTGCCAGCCAGTAAACGGCGGCGTCCGGGTCGCTGTTGCGCATGGATTTATGCAGTGCGGAAATTAAATTATAATGTTCTTCGCCTGTTTTATCGTACAGCAGCGATTTTTTTGAGGTGCATTAGCGTTTCGCGTGTTACCGTCGTTGCGCCGCCTGCGTCCATATCGCCGTTTAATACTGCCATTTCTAAGGTGGAAAGCGCCGTGCGGGCATCGCCGTTGGCAAAAACGGCAATCATTTCCAAAAGTTCTTCTTCAATGTTAATTTTCTGGGTGCCAAAGCCTTTTTCATCGGTTAAGGCACGTTTTAAAAGCTGCACAAGCTCAGCTGTTTTAAGTTCCTGCAAAACAAATACCTTGCAGCGGCTTAATAATGCGCTGTTAACTTCAAACGAAGGGTTTTCCGTCGTTGCGCCTATTAAAATAATGCTGCCTTTTTCCACAAAGGGCAAAAACGCATCCTGCTGGGCTTTGTTAAAACGGTGTATTTCGTCTACAAAAACAATGGTTTTTTCGCCGTAACGGCGGTTTTCTTCCGCCTTCTGCATTACGCTGCGTATTTCTTTAATGCCGCTTGTAACGGCCGAAAAATCAATAAACGCCGCTTTGGTGGTGTTGGCAATAATCCGCGCCAGCGTGGTTTTGCCCACGCCGGGAGGCCCCCAGAAAATCATGGAGGAAATCTGGTCGCTTTCAATTAAACGGCGCAGCACTTTGCCTTTGCCCAAAAGGTGGGTCTGTCCAACGTATTCTTCAAGCGTTTTTGGGCGCAGCCTTGCCGCCAGCGGCTGTGATAAATTGTTTTCAAAAAGTGACATTGCTTCCATAATTTCGCCTCCCAAAGCCATTATAATTCGCCGCAGAATTAAGCGCAAGCAGAATTTATTAAGCAATTTTACACAATTGTTTCATTAATGCAAGGATATTTGTTTGCTAAAACAGTTTAAAAAGTTATATAATTAAAATAACTTATACTTGTAGAAGGTTGGGTGCGTACTATGGACTGGCATAACCGTAATATGAAAATTTTAATCGGCATTTGCATTGCCGTTGTTTTAATTGTTTGTTACCGTATTTTTGATAATATACAAACGGAGCGCGCACGTGCGGAAAGAATGTCGCGCGTGCAGGCAGTGGCGGTTGTTACGGCAAAGCCGGAGCGCAGGACGATTACCCCGCTTTTGGAGTTCAGCGGCAGCCTTGACCCGGAGTGGCAGGCAGATGTTGCCGCCAAGGTTGACGGGCGTGTGGAGCGCGTATATGTTAATGAGGGCGACCGTGTAACCAAAGGGCAGGTGCTGGCGGAACTGGAACAGCGCGATACTGACGCTGCCCTGCGTGAAGCGCGCGGCAATTACATGGACGCGCAGACCAATCTCCGTAAAGCCGAGCGCGACCTTGAACGTTACAGCGCTTTATATAAACAGGGGGCGGTTTCCGAACAGGTTGCCGACGATTACGCTTTTGCACGTGACAACGCAGCTGCCAAGCTGGATGCAGCCCGCGGCACCGTGCAGGCTATGGAATCGCAGTTTGAAGGTACTGTAATAACAGCTCCGGCTGACGGCATTATCTCCAAGCGCTACCATCAGGAAGGTTATTACGCAGCAGCAGGTACACCTCTTTTTGCCATTGCCGATATCAGCGTTTTAAAAACTGTTATTAATATTCCGGAAGGCAATATCAGCGGCGTATCCGTTGGCAACGAAGCCGAAATAGAACTGCCTGCTTTTGCCGGGCATAAAATTATCGGTAGAATAACGCGCATTGCCCCTGTTGCCGATTTACCTGCGCATACCTTTGCCGCCGAAGTGAGTGTTGACAACACCGAAGGGCTTTTGGCAGGCATTTTTGCAACGGTAAAGCTTACAGCGCAGCCCAGGCAGAATGTACTTACAATACCGGTTTATTCCATTGTAATGCGTGACGACCAGAAAACCGTATTTATTGTGGAAGACGATAACACCGTGCGCCGCCAGGTGCTTGACATTGGCTATACGGACGACAAGGTTGCCGAAGTTTTAAGCGGCCTGAAAGGCGATGAAGTAATTGTAACCGAAGGGCACAACAAGCTGCGCGAAGGCAGCAAGGTAGTTACTGATAAGGCAGGTAATTAATTATGATAGAGACTTTTATCCGCCGGCCGGTTTTTACTACCATGTTTATTTTGCTGCTGGTAGTGTTCGGCATCCGCTGCTACCCGGAAATCGGCGTAGATTTGAACCCTGACGTTGATATGCCTATCGTCAGCGTGCGCGTTACTTATGACGGTGCTTCGCCGGAAGAAATGGAAACGCTTATTACCAAGCCGATAGAAAACCGCGTCAGCCAGGTTGCAGGCTATAAAACCATTTCCAGTACTGTGCTTGAAGGCTACAGCGAAACCGTACTGGAGTTTAACATGGGCGTAGACCCGCAGGCTATGGCCAGCGAAGTGCGCGAAA
>OHQQ01000423.1_pt1 | contig 28763 bp, 28 predicted proteins | sample 1578211 | NCBI WGS metagenome assembly OHQQ01 (sample SAMEA3879539, study PRJEB24766) | human gut metagenome | biome: human-associated habitat; feature: feces | place: USA | collected 1985/1987
GTGGTCGGCAGCGCAGCGGCTGACGGCCTGACCGATCAGATTGCGTGCGATGTTGTCGCAGTTTTCCTTCAGGTCGGTCTCATAGGCGGCAACGCGCACGGCCTTTTCGTGGGTCAGCTCCTCGTCCACCTTGTGCAGCAGCACCTCGCGGGCATCCTCCTGACTCAGACCTGCCAGCGTCTCCAGACGCTCCATCTCCTTGGCGCGCAGAGCGTCGATCTCGGCCAGACGCTCCTCGGCCTCAGCGGCGCGCTTTTTCAGCTCCTCTTCCTTCTTTTCCAGTACCTCGGTCTTGCGGTCGAGGGCGGTTTCCTTCTGGTCGATGCGGTTCTCCTGACGGCTGATCTCCGCACGGCGCTGCTTGATCTCCTTATCGGCTTCTGCCTTCTGGGCATCCACCTCGGCCTTCAGCTTGAAGGCCTCGTCCTTTGCTTCCAGAACCGCTTCCTTGCGTTTCTGTTCTGCGGTCTTGATCGCTTCGTTCACCAGACGGGTGGCCTCGGCTTCCGCGCTGCCGATCTGGGCTTCGGCGGTCTTTTTACGGTTGTTGTAACCAATAAAATAGCCTGCACCGATGCCCGCAGCAAGCGCGACGATCAAGATCACGATCCAGATGATCGTGGACATCGCATTTCACTCTCCTTTGTTAAAATTCAAAATTCTGAATCATAAGCAGGAGACGCTGTAGGGCAGGTGTAGGCTGCAAACATTTTTTATAAGTGAGCTTTCAATGCAAAAAGTGGCAACAAGACCACACGCACGGCCAATGCCGCACGGACAGGCTGCAAGCTTTTCTATCTACAGTTCTATCTTATATAAAAACAGGCAGGCTCTGCCTGTAAGGGACACGGGTCATGGGAACGACCTGCACACAGCGTCTTTTATTCCATACTACTATTTATAGTACGAAACAATTGCCCGCTTGTCAAGAGGAAAACCCTGCCCCGCAGAACATTTTGTGCAGAAAACAGGGACAGTATCCGCACCGGATGCCGTCCCCGTTCCCGTTTATTCCAGATACATCCTGCGCAGCCGCATCAGGCGCGCAGGGGTCAGGCCGTATTCGGCTTCCAGATAGTTCTCGGCGCTGCCGTATTTTGCGCGGATGGTGCGCAGCACAAAGGGTGCGGCTGCCGGGTCCACGCCCGCCTTGCGGTAATAGCGCATCCGGCAGGCCGGGTTTGCCGCGATCTCTTCGGCGTGCTCCGCCAGTACTGCGTCGATCTCAGCCTTGCGGCAGAGGTTCGTGCGCTCATAGTCCGCACAGATCGTCTCATCCGAAGCGCCCAGTGCCAGCAGAATGAGCATGGCCGCCACGCCGGTGCGGTCCTTGCCGGCCGAGCAGTGGAACAGGATGGGGGTCTCGCCTGCTTCCAACGCGCGGAACAGCTCCTTGAACGCCTTGTTGCCAAACAGCATCCGCTCGTACATAGCCTGCACGAAGGTGCTGCCGTCGGCGCTTTCTTCATAGCCCTTCATCAGGGCGGCGATATCATCCGGCGCAAAGGAGATCTCGTGGCCGTCCTCGGCGCACAGGCCGCAGATCTGCACCAGACGTGCACCGTCCGGTACGTAGTCCGGTTCTTTCTGCACTTCCCCGCTGCTGCGCAGATCAAGGATCAGGCGCAGGCCCAGTGCGTCCAGCTTCGCGCGGTCGGCCTCACCGGTAAGCTTGCAGGTAGGGATGCCGCGCCAGATCTGGCCCCACTTGATATGCTTGCCCTCGTCGGCTTCGTAACCGCCCAGCTCCCGGAAGTTGGTGCCGCCGGCAAAATCCAGCTGGGTGCCGGGCACCGGGTGGGCCGGTGCAGCCTTTGCCGCAGCGCTGGACAGCACCGGGAAATTGTAGAACGGCTTTGCGGGCCGTCCGCGGCGGGGCGGCAGGCTGGCCGAACCGCCCAGCACCTCCATCAGGTAGCTGCGCAGCAGGTCGATGTAGGCAGAGGAATGATCCCGCCGCTGCACCAGTGAGACGCACAGCGGGGGCAGATCTTCCAGCAGCACATCCCGCACACGGTCCAGTTCCCGTCTGGCTCCCGGTTCATAGCGGGTCAGACAGGTGCAAAGCTGCTCCTGCACAAGATAATAGGCCTGATAAAAGCTGGGGCCGATCTCCGCATTCGGCGCAAAGCCCAACCGGGCGCAGGCCGACCACAGCGGGCTGAACAGATCCTGCCGCAAGCTGGGCAGCAGCACCCGCTGACCGCGCAGCTCTGCCAGCGGGATGCTCTCCTTATCCCAGAACGCGTGCCCCCGGGGCACCAGCAGACAGGCAGGGTCTGCCCGCAGGGTGGTGCGTGCCAGTACCGGCGCAGCACAGCCCAGATCGATGACCAGACCCGCGTCCAGCTCCCCCTGCTCCACATCGTCCGCCACCGCATCGTTGTCCATCATGCGGAAGCGCATCTCCACATGGGGATACTGCTGGCGGAACTTGTCCAGCTGGGTCTCCAATCCGGGCAGGTAGTCCGGCACCAGCGACACGCTGATGCCGATGCGCACCGGCTGCGCCGACTGGATCTCGGCCCGCAGGGATGCCTGCATCTGCTGGAACTGCTCCACTACCGGCGCGGCATGGCGCTGCAGGCTCATGCCGCGGTCGGTAAGGGTGAGCTTGTGGTGGGCGCTGAGAAACAGCGGCCCGCACAGCTCGGCTTCCAGCGCAGAGATGCTCTGCCGCAGTGCCTGCCGTGACAAAAACAGCCGCTGTGCCGCGCGGCTGTAATTCATTTCATCGCACAATACCAGAAAGTAGTGCAGCTGGCGGATATCCATGGTTTCCTCCCTGAGAAAAGTATCGTATAAAGAATACCGCCTTTTTACGCGATTGTAAAGCCGTTGGCAGCAAAAAACTGCCGCACAGCATTGCACTGTGCGGCAGTCAGAGCGCGGAACGATCAGATCAGGCTCAGAGCTTCCTCGTCGCCCACCAGCGTGAAGTCCGGATGCATCTGCAGGATGCTTGCGGGCACCTCCGGAGTGACGGGGCCGAAGAATGCCTTCTTGACGATCTCGGCCTTGCCCTTGCCGTTGGCCACCATGAGCACCTTGCGTGCCTGCATGATGGTCTTGATGCCCATGGTATAGGCCTGCTTGGGCACCAGATCCACATTGCCGTCAAAGAAGCGCTTGTTTGCCTCAATGGTCTCGGGGGTCAGATCCACGCAGTGGGTCTCCAGCTCAAAGGCTTCGCCCGGCTCATTGAAGCCGATGTGGCCGTCGTGGCCGATGCCCAGCAGCTGCAGGTCGATGCCGCCCACAGCGTGGATGATCTGGTTGTACTTTGCGCAGGCATCCTCTGCATCGGGGTTGGTGCCGTCCGGCAGGTTGATCTTTGCAGGGTCGATGTTCACCTTGTCGAACAGGTTGCGGTGCATGAAGCTCCAGTAGCTTTCCGGGTGCTCCTTGGGCAGGCCGCGGTACTCGTCCAGATTGACGGTGGTCACCTCAGAAAAATCGATGTCGCCCTTGTTGTACCAGTCCACCAGCTGAGCGTATGCGCCAACAGGGGTGCCGCCGGTCGCCAGACCCAGCACGCAGTTGGGCTTCATAATGACCTGTGCGGAGATGATGTTGGCAGCCTTGCGGGACATGTCCTTGTAATCTTTTGCACGAATGATCTTCATAATGGGGAACCTCCTGTTATTTTGCTTTGTTGTTTTCAGTATAGCATATTTTCCGGCCAAAAGGGTAGCCGGTTTGTGAACAAAACAAAATGCCGCCGAAAGCGGGGCGTAAACGCCCGCCCTCAGCGGCATTTTTACAGTTTGGGAATGGATGCGGAAGCAACCAGCCTTCCGCACGGAAACGTGCTCAGAAGGGTGCTTACAGCATCTTCTTCAGCTCATCATACACGAACTGCACCTTGGTGCCGATGATGACCTGGCAAGTGGTCTTGTCGGGGCGGATGACACCGGCAGCACCGGCAGCCTTCACAGCCTTTTCATCCACAGCGGTGTAGTCCTTAATGGTGAAGCGCAGGCGGGTAGCGCAGTAGTCCACGCTGGAGACGTTCTCCTTGCCGCCGATGGCCTTCAGCACGCCAGCAGCAACCTCAGTATAGTTGTTGTTGGCCAGAACGACCTTCTTCTCAGCCTCTTCGGCATCCTCGTCCTCACGGCCGGGGGTCTTCAGGTCGAACTTGGTGATGGCGAAGTAGAACACGAAGTAGAACACCACGAATGCAGCGATGCCCAGAGGAATGATCATCCAGGTCTTAGCAGCTGCAGGCAGAGAAGCGGAGAACACCAGGTCGGTAGCACCTGCGGAGAAGCAGAAGCCAGCACGGAAACCGGAGTAGTAGGTGATGATGGTGAAGATGCCGTACAGAGCAGCGTACACAACGTACAGCGGGAAGCACAGGAACATGAAGCCGAACTCGAAGGGCTCGGTAACGCCGCAGACGAAGGCGCAGATTGCAGCGGACAGAACCAGGCCGATGGCAGCCTTCTTGTTCTTAGCGGTCTTGACCATAGCCAGAGCAGCGCCCAGGACACCGAACATCATGCAGGGGAAGAAGCCGGACATGTACATACCCAGGCTCCAGCCCACGTCAGCAGAGGTCTCGCCTGCCCAGAAGTGGGACAGGTCGCCCAGGCCGATGGTGTCGAACCAGAACACGTTGTTCAGAGCGTGGTGCAGGCCGGTGGGGATCAGCAGACGGTTCAGGAAAGCGTAGATGCCAGCACCGATGCCGTCCATGCCTTCGATGCCTCTGCCAATGGCGACCAGTGCATCGAAGATGACGGGCCAGACGAACAGCAGAGCGACAGAAACAACGATGGAGATCAGGCCGGTGGCGATTGCAACGAAGCGCTTGCCGGAGAAGAATGCCAGCCAGTCAGGCATCTGAGTGCTCTTGAACTTGTTGTAGCAGGCTGCACCCACCACAGCGGCCAGGATGCCGATGAAAGAGTTGCCGGCCACCTTCTGGAAAGCGATGTAGGTAGCGGTGCCCTCTTCCAGGGTGCGCACCATGCTGACCACGCCGGGGCTCAGCAGCTGCTGCATCATCAGGAAGCTGACCAGACCGGCCAGACCTGCGGTGCCGTCGTTGTCAGCAAGGCCGACAGCGGCACCAATGGCAAACAGCCATGCCATGTTATCGATCAGAGCGCCGCCTGCCTTGACCAGCAGGAAGCCAACAGTGTAAGCTGCACCGGAAGTTGCAGCACCGGGAACGCCCATGACACCCGGGGCCAGAGCATAACCGAGACCCATCAGGATGCCGCAGATCGGCAGCACAGCGACGGGAAGCATCAGAGCTTTGCCCAGTTTCTGGAGATACTTCATCATAAGACACATTCCTCCTTAAAGAATGTTGTTGTTATGGAGGCCTCTGGTTGCAGGCTGTCCATAATTGCGTAACAATATTTTAACACATCCTCCGAAAAAAAGAAATAGGGTTCACGCCCGTTTTCGCAATTTTGCACCAAAAATCCTTGAATTTGCATCTTTCGTGAAAAATTTTTTGGAATTATTGCGCATTTCGGAGCAGGATTTTGAAAAAACTTTTCTTTTGCTCTTTCTCCCCAAACCGCTTGCATCCCGCGCCGGAATCGGGTACTATACTTATAAATAGAAAATACAAGACCCAGGGAGGTTCTTTTATGGAATGGACTGATATCCGCCTGACCGTGGCCAAGGCCGATGCCGACAACGCCGAGGCCGTTGCCACCATGATCGCCGAAGGCGGCATCTATATCGAGGATTACAGCGACATCGAGCAGCAGGTAGCCGAGATTGCCCACGTGGATCTGATCGAGCAGGAGCTGCTGGACAAGCCCCGCGACACTGTGATCATCCACATGTATCTGGAGCCGGGCGCTTCCCCCGTGGAGACGCTGGCCCTCATTCAGGCCCGGATGGAAGCGGCAGGCATCGCCTACACCGTGGAGACCGAGGGCGTGGAGCAGGAAGACTGGCAGAACGGCTGGCGCAAATACTACCACCCCATGGACATTGGCAAACGGCTGGCCATCGTGCCCTCCTGGCAGGAGTACGATACCGACCGCGTCAAGCTGATCCTTGACCCCGGCCTTGCCTTTGGCACCGGCGGCCACGAGACCACCAGCCTCTGCCTGGAAGCGCTGGACGAGCGGGTCAGGGGCGGTGAGCGGGTGCTGGACATCGGCACCGGCAGCGGCATCCTTGCCATTGCCGCCCTCAAGCTGGGCGCAGGCAGTGCCGAGGGTGTGGACATCGACCCCGTGGCCGTGCGCACCGCAGGCGAGAATGCCGCCCTGAACGGCGTGGCCGACAAGCTGACCGTTCTGGTGGGCGACCTGTCCGACAAGGCCAGCGGCAGATACGACATCATCACCGCCAACATCGTGGCAAACGCCATCATCAGCCTTGCCCCCGCCGTGCCCGGCCTGATGGCCGAAAATGCCACCTTTATTGCCAGCGGCATCATCGACAGCCGCAAGGACGAGGTGATCGCCGCTCTGGAAGCCGCTGGCCTGACCGTGCAGGAAGTGAAGGAGAAGCGCGGCTGGGAGTGCATCGTCTGCAAAAAAGCGTAATTACAGAAGCTTTCATGATTTCTTTCAGCTGGCTTGCCCTCTCCGTCACCTTCGGTGCCACCTCTCCCAAAGGGAGAGGCCTTGGCAAAAAGATGAAGTTTGCGTGGACTGCCAAGGGCTCCCACTTTGGGGGAGCTGGATTTGCGAAGCAAAGACTGAGAGGGCGAGGACGTTTAAGGAGAACCACTATGCCTCACCGTTATTTTACAACCGAAATCTCCAATGGCACCGCCACCCTGCGGGGGGCCGATGCCCATCATCTTTCCCGCGTGATGCGGGGCAAGCTGGGGGACACTGTTATCTTATGTGACGGCAACGCCGTGGAATACACCGCCACCATCACCGGCTTTGGGCCGGAGACGGTGGAGTTCAGCGTGGAGCCGGGCTATCCCAGCGCCGCCGAACCCAGCGTGGAAGTGACCCTGTTCGTGGGTTACCCCAAGCAGGACAAGCTGGAGCAGGTCATCCGCCACGGCGTGGAGCTGGGCTGCACCCACTTTGTGCCCTTCTTCAGCCGGTACTGTGTGGCCGCCCCCAAAAAGGAGGAGCAGAAAAATGAGCGCTACAACCGCATCGCCTTTGAAGCCGCCAAGCAGTGCGGCCGGGGCGTGCTGCCGGATGTCGCCCTGCCCCTGCCCAACTTCGGGGCCCTCTGCCGCAGCCTGGAAGGGTACGACCTCGTGCTCTTCTGCTACGAGCTGGGCGGCGCGCCCCTGCGCCAGCTGCTGGCAGACGCAAAGCCTGCCGACGGCCAGCGGCTGAAGATCGCCCTCATCACCGGTGCCGAGGGCGGCTTTGCCGTGGAAGAGGCCGAAATGGCCGCCAATGTCGGTGTGAAAACCGTCGGCCTCGGCCCCCGCATCCTCCGGTGCGAGACCGCCCCGCTGGCGGTGCTCTCCGCCGTGATGACCCTGACGGGCAACCTGGAGTAATTTTTATTTCCACATATACAAAAAGGACGGCATATGCCGTCCTTTTTGTTCACTTTATTCTCGCGTTCATCAACGCTTTTTTCACCTCAATGAGGTTTTGCGGGCTGACCGAGAAGCTCCGCAGGCCCAGCTGCAGATATTGCAGGGTGTTGGCCGGATTGCCCACCGCGCTGCCGCAGATGGTCACGGGGATCCCGCCCTCCCGGGCAGCCTCCACCACCATGCGGATGAGCTTTTTCATTGCGTGGCTGGCCGGGCGGTAGTAGCGCTCGGCAATGGAGATATCCCGATCCACCGCGTGGGTGTACTGGGTCAGATCGTTTGTCTCAATGAGGAAGAAATTGCACCCATGCTCCACGAATTCTTCTGCCGTCAGGCAGGCCGAGGGCACCCCGAACATCACGCCAAAGGGCGTGTCCGGGTCAAACTCCTCCCCGCGCTCCCGCAGCAGCTGGCGGCAGTGTGCTACCAGCCGCATGGCCTCATCCCAATCTTCGAGGTTGGTCACCATGGGGAACATGACCCGCAGGGGGCCGTGGGCTGCCGCCCGGAGCAGGGCGCAGATCTGCGTTTCAAACTGATGGGTCTGGCGCAGGCTGCTGCGGATGCCCCGCAGGCCCAGCTTGGAGGATTCCAGCCCCCTATGGATATCGGCCATGGCGCGGTCCACACCAAAATCAAAGGTGCGCACCGTTACCACACCGCCCTTTGCGGCGGCAATGCAGGATTGATAGAACACGAACTGCTCCTGCTCGTCCACCGGGCGGCCCGGCAGCATCATATAGCCACTGCGCAGCAGGCCCACGCCGGAAGCGCCTGCCTGCAGCGCCGATTCGATATCCTCCTGCCCGTAGCAGTTGGCCAGGAGCTCAAACGGCACATCATCCTTTGTCCGGTTGGGCAGGGCGCTGATGCGGGCGGCTTCCTCGCTCTCCCACTGCAGCTCGCAGATGCGGCTGACCGCCTGCTGGCGGGTGTTGGCATCCGGGTCCAGGATGCACTCGCCGTTGTTGGCATCCAGCACCACAGTTCGGCCATCACAGTCGTTCAGGAACGCCTGCCCCACCTGCACCACGCAGGGAATGTGCATGGCCCGCGCAATGATCGCCGCGTGGCTCTGCTTATTGCCCTCCGAAGTGATGATGCCCAGGATCATCCCCGCCGGAACGCTGAACAGATCGCTGGGCATCAGCATCTCTGCCGCCAGGATCACCGGGTGATCCAGCGCCAGCCAGACCCGGGGACGGTTGGTCAGCACGTTCACCACGCGGCGGGCGGCATCCAGAATATCCGCACTGCGCAGCTGCATGTAGGCGTTGTCCTCCATGGCAGCAAGCTGCTCCGCGTAGCGGTTGCCCACACGGTACATGGCCTCGGCAGCGCTGATGCCCGCCTTGATCTGGAATTTGACCTCGTTCATGAAGCCTTCATCTTCCAGCATCATGCTCTGGAACAGGAAGATGGCCTGCTCCGTGGGGCCGCTGCGGTCTGCCATGCCGTCCAGCTCACGCTGGGCTGTCCGGACAGCGTTTTCCAGCAAACGCTGTTCCCGTTCCGCGTTGAACGGCCCGGTGGCAAAATTTTCGTGCCAGCGCTCCAACCGGCTCACCTGTCCCATCACAAGGCCCGGCGAGGCGCTGTGTCCCTGATAGACCTTCATTCCTCGATCACCTCCGGCAGTACCGGCCCGGTAAGGGCACGGCAGACCAATGCCTGTAAGAACGTATTGGGCAGCAGAGCAGCCCGCGCGGCCTGTGCCGCATTGCCGCTGCCCTCAAACAGGGGCGCAAAGCTCTCGATGCGCTCCCGGTCGCATTTTTCCAAAAAGGCTTCCGCCAGTGTCCGGGTGGTATAGAACACGGTGGGGTCCACGCCCGCATCCTCGGCGGCAGCTTCCAGCGGGGCCAGCTGGGCATCCTTCATGTTGGCCAGCAGCAGGGCCGCATCCGCTGTCAGGGTCACGGGGTATTTTTCCCGTACCGCCTTCTGCACCTGCTGGAATTTCCACGCAAAGGCGGCGGCATCCTCACAGCTCTCGGCGCTGGTGGAAACGGCATAGGCGCAGCCCCGCAGATATCCCATGGCGCGGCGGGTATCGTAGTAGCCCAGCTCCATGTTCCGTCTGGCGGTATCGGGGTCAAAGTGGAGGATGTCCCCCAGCTCCCAGTAGCTGCGGATCATGGTGGTGGGCAGGCCGGTGCGGTTGGGCAGGGTGATGCCCACCCCTTCCAGATCAACACAGACCAGCTCCTCCGCGCCCATCTTCTGGGCCAGCGCGGTGGGCATATTGTCCCGGTATCCGCCATCCAGGAACTGCACCCCGTCGATCTGCTTTGCCCGCAGGGCGGGGAAACAGGCGGCCGAGGCCAGCAGGTAATCCTTTACCTTGCCCGCCGGGATATCCTCCAGCGTCAGCTCCCGGGGCTTTAAGCCCCGCTGCTCCACCGTGACAAGGCCGAAGCGGATGGGAGCCGCGCGCAGGGCATCCTCGTCCAGCACCCGCTCCACGATCTCTTCCAGCGGGGTCACATCCATGCCGCCGGCTTTCACCACGCTGCGCAGGAACTGGTGCAGGGCCGAAAGGTCGGCATCCTCCTCCGGCAGCTCCATCACATCCTTGCTGCGGATGGCCAGCCACATATCGCGGGCCGTCTCGTACTGGTCCAGCACGAACATGGCACCGTTCAGGCTGCCAACGCTGGTGCCGGTAATGATCTGCGGGTGCCAGTCCAGCTCCATCAGCGCGCGCCACACACCCACCTGATAGCTGCCCCTGGCTCCGCCGCCCGCCAGCACCAGAGCTTTGCACGGAGCACTGCGTTCATCCATTGCATCCGCCTCCTTTGATCGTTTCCGGTTTTGTTCAGATTATAGCATATTTCCAGAGAAATTTCTTCCGTTTTTTGTAAATTGATGCCTTTCTCCCGGCAAAGAAACATGGTATACTTGTCAGGATTTCAAAAGGAGGCATTCTAATGCACTGCAAGCAATGGATCTTTGATATGGACGGCACCCTGACCGACAGCATGACCGTGGTGTGGGAGGGTGCCCCCGACGCACTGCTGCGCCGCTATGGCCGCACCCCGCGGGGGGATCTGCGCGCCACACTGCTGAACATGGGAATGCAGGAGGGCGCACAGTATCTGATCCGGGAGTACGGCCTGCCGCTGAGCGAGGAAAGCTATTTTTCCGTGATGCGCGAGGTGATCGCCGAATTGTACGAGACCGTGGAGCTGAAACCCGGCGTGCGCACGATGCTGGCAAAGCTGCAGGCCGAGGGCGCACGCATGTGCATCTGCTCCAACACCTGGGCCGAACAGTGCCGCACCGTGCTTACCCGGCTGGGCATCGCGCAGTATTTCTCCTTCATCGTGGAAGCGCGGGGCGTGCTGCACAAAAGCCACCCGGAGGTGTTCTTTGAGTGCATGAGCCGTCTGGGCGGTGCAGACCCCGCCGCCTGCGCCGTGTGCGAGGATGCCGTATACGCCGCCGCCACCGCCCACAAGGCCGGGTATTACGTCATTGGCATTGCAGACCGCACCTCTGCCGCCGACGAGCCGGAGATGCGCCGCATCTGCAGCCAGTTCGTGCCCCGGTGGGATGCGCTGGACTGGACACGTGTGTAAGAAAAAAGGGCCGCAGCGTGCGGTTCTTTTCTCTATCTGATCCTTCTTTGCTCTTGCATTTTGTGCGCAAGAAGAGTATGATATTATAAATAGGACTGCCCCAAGGGGGAAGTGTCCTCATTTGTGAGAATACACTCTGTGATTTTTAATATAAAGGTATAATATCCGTAAAGAGGAGACCTTCCGTCATGAACAACCCACTCGTCAGCATTATCGTGCCTGTGTACAACGTGCAGAATAGTGTTGCCCGCTGTCTGGAGAGCATTTGTGCCCAGACATGGAAGGATATCGAGGTCATTCTGGTCAACGACGGGTCCCGGGACGAAAGCTTTTCCATCTGTGAGCAATTCCGTGAAAAGGACCCCCGCATCGTTCTGGTGGACAAATCCAATTCCGGTGTGTCGGAGACCCGCAACTGCGGCATGTCCCTTGCAAGGGGCAAGTATGTGCAGTTTGTGGACAGCGACGATTATCTCGACCCTGATTTTACCGAGCGGCTGGTGACTGCCGCCGAAGCGAACAACGCCGATCTGGTCATTGCACCTTACTGGATGGTGATTCCCGCCAACTCTTCCAAGGCCACGCAGGCACTGGAAAACCTGCAGGAAAACCTTGGCATCGATGCCGAGAAAAAGCCTGATGATATCCGTGAATACGGCTTCCTGCCCGAGGGCATCTACGACCGCGATACCTTTGCCCTGCGCCTGATGGAGAAGCCCGCATCCTTCTTCTACAGCGTGCTGTGGAACAAGCTCTACCGCCGGGATATTCTGGCAGACCATCATCTGCAGTTCACCAGCGAGGTGCGCTGGGCCGAAGACCTGGTTTTCAATCTGGAATACATTTTGTACGCCAATGTTTTCGTATCCATTTCCAAAGCGGGCTACCACTATGTGCAGAACCCCCAGAGCATCTGCCACACCCAGATCAATCTGGCTTCCATCGTGCAGAACAAACTGCAGGTGTTCCGCTATTACAAGGAGCTGTACACAAAGCTGGGCCTGTACGATCAGGTGCAGCCGCAGCTGTATAAATTCCTGACCGCGTTCTCCGAGAACGCCTATCCCTCCGGTTCTCCCCAGAAGATCATCATGGACATGGCCAACCACTGGGGCTTTGGTGTTCTGGATGCTTCCGACAAGGAAAAGAAACACAAAACCGAACCCGATGCCTGATCTCCGGGCACGAAAAAAAGAGCCGTGAAAGCGGCTCTTTTTTGTTTGCCATTTTACCGGTCGATCCAGCTGCGGAAGGCTTCGCGCACTGCACCCTCCCGTCCGCGCGGGATGGGGATGCGCGCACCGCTGCACATCTGCAGCTCGCCCGCCGTCAGCAGCTGTGCCGCCGCCAGATTGACCACATAGGAGCGGTGCGGCTGCAAAAAACGCCCGTCTTCCAGCAGCGGCTTTGCTACCTCGGCAAAGGACACCCGCAGCGAAAGGGACACCACATCCTCGCCGCTGAGCAGATGGAAGTGAACCACATGGTGGGTGCACTCCAGATATTCGATCTGCGCATAGGCCAGCGCCCGCAGGCCTTCGGCAGTGACAACGGTCATTGCCGGGCCGTACTCCGGCTCGGTGGCGCGGGCAAGCAGGGCCGAAAGCTCCTGCTGGTGCACCGGCAGAAGCAGATACTGCATGGCATCCACCCGGAAAGCGCTGTAGGCGTGGGCCGGTGTGCGGGCCGCAAAGGCCAGCGGAGCCCTGCGGCCCCGGCGGCGCAGCTCCGCAGCCGCCGAAAGCCCTGCCGGGGCCGCTACAGCGCCCAGCTCGATGAGATACAGGTCAAACCGTTCTCCCTCGGTGTCCCGGCGCAGCAGCGCATCTGCATCCGGCAGCTGCTGCACGATGCACGCATCCTGCCGCCGGGCAAAATATTCCATGCACTGGCGTTCCAGCCCGCTGCGCAAGGCCGCGTCCGGGCTGCATACCGCAATGTGAAATACCATCTCACATTCTCCTTTCCGCCAGCCGCCCGCCTTGATTTTTGCGCAGGGCTGGAGTATGATAAATAAAACTTTGCTGCATCGAAAAAAGAAAAAACGGAGGGACCCGCCATGCCGCAGCCGCTTGTCAGCGTTATTGTGCCCGCCTATAACGCGGCGGGCTTCATCTCCCGCTGTGTGGAGAGCATCACATCCCAGAGCTACCCGGAGCTTGAGATCCTTCTGCTGAACGACGGCTCCACCGACGACACCCTTGCTGTCTGCCGGAAGCTTGCTGCCGCCGACAGCCGCATCCGTGTGGTGGACAAGCCCAACACCGGCGCAGCAGACACCCGCAGCTGCGGCCTTGCCCTTGCCCACGGCGAATACATCCAGTTTGCGGACAGCGACGATCACCTGCTGCCGGGCTGCACCGCAAACCTGGTGGCTGCTATGCAGCGCAGCCATGCCGACCTTGTGCTGGCTCCCTACCGGATGATGGTGCCCCGCAAGGATGGCGGCTATGACACCCGGGAGTACAGCCTGCTGCCCGCCGGGGTGTACAACAAGGTAGATTACCTGTGGCAGCTCACCGGCAATGCCGCTGCCTTTTACTACGGCGTGCTCTGGAACAAGCTCTACCGCCGGGATCTCATCCAGATGGCGCACATCCGGTTCGAGCATGTGGTATACGCCGAGGACCAGCTGTTCAACACCCGGTATCTGCAGGTGGCACAGCGGTTTGCCGCCATCGACGAAGCCGCCTACTGCTACATCCAGAACCCGCAGAGCGTATGCCATACGCAGGTGAGCGCGGCGGACATGCTGCGCCACCGCAGCCGGATGTACCACACCTACAAGGAACTGTGCATCCAGCTGGGCGTGTACGATAAATTCCGCCTGCGGCTGCACGGCATCTATCTGAGCTTGTTTGAAAGCCCTCTGCCCAACGGCCCGGTGCAGAAGCTTTCCGACGCATTTGCCCGCACCCACAGCCGCATCTGAGAAAAGGAGAACCTATGGAATTTCCCCTTGTAAGCATCATCGTGCCCATGTACAACACTGCCGGGTGCATTGCCCGCTGTGTCAAAAGCATCTGCGCCCAGACTTATAAAAGCATTGAGATCCTGCTGCTGAACGATGGCTCCACCGACGACACCCTTGCCGTCTGCCGCGCCCTTGCCGCCAGCGACCACCGCATTGCACTGGTGGATAAAACCAACACCGGCGCAGCGGATACCCGCAATCAGGGCATTGCGCTGGCCCACGGCAAATACATCCAGTTTGTGGACAGCGACGACTGGCTGGCCCCCGATTTTACGGAAAAGCTGGTCTCCGCCGCCGAGGCCCACACCGCCGATCTTGTGATCGCGCCCTTCTGGATGGTGTACCCGGAAAACTATGTGGAGCACATTCGCCCATGGGAAAAGGCGCTGCAGCATGTGCTCCAGCGCAATCCGCCCCGCACCCGGGCCTATGGCTATCTGCCTGCCGGGGTGTACACCGGACAGGAGTACGCAAAGCATCTGATCCAGAAGCCGAACACCTTCTACTATGGCAGTCCCTGCAACAAGCTCTACCGCCGTGACCTCCTGCGGAAGCACAACCTCCATTTCCGCAAAGAATTGTTTGCGGAGGATCAGCTGTTCAACACCGAATATCTGCGTTTCGTGCACACTGCCGTTTCCATCCCGGACATCGGCTATTACTACCTGCAGAACGGCCAGAGCGTCTCCCACTCCAGAGTGACCACCGCCGACATCCTTTCGCTGCGGCGGCGGGTGATGCTCCTGTACCGGGACATCTACACCGAACTTGGCATCTACCCGGAAACGCGGGCGGCCATCCTGCGTTCGCCCTTTGGCGAAAACGAGTTCACTCTTCCGCCGCTGGATTCCCCACAGACGCACTGCTGCAAGCTGTGACCCTATAAAAAGCACCCGGCTGCCGCCGAGAGCCGCTCTGGCTCCTGCACGGCTCCGGGTGTTTTTTGCGCTTTCTCAGCAGCCGATAGCGGCACACTTCTCCGCCAGCCAGCTGCGCTCTTCGTCGTTCAGGTGCGGTGCCAGCTTTGCAAACACCTGACGGTGGTAATCGTTCAGCCATGCGATCTCGTCCTTATCCAGCACACCGGGCAGGATGGGAGAGGTGGCAATGGGCACGAACATCAGCGGTTCAAAACCAAGGAAGGTACCGTACTGGTTATCGGCCTTGTGGATGCACACCAGCTCGTTCTCGATGCGGATGCCCACCAGATCGGTCTCGTAAACGCCCGGCTCGTCGGTAACCACCATACCTGGGCGCATCCGGGTGGTGTTGCGGCTGTTCAGGGCATGGGGGCCTTCGTGCACGTTGCCCACAAAGCTGACGCTGTGACCGGTGCCGCAGCGGTAGTTGATGAGGTGCCGCCACAGCGGTTCCCGGGCAATGGTGTCGATCATCTTACACTCGCAGTAATCCAGCCAGACGGCCTTGGCAAGGTCGATGTGGCTCTGCAGAGTCCATGTGTAGAAGCGCTTTTCGTCCTCGGTCAGCGGGCCAAGCGGGTAGGTGCGGGTGATGTCGGTAGTGCCGTCCATGTAGGTGGCACCGCTGTCCACCAGCAGAAAGCCTTTCTTTTCCAGCACAGCGTGATCTTCCGGGGTGGCGTGGTAGTGCATCATGGCTGCGTTGCCGCCGTAGGCCGCAATGGTGCCAAAGCTTTCCACAAGGAATTTATCGTCCGCACTGCGGTACTTATGCAGAATTTCATCCACCGTCAGCTCGGTCAGGGTCTCACCGGCAGCAAGGCGGCTTTCCAGCTCGATCTGGAACCGCACCATGGCCACAGCGTCCCGGATATGGGCCTGCTTTGTGTGGGCAAGCTCCGTTTCGTTCTTCACGCCCTTCATCATCAGCAGCGGGTCGGTGCCGTCCTTCACGGTGAGGGCAGGGTTCTGCTCCAGCACCTGATACACGGCGTAGTTCACCGTGGAGCACTCGGCCAGCACGGTCTGGGGTTCCGTCTCAGCAGCGAGGAACTCCAGCACATCGTCGTACTCCGCCAGTGTGATGCCGTTGGCTTCCAGCTCTGCCTTTGCCTCCGGGGTGACGCGGGCTGTGTTGATGAAGAGTACCGCGCGGCTGGGGGTCACATAGCAGTAGGCCATGGCATAGGGAGTGCACTCAATGTCCATGGCGCGCAGGTTCAAAAGCCATGCCAGATTATCCAGCTTGCCCACAAACTGAGCGGTGCAGCCCAGCTCCTTGAGCTTGCTGCGCAGCTGATCCAGCTTTTCCGCCGGGGAGAAGCCCGCATATTCCTTCGGCAGGATCCACGCTGGGGTATCCGGCAGGGCAGGGCGGCCCTCTGTCCACAGCTCGTCCTCAAGGTTCAGGGTCTTGATGGAAGCGCCCTTCTTTTCCAGTGCCTTTTTCAGGTCGTTCACGAGGGCCGTGCTGGCGGTCAGGCCGCACAGGCCCAGTGCTTCGCCCTCATTCAGGGCATTTGCGCAGTATTCCTCCACGGTGGGCACGCCGGGTTCCCCCATGCGCTGCAGCTTGATCTCGGTACCCGCAATTTCCTTCTCGGCCTGCACAAAATAACGGCCGTCGGCCCACAGGGCGCTCTCGGTGCGGGTGACCACGAAGTTGGAGTTCTCGCCGTGGAACCCGGAGAACCAGGTCAGGCTGGTGTAATGGCAGGGCAGGTATTCGCTGGCGTGGGGATCACCCACAGGGATCAGATAAACGGCCACGCCGTTTGCAGCCATGGCGGCACGCAGCGCGGCAAGGCGCTCTGGAACGGTATTCATGCTCATATGATTTGCTTCCTTTTCTCTCACCGGAAAGCCCGGCAGCGGTGCATTTCTGTTTGGCCTTATTGTATCATTCCGGGAAAAAGATTGCAATGCAGGGGCAGGACGGTTTGGAATGACCTCCGCTGCCGGAGAGCATCCTCGCTGGCTGGACCCTCTCAGTCAAAGCCTTGCGGCTTTGCCAGCTCCCCCGAAAGGGGGAGCTTTATTCGTGCCGACCTTCAGAAAACAAGCTCCCCCCTCGGGGGAGCTGGCGAACGCAGTGAGCCTGAGAGGGTTGGCGTCCTCTCAGCAAAACCGTCAGGTTTTGACTGAGGGCGTTCGTTCTCCCTCAAAATGCCGCCAATTTGCAAAAAAAGTTACAATTTTTTCTTGAAAAAGGCGGTTTTCCCATTGACAGCCTTGTTATAATAGGAGTGTAAGTTTTTTGAGCCAGCACTCTGCGGCTCTGTGTGCTATTCAAAGAAAGAGGCAATTGAATCATGACCAAAATCGATATTTTCTCCGGCTTCCTTGGTGCCGGTAAAACTACCCTGATCAAAAAGCTCATCAAAGAGGCCTTTGCCGGCCAGCAGGTGGTGCTGATCGAGAACGAGTTCGGCGAGATCGGCATTGACGGCGGCTTTCTGAAGGAAAGCGGCATCCAGATCAACGAGCTGAACGCTGGCTGCATCTGCTGCTCTCTGGTGGGCGACTTCCGCACCGCCCTGCAGCAGGTGGTGGAGCAGTACCACCCCGACCGCATCGTCATCGAGCCCTCCGGCGTGGGCAAGCTCTCCGATGTGACCCGTGCTGTGGAAGGCGTGGCTGAGCATCTGGATGTGCAGCTGAACAGCTTTGTCACCGTGGCCGATGTGAACAAGGTGAAGATGTATATGAAGAACTTCGGCGAGTTCTACGACGACCAGATCAGCCACGCAAGCTGCATCCTGCTCAGCCGCACCCAGACCACCAGCGAAGAGAAGATCGCCGCTGCGGTCGCCATGCTGCGCGAGAAGAACCCCACCGCTACCATCGTGACCACCGCATGGGACGAGCTGACCGGTGAGCAGATCCTGAAGGCCATGTCCACCAAGGACGACTTCAAGGCAGAGCTGATCGCCATGGCTGCAAAGGCCAACGAAGAGCACGCCCACGAGGACGAGGAAGAGGAGCATCACCACCATCATCACCACGATGACGAGAACGGTGTGTGCAGCTGCGGCCATCATCACGACCACGATGATGATGACGAGGACGAGGACGAGCACGAGCATCACCACGGTCACGATGAAGATGATGATCACGATGAGCATGAGCACCATCATCACCACGATCATGACGACCACGACCATTGCTGCTGCGGCCACCATCACGACCACGATGATGACGATGATGACGACGAGCACGAGCATCATCACGACCATGACGGCCACTGCTGCTGCGGCCATCACCACCATCATCATGACCACGATGCCGACGAGGTATTCACCAGCTGGGGCGTTGAGACGGCCCGCAAGTTCACCAAGGCAGAAGTGGAGCACGCCCTCACCGAGCTGGATACCGGCAATTACGGCATGATCCTGCGCAGCAAGGGCATCGTGAACGGCGGCGCAGACGGCTGGCTGGAGTTCGACTATGTGCCCGGCGAATGGGAAGTGCGTGCCCGCGGTGCAGATGTGGGCGGCAAGCTGGTGGTCATCGGCTCCAAGCTGAACGAAAAGGCCATTGCAGAGCTGTTCGGCTGCTGAGCTTAAAGTAAAAAGGAGAAACCATTCCTATGGCAAAAGAAATTCCGGTCTACCTGTTTGTGGGCTTTCTGGAAAGCGGCAAGACCAAATTCATTCAGGAGACCTTTGAAGACCCCAACTTTGACTCCGGCGACAAGACCCTGCTGCTGATCTGCGAAGAGGGCGAAGAGGAGTACAACGAGAAGAAGTTCGCCTTTCCCGGCGTGACCGTCAAGGTGCTGGAGGACAAGGCCGAGCTGAACCCGCAGAACCTGCTCAAGCTGGAAAAGGAATCCGGCGCAGGCCGTGTGGTCATTGAGTACAACGGCATGTGGCTGCTGCAGGATCTGGCCGAAGCTCTGCCCGAGAGCTGGATCGTGTACCAGTGCATCGCCACCGCCGACGGCACCACCGCCCTGACCTATGCCCGCGACAACTCCATGCGCAGCCTGCTGCTGGACAAGATCGCCCGCAGTGAGCTGATCGTGTTCAACCGCGCTGAGGCCGTGAACAACGATGCCGCCCGTCAGGAGCTGCACAAGCTGGTGCGTCAGGCTTCCCGCAAGTGCGATATCGCCTACGAGTTTGCCGACGGCAGCGTGGCCTACGACGATATCCCTGATCCGCTGCCCTTTGACATCAACGCGGACATCATCGACATTCCGGATGACGATTTCGGCATCTGGTACATGGACTGTCAGGACGAGCCCCAGAAGTATACCGGCAAAACGGTCAAATTCCTTGCACAGGTGTGTCAGACCAACCGTGCCGGCAAGAACAGCTTCGTGCCGGGCCGTTTCGCCATGACCTGCTGCGTGCAGGACATCCAGTTCGTTGGCTTCCCCTGCAGCTACGATGGCTACAAGGCGCTGGAGCAGCGCGCATGGGTGCGGGTGACCGCAAAGGTAGGCTACAAGTTCCATAACATCTACCGCGGCAAAGGCCCGGTGCTCACCGCCATTTCGGTGGAGCCTGCCGAAAAGCCGCTGAACGATGTGGTAACATTCTCTTGATCTGATCTTTCAAGGAGGTCCCGGCATGAAAACACTGTTTCGTATCCTTGGCACGGCCGCTGCTGTGGCCGTTACCGGTGCTGCCATTGTGGCACTGGACAAGATCCTGAACCAGAAAGACCCGCTCCATGTGGAGGAAGTAGAGTTCCCGGAGGACGCCGAGCAGAACGCTGAGGAAGCCGCCAAGACTGCCGAAGCCTACGCCGAAGCGGAAACCAAAGCCTCCGATGCTGCCAACGAAAAGGCTGCAGAAGAAGCTGCGCCGGAAGCTCCTGCCGAAGAAGCGGCAGCTGCTGCCCAGCCCGCCGAAGAAGCCTCTGCCCCGGCGGCACCCGCGGAGGGCGGTGAGAAGCCGGTGTTCGACCCGGAAGCTCCCAACCAGAACCCTGTGGAAGCAGGCCCCGCCGTTGCTCCCAAAGACGAGAGCGGAAAATTCGATCCCACCAAGATTGCCGAAGCCAGCGACTTTGGCGACTGGGAAGAACAGGGCTGCAAAGGATAACCTATGACCCAAAAAGGGACGATGTGATGTTCACATCGTCCCTTTTTTGTTATTCTCCTCTTGCCAGCTGCTGCAGCTTTTTCCTGTCCAGCACCTGCACGCCGCCCCGGAACAGCCGCACCCAGCCCTCCTGCGCAAAGTATTTCAGCATCCGGCTCACCACCTCGCGGGCAGACCCCATGTATTTTGCCATCTGGTCGTGGGTCATGCGTATCTCATCACCGCCGGTCTTGGCCAGCTCATCGGTAAGAAAAATGGCAAGCCTGCGGTCTGCGCTCATGAACAGCACCTGCTGCATGGTCCACATGCTGTCGGAAAAGCGCTCCGCCGTCATCTGATAGGCGTAGCAGCGCACATGCACGTTCTGCTGCATCAGCCTGCGGAAAACGCCCGCGCTGATGCAGTAGGCCTCGGTGTCCTCTTCGGCATCAATATACAGGTCGATGTTCACCGAGTCCATCACGCAGGAGGCCGACAGGATGCACACCTCCCCGCCGAACAGGCGGTAAAGCGTCACGTCCCGCCCGTCCTCCGAGAGCAGGTAGGCCCGCAGCTGGCCCGAGCGCAGCAGCAGGATGCCCACGCAGCTTTCCAGCGGGCTGTGCACCCTTGCCCCCTTTGCGTAGTGCACCGGCCGGGTGTAGCGGCAGAGCATGTCCTGTTCGTCGGGTGTCAGGTCGTTCCAGAAGGGAAAACCTTTGGCCAGACAATCGCGGTGTTCCTTTGTTGTTTCCGACATTGCTTTTCATCCTTTCCGCAGGGCCTTGGCGGCTTCAGTGCCCGCCTGCGCGCCCTCATACACGGCCTTTGCCACCTGCAGAAGGCCCCCGGTGCAGTCGCCCGCCGCATACAGGCCGGGCACGGTGGTCTGCATTTTTTCGTCCACCACGATGCGGTTCCCGTCCACCTCTGCGCCGATCTTCCTAGCCAGTGCGGTGCTGCCCGCCACGCCCAGCGCCACAAATACACCGCTGACAGGCAGCTGCACACCGCCGGACAGCTGCACGCCGGTGATAACGGTTTCGCCCAGAACAGCCTCCACGGTCTGCGGATAGACTGTGACCTCCGGCGGGAAGTCCGCCGTCAGCGGTGCGCCGTTGGTCAGCAGGGTGACGCTGCGCACCACCGGCAGCAGAGCCTGCACCTCGTGCAGGGCGTACTCGCCGCTGCCCAGCACCGCCACGTCCTTTCCACGGTAGAAAAAGGCATCGCAGGCGGCACAATAGCTCACGCCGTGCCCCTCCAGCCTGGCAAGGCCCGGGATGCGCGGCACCGCCCGGGATGCACCCGTGGCAAGGATCACAGCGTCCGCCGGGTAATTTTTATCCACTGTTTCTACGGTGAGTTTATCCGTATAGGTCAGGCCCACGGCTTCGGCTGTGACGAATCTCACACCAAGGCGCTTTGCATTCTCGATGCTGCGGCGTTCCAGTTCCGCACCGGAGACCGGCTCGGCAAAGCCGTAATAGTTTTCAATTTTTTCGGCGCGGTCCAGCGCACCGGGGCCTTTGGTGAGCACCGTGGTATCCACACCGGCGCGGACAGCGTACAGCGCGGCGGAAATGCCCGCCGGGCCGGAACCTATAATGATGATGCTGGGCATGGGAAGACCCTCCTTCGGATGCATTTTCTACAGTATACACCTTTTTTTAAAAAATTTCCGTGACCGGGTCGCAAAAATTGCGCTTTGCAGCGGCTGGCCGCTTTTCAAGCGGAAAAGAGTATGTTATACTGTTTCAGTTATCTGAATTTTCTGCCACGGAGGCTTATTTTATGACCCAGCAACGCATCCTTTTCATCACCACCGGCGGCACCATCGCCAGCGTGCGCACCCAGCAGGGCTTAAAGCCCGTGCTCACCAGCGAGGAGCTGCTGGCCCATCTGCCGGAGCTGAACGACCTGTGCATCCCGGAAACGCTGGCCCTGTGCAGCATCGACAGCACCGACCTCGGTCAGGAGCACTGGCTCATGATGGCCAAGGCCGTGCAGGAGAACTACGCTTTGTACGATGGCTTCATTATCTGCCACGGCACCGATACGCTGGCCTACTCGGCCGCAGCGCTTTCCTACCTGATCCAGAACGCCGATAAACCCATCATCCTCACCGGTGCACAGCAGCCCATCTCCAACGAGATCACCGATGCCAAGAAGAACCTGCGCGACAGCGTGATCTGCGCGCTGGATCAGGGCAGCCGTGGCGTGATGGTGGTGTTTGGCGGGCATGTCATCGCAGGCACCCGCGCCAAGAAAAACAAGACCATCAGCTACGATGCCTTTGCTTCGGTCAACTTTCCGGAGCTGGCCCTCGTGCAGGGCGACCGGCTGGTGCGGTACATTCCTTCGCCGTGGCCCACCGGCCCGGTGGAGTTCAGCCGCGTGCTGGACCCCAAGGTGTTCCTGCTCAAGCTGACCCCCGGCATGTCGCCGGCTCTCATCCCGGAGATCTTCCGCCTGTACGACTGCGTGATCGTGGAAAGCTTCGGCGTGGGCGGCATCCCGCAGCAGCTGATGGATGCCTTTGCCGAAGGCCTGGGCGACTACGACAAGACCCACAAGGTGCTCATTATGACCACGCAGGTCACCTACGAGGGCAGCGACGTGGGCGTTTACGAGGTGGGCAAACGGGTGAAGAACCGCTTCCGCTTCCTGGAAGCCCACGATATGACCATCGAGGCCGTAGTGACCAAAAGTATGTGGCTGCTGGCGCAGAACTGCGAAAGCTTTGACCAGCTGCAGCAGCGGTTCTACCGTCAGGTGAACTTTGACACCTTCTACCATTAAATCATATATGCAAAAAGGACACGGCATGCCGTGTCCTTTTTCTTTCAGAACACCAGCTGCACCAGCAGCACATAGCACAGCGTACCGCCCGCGACACTGAGCAGGGTCTCATGCTTCCACTTGTGCAGGCCCACCGTCACCAGCAGGGCGATGGCCTCCGGAATGCCGCGGCTGCCCGCAAAAGGGGTGACGCTTTTCAGGCAGTAGACGATCAGCATACCAAAGATGGCGGCGGGCAGCACCCTGCCCAGATACCGCACCACCTCCGGCGGCTGCTGATCCTTGGAAGAGAACACCACAAAGGGCAGAAAGCGGGTGAGCATGGTGGCGGCGGTGCACACTGCAATGGTCAGGCCCATCTGGACTGCGGTCATGCGCCCACCTCCTCGCCGCTTTTTTCTGCTTCAGTGCCTTCGGCCTTTTCGATCGGTTTACGCAGAGCCAGCAGCAGGATCAGGATGCATCCCATGGAGGGCAGCAAAAAGCTGCTGGAGCCAAAAAGCACCAGACACGCCAATGGGGCAGCAAGGCCGATCAGGGCGCTGTAGTGCTGCCGGTCCTTTTCCCACTGGTTGAGGAAGATCACCGTGAACATGGCGGTCATCACAAAGTCCACACCCTCGGTGCTGAAGGGCAGCACCGAGCCCACCACCGCGCCAAGACCGGCACTGGCCACCCAGTAGCACTGATCCAGCAGGGTGATGAAGAACATGAACCAGCCCCTGTCCACCCCTTCCGGCGGCTCGGCCGAACAGGTGATGGAAAAGGTCTCGTCGCTCATGGCAAAGATCATATAAAAGCTGCGCAGGCCGTAGCCCTTGTAGCGCTCCAGCATGGCAAGGCCGTAGAACAGATGCCGCGCCTGGATCATCAGCGCCATCAAAAAGGCCGAAAGGGGTGAGAACGCGCTCAGCAGCAGGCTTGCCAGCACAAATTCCAGCGAACCGCCGTAGACCACCGTGCCCATGAGCATGGGCATCCACACCGGCAGGCCCAGCGACTGCACATAAATGCCATAGCCCATCCCCAGCACAAAATAGCCCGCCAGCACCGGAATGGTCTGCGGTGCGGCGGCACGCAGTGCCCGCCATACGGTGCTCTGCCGCCTTGTCAATTGTTGTTCGGTTACGTGTTCCATTGGCCTTTTCCTCAAAATACGATGCCGGTTTCCTCTTTGGTCTCATTGCCGCCGATAAACCCATTCTCTCGATATGAATATGTCTGTATTATAACAGGTCTCACGGCTTTTGCAAAGGTGTATTCCCACTGCTTTTGGCAGAACGACAGATTTTTTCTTTAAATTTTATGCAATTTTTAACGGATACAAAGTGACTCGCGGTCAGCGCTTTATTATTTTAATGCAGTAAAGGTTCTTTGCAGGATCCTGTTCCTGAAATATCCCTAAAATGCCGGTTGCGCTTTAGTCATACTCATTTGACAGATGCCGTCTTTTCCGGTATCCTGTCCGTATTGCAAGGACGGCGGGCCGAAAACACCCGCCTTTTTTCGTTCATTCTGTATTTAGTAGGAGGACATTTTATGGCAACCATGAAGGACATCATCCAGAGCCCGCTGCTGGCCCTGTTCGGCTCCATGGCGCTGGGTCTGTTCGCCAGCTTTGCCAGCGGCAGCAAGGTGGTCAAGGGCGGCATCAAGGGCGTGTTGCCGGTTCTGGTCATCATGACAGTGCTCTCCCTCGCCGCACGCCTTGCAGGCTACGGCTCCGTGCTGGGCGGCCTTGTGGGCATCTTCATCATCGTGATGCTGCCCATCGGCATCCTTACCTCCTATGTGCTGTGGAAGAAGGGCAAGATCCAGGTAGTAGATAAAGAGCAGAAGTAAGGGGAAACAAAAGAACTCCCGGACGGATGTCCGGGAGTTCTTTTGTTGCTTATTCTGCCTTTTCGTCCTTCTTGAGCATATCCAACTCGGGCATCAGCTCGGTGCTCACAATGGTGAGCATCTCCTCCAGCTTTGCACAGTCCTCGGGGGAGAAGCGCTCTCTTGCGCGCTCCACCACAGTGTGCAGGTAGGAATAGCTGATGTTGTAGTAATCGATATACTTCTGGGTGGGGCGCAGGTGATACTCGCGCCGGTCGGTGGTGGACTGGATCTTTTCCACATAGCCCTTCTTCACCAGACTGCCGATCTTATACGCCGCGTTGGGGGTGGAGATCTGCATCATGCGGGAAAACTCCGCAATGGTGGGTTCGCCCATGGCCATGATGCCCTCCATGCAGAAGGACTCCACCGTGGTCAGCGTGGCTTCCCGGGTGGCAAAACGCTGAAAAACGTTCTGGTAGAAATGCAGCTTGAATTTGGTGTATACGTCCTGAAATGCCTGTTCCAGCATAGGTCGTGTGCCTCCGATAGTTCATTTTATTTAAAAATACCACGTTTTGGCCGCGGCGCAAAGCGAAACAGCTGAATTTTTGGCAGGAATTTATTCTGCCGCCTTTTTGTTCGTGCGCACACGGATCACGCTGAGCACCACCAGCTCTACGGCAATGGCAACGGCCAGCAGGATCAGCGAGGTGAACAGGCTGCCGTTTGCGCCAAGGAAAGCCTGTGCAATGCCCGTGATCACGTAGCACACTGCCGCGCAGGAAGCCGCCGTAATGGCGTAGGGCAGCTGGGTGGACACATGGTTCACATGGCTGCAGTGGGCACCGGCGGATGCCATGATGGTGGTGTCCGAGATGGGGGAGCAGTGGTCGCCGCAGACGGCACCGGACAGGCATGCCGCAATGGAAATGACCAGCATCTCGCCCTCCGGGAAGGCATGGCACACGATGGGGATGAGGATGGAGAAGGTGCCCCAGCTCGTGCCGGTGGCAAAGGCAAGGAACACTGCCACAAGGAAGATGATGACCGGCAGCATGTACTGCAGCGCTGCAGCAGAGCCACTCAGCAGGTTGGCAACGTAATATTTTGCGCCCAGCAGGCCGGTCATGCCGGACAGGGTCCATGCGAGGGAGAGGATCAGCATGGGGCTGACCATGGCCTTGAAGCCCTCGGGAATGCAGGCGGCAAAGTCCTGAAAGGTCATCACATTGCGCACGCGGTAGAACACAAAGGTGAACAGCAGGGCAATGCTGCTGCCCAACACCAGACCTGCAGAAGCGTTGCAGTCCGCAAAGGCGGTAACGAAGTCCACGCCCTCAAAGAAGCCGCCGGTGTAGATCATGCCGAAGATGCAGGCCACGATCAGCACCAGCACCGGGGCGATCAGGTCCGCCACATGGCCGCGGATGTCGGCGCCATCGTCCACATCGTTGCCGTAGGGACGGTCGGCGGTGGTAAACAGGTCGCCGTTTTTGGCGTTGTCCTCGTTGAGCTTCATGGAGCCAAAGTCCGTGCCGGTGAAGATGAGGAACAGGCTCATCACGATGGTGAGCAGGGCATAGTAGTTATAAGGAATGGTGCGCAGGAACATGGTAAAGCCGTTGATGCCGGAGCCTTCCGGCACGCTGGAAGTGACCGCAGCTGCCCAGCTGGACACCGGCGCAATGATGCACACGGGTGCTGCGGTGGCATCGATCAGGTAGGCCAGCTTTGCGCGGGACACCTTCTGCCGGTCGGTGACGGGGCGCATGACAGAGCCCACGGTCAGGCAGTTGAAGTAGTCGTCCACAAAGATCATCACGCCCAGCAGCAGGGTGGCAAACTGCGCACCGGCCCGGGAGTGGATGTGGGTGGAGGCCCAGCGGCCAAAGGCGGCAGAGCCGCCGGCCTTGTTCATCAGGGCCACAAGGATGCCCAGCATGACAAGGAACACCAAAATGCCCACGTTGCTGCTGTCCGAAAGCTTGGCCACCATGCCGCCGTCCTCATTGAAGAACAGGGTGTTGATGGCCAGCTCCAGATTGCCGTTGGCATACAGCAGTGCACCGGATGCGATGCCCACCAGCAGAGAGGTGTACACCTCCTTGGTGTTCAGCGCCAGCACAATGGCGATCACCGGCGGCAGCAGCGAAAAGATGGTGCTGTACACCGCACAGGTATAGGTGGACGGGTCCGCGATCTTGCCGGGCGTTGCCGCTGTGCACCACAGCAGCAGGGCAAACACCAGCAGAGCTGCGAACCATGAAAGGTTCTTGTTTTTCATAACGGATTCCTCTTTTTTCAAATTTCCGGGGATGCATACCCCTCTTTGCGCAGGAAAAACTATCCCCATCGAATGCAAGGGAGGTGTGCACCGCGCCGGACTATAAAGCGATGTATTTTGAGCTGTTCCGGGCCAGCGTGCAGGCCGCCCAGCTCTTGCAGGACGCGCAGAAGCGTGCCGAGCAGCACCTGCTGGAAGCTGACCCGCCGCCGATCAGGCTGGAGCAAACAGAGCAGACGGATGAAGAATAGTTTTCTTCGGTCAGCGTCCTCGCCCTCTCAGTCACCTTCGGTGCCAGCTCTCCCAAGGGGAGAGCCTTTGGCAAAACCGGGAACTTTACCGTACTGCCAAAGCCTCCCTCATTGAGAAAGACTTCCCCCGGCCGGGGGAAGATGTCGTGTAAGCGACAAAAAGGGGAACGGTGGCATCGCGCAGCGATGACGGAAGGAGTTTTACCCCTTCTTTGCCTCCGCCTTGGCTGCGAACTTGGCGTTGTTGATGACAAAACGTTCGTGGCTGCCGCCGCCCACAGGGCCTTTTTCGTCGTGCAGGGCCACCTTGAAGGTGAGCTTGCGGCCTTCCACAGCCACCAGCTCGCTCTCGCAGGTCACGGTCATGCCCACGGGGGTGGGGGCGGTGTGCTCCAGCTCGAGCTTGGTGCCCACCGAGCCATTGCCCTCGCCCAGCGCGTCGGCCACGCTCATCCAGCAGGTCTTTTCCGCCAGAGCCACAAGGGCCGGGGTGGCAAACACCTCCAGCGTGCCGCTGCCCATGGTCTTTGCTGTATTGGCTGCGGTGACGAGCACGCTCTGTTCCCCGCGGATACCGGTTTCCAATGTCATATACTTTCCTCTCCTTTTGCGCGCCGTATGGCGCATTTTATTTTTGAACACCTTTATAAGATACCACATTTTGCACCAGAACGCACCCTATTTTGCACTTTTTTGTGAATTTCTCTTTTTCTTTTTGCGCAAACGGGCTGTCAAGTCCTCTCTCTTTGGGAGAGGTGGCACCGAAGGTGACGGAGAGGGCGAGGACACTGACCATGCGGCGACCTCTTTTTTGTTTTCGCCTTCCCTCCAATCCGCATCCTTATTGCGATTCAAAAACGCAAATTTTCTGCGTTTTAAGGCAAATTTCATCAATTTAGAGCAGACGCCGAAAATCTTTAAAAAAGCCTTGACAAGGAGCATTCCGCGTGCTACTATGAGCACATGAACAAGCGTTCATGTGAATCCACAACGAAGGGAGATGTCAACATGGCGGAAATAAAGGAAGCAATGCCCGCGCCGCAGCCGGAAGCCTTGGATATGCCGGACGACGAGGTGCTGTACGAGTTGGCCGACCTGTTCCGGGTGTTCGGCGACTCCACCCGCATCAAGATCCTGTATGCACTGCACGACAACGAGCTGTGCGTGCAGGACATTGCAAACGCCGTGCAGCTGAGCCAGTCGGCGGTGAGCCATCAGCTGCGGGTGCTCAAGGATTCCAAGCTCGTGCGGTTCCGGCGCGAGGGCAAAACCGTTTACTACGCACTGGACGATGACCATGTGCGCAGCATCCTCTCCATGGGGATGGATCATATCGAAGAATAACGAAAGGCTGGTATTACTTATGAAGAAGAGCTACAAGATCGAAGTGGACTGCGCAAACTGCGCTCAGAAGATGGAAGACGCTGCCAACACCGTTGCAGGCGTGGCAAATGCTACCGTCAGCTTTATGACCCAGAAGATGAAGGTGGAGTTCTCTGAAGGTGCAGACCCCCACGACACCATGGTGAACGTTCTGGCCGCCTGCAAGAAGGTGGAGGACGACTGCGAGATCTTTGACATCTGACCTCTTCC
>OHQQ01000440.1_pt1 | contig 28061 bp, 26 predicted proteins | sample 1578211 | NCBI WGS metagenome assembly OHQQ01 (sample SAMEA3879539, study PRJEB24766) | human gut metagenome | biome: human-associated habitat; feature: feces | place: USA | collected 1985/1987
AAATTTCAGTGCCTGCTTACTCTAGTACTTCGGCAGTTCAACAGGCCCGGCAGCTGCTCCGGCAAATTTTTCAAGCGCCGGCCCTGCCGGAAATTGCAGTCCAAGGCTAACGCCTATGCGGTCAATAAACTGCCCGGCATGCAAATCAATGCTGCCGCCGATTTCCGTCAATTTATAACTGCCATTGCCGTCTTTTTCGGCTGTAAGCAAATCCGTTGTGCCGCCGGAAGCATGCAGAAACAAAAAGCGTTCATCATCCGGCCCGCCTGCCGACCATTTTCCGGCCAGCAGATGGTTTTCCTGATGGCTGATAAGCCATAACGGAATATTATTAAGCACCGAAACAGAACGCGCCAGACCTGCACCAACCAAAAAAGCCGGCATATAAGAATCCGGCAGGGGACGCGGATAACCGGAAGCGCAAACGCCAATAATTTTTGCGCCCTGGGGCATTGCGTTTGTTATCATTTCCGGCAAGTTGCGTGTATGCTGAAAAACCATTTCAGATTGCTGCAGGCCGCATTTGCCTTCGTGTACTTTTAAAATCTGCCTGCTTTCCCCAACAAGGTTAGCCTGCCTGTCCATAAAAGCAACTGAAGTTGTATAGCAGCTTGTATCAATGCCAAGGTAAACTTCAAGTTCACTCATTGTTTCTGACCATTTTGCCAAGCAGCCCGTTAATAAAGCGCGGGCTGTCTTCCGAACCGTAAATTTTTGCAATTTCCACGGCTTCGTTAATTGCTATGCCGGCAGGAATTTTTTCTTCTGCAAAATAAATTTCATAAACTGCCAGGCGTAAAATATTACGGTCTACAGCAGGCATACGGCTTACTTCCCAGTCAATGGAAAATTCCGTAATTTTTGCATCAATTTCTGCCAGCGAATTTAAAATGCCGTTTAAAGCAATCTGTGCATAGTTCTGCGCTTTCAGCGCATTTTTGCTGTTTTGTTCTTCAACTGCCGCATTTAATGCTTCTTCTGCGCTGCAGCCGGAAAAATCTATTTGGAATAAACTTTGTACTACAAGTTCTCTTGATGTTCTGCGAATCATGTTTAACCTCGTTCTTTTAGTTATTTATGGTAGCCGGGCGGCAGCAACCTGTCCAGCCATTCAAGCAGGTCTTCCTTTTTATCGATTTTATTGCCGATAAAAAAGCCTGCCGAAATACAAATCAGTAAAAATATAGTTTGCAAAAAACCTAAAATTAAAAACATAGCCCCGATAAACAGGCCGAACACAGAGCCTAAAAGACGGCCGCGATATACTCTCCACAAATCATTGAGAATTTCATTCCACATCGCCTGTGCCCCCTTCCTAATTCTTGGCCTTAATCTGTTTAAAGAACAATTCTATTTCTTTAATTTCCATGCCCAATACTTTTTTAATGGTATCACGCACATTGTATTTTATTTCTTCGGTTGTTTCAGGAATATTTATGCCCGGTTCTATCGAAGCGTTAATGCGCACGCTGATGCTTTCATCATCAAGCTTGGTATCGCATTTTACGTTGTAAACACCGTAAACTTCCTGTGCAATTTCACAAATATAATCTTCAATAGCGTTTTTGCCCACAAAAATTTTACCGGCATCGCTGCTTTTTAAAATTAAGGAACTTACACCAGTTGCGCCTATGCCGGCAATTAAAAGGCGCAGGCTTACCAGAAGTATTATAATGCCGCCGACGGCATACTCCCAGTTGCCGGGAATGGTTGCCAGAAACTGATTGATTGCAGCCTGCGAAATAATGCTGAGGCTGCATAAAACTACAAGTACGGCAACAACCGCCATTAAAAATGTATATAATGTCAAAATTATTCTGTCAGGAATTCCCATTGATTTTCCCTCCCAATGAGTTAATTATTATCAGACGCTTCCAGGCTCTGTTCAAGTTCCGTTTTATGGCGGCGCTGCACGCCCTGCACATGTACGTCAACAATTTTAACTTCGTATCCTGTCATGTCTTCAATGGCTTCGCGTACTTTTTCCTGAATTTCCAAAGCTATTTCCGGTATGCAGCCGCCGTATTCAATGTTTACATACACTTCAACACTTACAACATGCCCTTCTACCGTAACGCGCACGCCTTTTGAGACATTTTTATTTCCTAAAAATTCGCTCAAATCTCCGGCAAAACCGCCGTTCATGCCTGCCACCCCTTCAACTTCCTGGGCAGCAAGGCTAGCCACAATGCTCAGCACCTCATCAGCAATCTGCACGTCGCCTATTTCTTCCGGTGCTGCTCCACCTGCGGCTTCTTCGTTAGCCTTTTCGTTGGCCTGCAAAATTTCCTTATCAGCCATGCCACATCCTCCAATGCTGCAAGACTTACTGTCTTTGCTTACAGTTTACTATCTTTTATATTATAACATACCTGTACGTTAAATACCACGCCGCAGGTTTTAAAACCTGCATAAAAATAAAATGGCACGGCCGCAAAGGGCAATGCCATAATAAAACTAAATGCTGTTTTTAACTGCTTCCGCCATGTTTTCCGGCTCAATAACTTCTTTATGCAGAACCGGCATATTTTCTAGCTGAAGCATTTTTTCCGGCACAGGCACACCAGTAAGCTCGTGCAGTTTATGCAAAGCGTCAAAAGATTGTAATTCTTCGCCGCCGTTTTTAACCGCTTCATAAACGCTGCCGCTGAATTTATACGGGCTTGCGGTTGAAACAACAACTGCATATCTGTCATCGCTTGTTACAAGGCGGTATTTTTCGCATGCTCTCCAAGCAACGGCAGTATGCGGGTCAAGCAGGTATTTGCTGTCGTTGTAAACACGTCTGATGGTTTCAGCAGTTTCCTGTTCGTCCACCCACGCGCCAAAGAAAGCAGAAGTAATTTTTTTGTGTATTTTTTCGCCTACGTTGTATACGCCTTCGGTGTTAAGCTGCTGCATCCATTCCGTTACTTTTTCGGAATCTTCGTCGGTTACGCTGTACAGCAGACGTTCCAGATTACTGGAAACCAGTATATCCATAGACGGCGAAATGGTCTTTTTAAATTCACGGCGTTTGTCATAAATGCCGGTGTTGATGAAATCGGTAAGTACATTATTGCTGTTGGACGCGCAAATAAATTTGTGTACCGGCAAACCCATCATTTTTGCATAATAGCCTGCCAGAATGTCGCCGAAGTTGCCTGTCGGCACGGCAAAGTTAATTTCGTCACCGGCTTTAATGCGCCCTGCTGCCACTGCGTCGCTGTATGCACTGAAATAATAAACAATCTGCGGTACAAGGCGGCCCCAGTTAATGGAGTTGGCAGAGCTTAAAGCGCAGCCCTGAGCAGCAATTTCTTCGTTTAAACCAGCATTGGCAAAAATTTGTTTTACGCCGGTTTGGGCATCATCAAAATTGCCTTTAACGGCAAATACATGCACATTTTTGCCGGCCTGCGTTACCATCTGCTGTTTCTGAATATCGCTTACGCCGCTTTCGGGGTAAAATACAATTATTTCCGTGCCGTCAACATCGGCAAATCCTTCCAGTGCAGCCTTGCCGGTATCACCGGAAGTTGCGGTTAAAATAACAATTTTATGCTGCTCACCAGTTTTTGCAATTGCCTTGGTTAAAAGCAGCGGCAAAATCTGAAGCGCCATATCTTTAAAAGCAGATGTAGGCCCATGCCACAATTCAAGCGCGTCTGTATTGTCGTTAACCTGCACAACAGGTGCCGGGCAACTGCCGAATTTAGCTGCGTCATAAGCTCTGGCAGCAGCATCTGCAAGTTCTTCTTCGGAATAATCCGTTAAGAACAGCGAAATAATTTTTACCGCACGCTCCTGATAGCTTAAATTATGCAAAGCAATAATATCTTCAAGCGGAACCGCTACAAATTTCTGAGGCACAAAAAGCCCGCCGTCATCTGCCATGCCGCGCGTTATAGCGTGGGCACTGCAAACAAGGTCGGTTTTGCCGCGTGTACTTAAAAATAACATAAAAGCCATCCTTTCATCTTTCCATGGAGTCATAATAGCATATTTATGTACTTTGGGCAAGTATTTACACGTTCAGGAATGAATAATGTTTACTACAACTGCACCTGTTGCCTTCACCAAATCGTCAGGGTTTAAAAAAATCTGCATACCGCGCAGCCCTGCGCTGATGGCAATTTTATCCCACAAAATGCAGGTTTCGTCAAGGTAAACGGGGTAATTCTTTTTAGCGCCAAGCGGAGAGCATCCGCCGCGGATATATCCTGTCAGCGGCAGCACTTCTTTTAAATGAACCATCTCTGCCCTTTTGTTGCCGCTTGCTTTGGCAAGAGCCTTTAAATCAAGTTCGCCGTTGCCGGGAATAACCGCAAAAACAGGTCCTGTCTTATCGCCGCGCACAACAAGGGTTTTAAAAACCTGTTCCGGCGGCAGCCCAACTTCCTGGGCAACGTGAACGGCATCAAGATGTTCTTCATCCACCGTGTATTCAATCAGAGTGTATTCTATTTTCTTTTCGTCCAAAATGCGTGCAGCATTGGTTTTTTTCTTCTTCGGCATTGCTTATCGCCTCCATTTGTATGGTATTACATGCCTTTATTTGTTATAATAACATCATAAACATATAAACGCAAACCGGAGAGATGCAAAGTGCTGATAAAATTTGCCTGCGCCCAGCCGGAAATTACCGCGGGGCGGCCAGACCTTAATACACAAAAAATTATAAATTTAATTAAAGAAGCTGCTTTGAACAAAGCAGATATTTTATTATTGCCGGAACTTGCCGTACCGGGCTATTTAATCGGCGATTTATGGGAGCAGAAATCTTTTCTGGAGGACTGCGAAACCTTTGGCGAAGAAATTATAAGCGCTACTGCCAATTATGATATCTGCGTTATTTTCGGCAACATTGCTATTGACAGAAGCAAAGTTAACGAAGACGGGCGCGTGCGCAAATACAACGCCGCTTTTGCCGCTTACCGCGGCAAAGCCCTTGGCAACGGCAAACTGCCTTATAACTGCATTATTAAGCACTCGCTGCCAAATTACCGCGAATTTGATGACAGCCGCTATTTTTACAGCCTTGCACAGCTGGCGGCAGAACTTGAAACCACTCCGCAGCAGCTTGCATATCCTGTTGAAGTGGAAATAAAAGGGCAAAAACTCAAGCTCGGCATTATGCTTTGTGAGGACGGCTGGACGGAAAACTATCATTTCAGCACACCTTCGGCACTTGCCGAAAACGGCTCGGATATTTTGTGCAACCTCTCCTGCTCTCCGTTTACCTTAAATAAAAACGCCAAGCGTCACCGCTTGTTTTCCGCGCAGGCCCAAAAACTTGCACTGCCTCTGGCTTACTGCAACAACACTGGTATTCAAAATAACGGCAAAAATATTTTTACTTATGACGGATGCAGCTGCGTTTACAATAACAACGGCACTTTAATTGCCGAAGCGGATGCTTTTAAAGAAAGCCTGCTGTACTTTTATTTTGATACGGCAGATAAAACAGTTAAGGCAGATTCACAACCCGTTGCTGCTGCCAAAGACGATACTGCCGATATTTATAAAGCCGTACGCTACGGCACGCAAAAATTTTTGCAGCAGCTTGGCATAACAAAAATGGTGGTCGGCCTTTCCGGCGGTATAGATTCTGCCGTTACGGCCGCGCTTTACATCGATATTTTAGGCCCGCAAAACGTGCTTTTGGTTAACATGCCCGGGCGTTACAATTCCGGCCTTACCAAAGATATGGCGCTTAAAACCGCACAGGCACTTAAAACAAACTATATGGTGGTGCCCATTACCGAAAGCGTTGAACATACATACAGCCAGCTTACGCAAATAAGCGCAGAAGCGTATTACAACAACAGCACCTTTAATTTAAGCGTTACCCCTTACGTTATGGAAAACATACAGGCCCGCGACCGCGGCGCACGTATTCTTGCAGGTGCGGCAGCAGCTTTCGGCGGTGCGTTTTCGTGCAACTCCAACAAAACGGAAATCACCATTGGCTACGCCACCTTTTACGGCGATATTTGTGGCGCAGTTGCCCCTATCGGCGATTTGTGGAAGCATGATGTTTACGCCATAGGGCGTTACCTTAACGAACACGTATTTAAAAAAGCCGTAATACCGGAAGAAATTTTTACCATGCGCCCCAGCGCGGAGCTTTCACCGGAGCAAACTGTCGGCAACGGCGGCGACCCACTGGTTTACCCCTACCACGACAAACTGTTTGCCATGTTTGTTGAAAGCTGGCAAAAAACTTCACCAGCCGATATTTTGCGCTGGTATTCCGAAGGAACATTGGCTGAACGCTTAAACTGCCCGCCGGAAATTATAACTGCCACCTTTAAAACACCCGGTGAATTTATTGCCGACCTTGAACGCTGGTGGAAATTATTCTGCGGGCTTGCAGTTGCCAAACGCATTCAGGCACCACCTGTCATCAGCATTACGCGCCGCGCCTATGGCTACGACCACCGCGAAGCACAGCTTCCGGCATACTTTTCACGCGAATACTATAAATTAAAAAGCGAACTTCTAAAAAAATAAGAGGGCTTCTGCCCACTTTTTTATACGCTTTATATGCAAAAGGCTGCCTGCATTAACAGACAGCCTTAATTTTTTTATAACATTTTTCTTAATCAGTCCGGATATCTTTCCGGGAAAAATACACGCAGCACTTCTTCATCCTGCGCTTTGCCGATACATGTGCCAATCAGGAACAAAATCAGCGAAACGCCAATACCGATAACAATCTGGTGCAAATCAAAAACTTTAATCTGCATTGCCATACATACGCAGTAGCTTACAACGCCGCCCAGCATTGCCAGTATTGCGCCCATACGGTTGGCCTTAGGCCAGAACAGCCCAAACAACAGCACCCAGAAAAATGCCGTTTCCAAACCGCCAAAGGCAAACATATTTATCTGCCAGATTACGCTTGGCGGGGCAATGGCCACAACATACACAATTAAGCCAAGCACAACGGTTGCCAGCATACTGAGCCTTTTTATTTTATCGTTGCTTACTTCAATATTACGTTTTTCCATTTCGCGCATGTACACATCTTTAATGATTGAAGAAGAAGAAGAAAGCAAAAGCGAAGAAACCGTCGATACCGTTGCCGCAATAGGCCCTATAATGGTAATGCCTGCCCAGAGCGGCCCCATAGTTTTTACAATCGTCAGTGGGGTAATATTATCGACGCTGTTTCCGTATGCCGCCAAAGTGTCGGTTAAAATACCTTTGGAAAGCACGCCAATCCAGGTTGCAACAAGCGTCATGGCGCCAATGGTAATAGTGCCTATCAGCATGGCGTTATGCAGAGCTTTGGTGTTTTTATAGCTGATGCCGCGCACAACGGACTGCGGCAAAGCCAGCGTACAAATACCAACCAGCAGCCACTGGCTGATATACAGCGACATCGGCATTTTGCCCTGCGAAAGCGGCTCCAGCATATCATGGTGATTGGTATTAATGTAATTCATAATATTATCGTAGCCGCCGCCTGCGCTGAGCATGGAACTGAACAAAATTCCCAGCCCTACAAGCATGGCAACAGCGCAAATGGCATCGGTAATTGCAACGCCCTTAAAACCGCCAACTGTTGTGTAAAAAACCACAATCAGCCCAAAAAGGCTGAGCCCGGTAAGATACGAAAACCCGGTAACGGCTTCAAACAATTTTGCCGCGCCGACAAACTGCGCAACCATTGTACCGCAGAAAAACATTACAATAAACAGCGCCGACATATTGGCAAGAAAATCAGACTGATAACGCCTGCGGATAACATCTATAACCGTAATGGCATTAATTTTACGCGAAATAAGCGCAATTTTTTTGCCGAAAACACCCAAAACCAAAAATACAACAACAACCTGCACAATGGCCATATACAGCCAGCCGTAGCCAACCAGCCACGCCATGCCCGGCCCGCCAACAAACGTGCTTACAGAGCTGTACGTTGCCACAGTTGTCATGGCAAGCACAAAACCGCCCAGGCTGTAGCCGCCGATAAAATAATCGCGCGCAAAATTCGTGCTGCGCTCTTTGCGCGAAGCATACTGAATGTAAAAACTTACGCCCAGCATAAACATCAAAAAGCAGAAAACAGGAAGAAGATTAACCCAGTTGCCCATATTATTTTTCCTCCCCGTCTTCCAAGTCAAAATCCTTAAAGACAAACCGAACCAGCACCCAGCAAACAAAAACTGCAAAAAGCCAGGTACCTATGCAGCCGCCGATAACCCAGATGGGTGTATGGAAAAATTCAACCGTTGAATTTTCCAGCCCGAAGCCTGCCGCATACCAAAACAAAATTACAAGTGCGAGTGCTATCCATGTAGCCTTGGCTTCACGGTTAGCCTGAACAAATTTTTCACTGCGTTTCATAATACGCTCCTTCTGGCGTCGCCACAGATGTTGCCGCGCCGTTTATTAGGCCTAAGCCTCTCCATATTGTACCATATTTTCAGAATAAACCAACACCTTAAAAATGAAAAGTTTTATGTTTTTATTATTTTTAAGTGTTATAATATAAAAGATGTTATATCACACGGAGGTAAAATATGATTAACGAAGAACGTCTTTTAAATGAATTTATTGAACTTGTCAGCGTTCCCTGCCCCAGCCTTGACGAAAAAGCGGAAGCTGATTTAATTGTAAAAAAACTGGCAGAACTCGGCATTAAAGCCGAAATTGACGACGCAGGCAAAAAAGCAGGCGCCACCACCGGCAACGTATGGGCATTTATTCCTTCAAACCTGGATTACAAAGTTCCCGGCCTGATGTTTGAAGCACATATGGATTCTGTTGCCCCTACCACCGGCACCAAAGTTGTGCGCAAAGACGGCGTGCTGTATTCAGACGGCACAACCACACTCGGCGGCGACGATAAAGTAGGCATTGCCGCAAGCCTCGAAGCAGTAAGAGTAATTCTTGAAAACAAACTGCCTCACGGCGATATTCAGCTGTGCTTCACTATCGGCGAAGAAATCGGAAGCATCGGCGTAAGATATATGGACCCTTCATGGATTAAAGCCGATATAGGCTACTGCCTTGATGAAGGTTTTGAACCCGGCCTTGTAAACAACGCCGCACCGCGCGCCGTAAAACTGTTTGTAAAAGTTATTGGCAAAGCTGCCCATGCAGGCGTAGAACCCGAAAAAGGCATTAACGCCATTATGCTGGCCGCCAAAGCCTTAACCGCCCTGCCCGCTTACGGACGTTTGGACGAAGAAACCACACTCAGCGTCGGTAAAATTGAAGGCGGCCTTGCCAGCAACATTGTTGCGCCGAGCGCCGAATTTGTTATTGATATGCGCTGCCTGAACCCGGAAAAACTTGACGTTTTAATTAACGATACCAAAAAAACTCTTACCGAAGCTGTTGAAGCAGGCGGCGGACAAATTGAAATCAACGTTGAAGAAGGCTCGCCCGCAATGCGCATCAGCGAAGATGACCTCGGCGTTGTATTTGTAAAGGAAGCAACCAAAAAACTCGGACTGCCGTTTAAACTGTTCAGCAGCGGCGGCTGCACCGACGGCAACTACCTGTGCGGTATGGGTCTGCCCTGCGTTGCGCTTTCCACCGGTATGGATAAAATCCACTCTACCGAAGAATGCTTAAAAGAAAAAGACCTGTACAATCTTGCGCGCCTCGTTTTGGAAATCATCAGCGCAGCAGCTAAAAAACAATAATTAATTTGTAAAAAAAACAAACAAAAAACTGCATTTCAAAAGTTTTGCAATAACTTTTGGAATGCAGTTTTTTATTGCCTATTTTGCTTTTGGCTTAACTATAATTGATACCGAAGGCTGGCTCATATTAAACAAATTAGCTAAAAACATCTGGCTCAGCCCTTCTTCATGGTACAAACGGTAAATTTCTTTATTCCGTTCTGTACGGGTTTTAAATGAATTCATTTTAATTTGTTCAGTACTTATTTCAAAACCATAATCACGCACTACAATAATTTTGCGGCTGCCGTTTTCATTTTTTATCTTAATTTCCCATGAAGGCATACCACTTTTGCTGCGCTGATTATATAAGCAATATTCTATACTGCCGTTGCCGGCAATATCTTTTAATATTTCGTTACTTAACGTTGAAGTTGGCATAATTCAGCTCCTTTAATTTTAGGTTTAAAATTTAACTCTATTGCCTGATATTAAAATATTTTTAAAACAAAAGGGAGCAATGCTCCCTTTTGTTAATTAATTAAAATGTCCAGCGTACACCTGCATTAATTTGATAAGTATCATCATTATCGTTGCCGAAAGATTGTTCCAAATCAATAAACGCATAAGTGCTTTGGCTTAACATTGCCGCATAGCCGATACCGATATCATACCAGGTACCCTGGTTTTCGTAATCAACACTCTGCCATCCGTTAGTAGTTCCGTCCAAAGCGCGGATTGTCTGGTCACCTAAAAATTCATGCAGTACATCTGCCTTAAAGTACAGTGTGCTTTGTTTTTCTTCACCAAAATCTTTACCGATACGGAAGCCAGCACGGCCAATTAAGCTGTTAATACCATCAACACTTACTTTTGTACCCTGGCTGGTAGTATAATCAGCACCTGTTACGCGTGCCAATTGCAGCTGTGCCTGTGGTTCAAAATACCAGTCATTGCCCATATCTTTTTTGCGTCCGTATTCTGCACTGATGCTGAATACATTGTTGCTGTAATCGCCGGTTACTTTGCCTTCGCTGTTATAAACTTCAAAATCGTTGGAAAGGTGTCCCCATTTTGCAACATAATCTACATAGTGCCCTTTGTTGCCTGTCCAGGTATCATACAGCCACAAACCGTAACGGTCAATTTCTCCTTTGCCCGCAATATCGTTATAACCTGTATCGCCGTGCATATAATCAACAGCAAAACCTACGCGGCGTTTGCCGTTATCACATTCCTGACGTTTATCATAACCAAGTTCATACATTGTGTTCTGGCTGCGGAATGCTTCATCCTTTCCAATACGGTCATGGCGTACGCGTACCCACATGCCTTCATCTTCTTCAGGGTCATCGTTAATGTAACGTGCTTCACCAAGGCGTTTGTTCAAACGGTCCATATAAATGGCATTGCTGTAGTTGGCGCGGCTCATGTTCAGCATGGTTTCGCCTGCATCAGAACGGACAGTCTGCATATCAATCAGCTTATAATTTAAATGGTTTTCATTATTATCAAGGTTTTCGCCGGTATCAGGCTCGTTTGCCAAAAGCATTATATCATTGGTATTAATAGTTGCCGCCCCAGCTTGTTCCGCATCCTTTAACAAATCTTCCACAGCAGCATTGCCGGGTTTATCAAGGCTTGTACCATCGCCATTATTATAAGCGTCATTTTCATGGTTACTTATGTTAGAACCATAAACATCTTTGCCAACAGTGTAAATAATATTGTTAAACCCTTTATCGGTTGCAGTTACGTTAAAGTCTACATCAGAACCTTTGCCTACGGTAGCAAAGCGCAGGCCGCTGAATTTAAACCCTTCACCGGAATCGGCATACATATCATCAATAGTTACAACCTCATCAAGTTCAATATTATATGTGCCATTGCCGTTACCGATATATAACATATCGCTGTATTGCCTATTCCCGTCAAGCTTCATACGGAAATTAGTATCGCCCTTTAACGTGCCAATGGTTAAAGCGTGAGAATCCATATTCAAATTTGTATTGGCGCTGACAAGGTCAATAAGGGTATTTTGCGCCTTGCTGGTATCAACACTTGTAATCCAGCTTTGCCCATTTACATACCACTGTGAACCTTCACCCATAGTTAAATTTACAGTGCCGTTTCTAACAATTTCACTGCTAAACGCAGGGTTATAAAAACCGTTTTCCTTATCACCACTGCCGTGTTCGTTATTTAATGCGGCATCGCCGTAATCATCCGCACGCCCTACTAAAATACCGCCGTTGCCAAGGTCAACATCTAATTTACCGTCATTACCAGCAAGCAAATTACCTGTAATATTAATGCCTGCATCAGATACCGCCCTTGTATTTGCAGTATTAGGAGCAATATTTACTTCACCGCCGTAAGCAGCTAAAATATCGCCTTGTATAAAGCTTTTTGCCCCGTTATAATTTTCGTACTTCAAATTAACATTCGCCATATCAATAGGGTCATTTATATTTGTAGATGTGCCTGCGGCAATGGCAATATCCATATCGTTAGGAGATGATTCATAACTTGATGTACTGATAACAGTATTACCCTCAATAGTAATATCCGCACCTTTATATGCCCAAACAGCCCTTTCAGATGTATGCTCATCGCTGGGGTCATCATAATAAGTCAGGATATTATTTACACCGGAAAGATTAATCTTTGCGCCTTCTTGAGCGTACAAGGCAGAAATAACATCCATACCGGTAACTTCAATTTCTCCATTAGGATTTTCAATTGTTTCTTTGCCGTCAAGGTCGCCTGCTCTATGAATAACAGTAGAAGAAGCAATATAGTTTGCAACCGTAGCGTTTTTATTGAGATTTTGTATATTTACTGCAGTTTCATTATCTTTTGCATAAACCGCACCAATAATATTATTAGCTACATCAGCCTTAATATCTACAGTTCCTTCACGATCAGCATTAATTGCATATTTGTCGCCAAAAACATCATCTTCTGCCAATTTTGTTATTTCAGTTGAATTTGCTAAAATTGTATTAGTTCTATCAGCTTCTAATAATACATTACCTCCCTCAAGAGTTCTAATCGCACCTTCTTCATTGCTTTGTCTGCCTTTAAAAAGCCCAACAGTATTATTTATTGCATTAAGGGTTACTTTACCTTGACCAGTATGAATACCATGCCCAAAGCTATAAGGGCTACTATAATTTGTAATAACTTTAATATTACCGTTTTCAGCAATTAGTTCTACCTTAGTGTCATCATTAGTAACATCTTTGTCAGAATTACCAACAGAGATACCATTATTACCGGCATTAATCTTAATATCAGTACCGGCTTTTACGGTTACTGCGATATTTTCGCCCTTACCGTTAATATTTATACCAGTACCGTCGGCGTCAATAGTAGTTTCACCATTAATAGATTCAACATTAACTTTTACGTTCTTTACTTCCTGCAACCTGATACCTGTGCCAGTTGTATAAGTGTTATTATATTCATCAACCATATCTCTGCCAATAAAATTGTTATTACCAGCAATTATATTTATAGTATCTTCATACTGATTATGCTTGCTTTCACTATTAACAGCAAAACCACCACCAATAAAATTATTATTATCAGCTATAATATTTTTTTCAGCATATCTAGTAGTAGATGCAATACCACTTCTTTGTCCATAGATGATATTGTTATAACCTGTTTGCCCGTTTAATGTTGAATATCCTTGGTCGGGATTATAAGTTTCAGAAGCAATAACATTGATAGTTCCATCATTGCCATTTGAATAAACACCATATCCAATCCCTGGTGTAGTCCCTGTATATCTCGCAAATATAGTATTACTGCCCTTTGTATTTAAAGATACTGTACCAGACCCGGTATTGCGAATTCCGCTTCCTGTTACATTCATTCTAACATTATTAAAATTTAAAGTAGTTGTACCATTGCCATTAGTAATACCGTCACCGGTAAAAGTTTCTATACCCTCATGACCAAAAATCTCAAAAGTTCTATCAACTTTTTCTGTTTCAAGACTAATAGAACCGCCGGTAAGAATAACTTCACCGTTGCAACTATTATTTATAGCAGCCTGATTAAGGTCATCTCCACTTGTATTTAATGAATGAATATTAAACTCACTATTCTCAGCACCATAAATATAAACATTACCGTTTTTATTATCAATGCCCTGACCGCCAGAAGTAATAGTTAGATTTTGTATTTTTCTGCCATCTTCACCAGCTTCACCCATTGTAACGCTGCTGCTTGCTCCCGTCAATTCTGTAAAAATACCGTTAGCGCCAGCATTTATAGTAACATTATTTGCCAAAATTGTAACTTGATTTTTATTTTGTGTTTCATCACCACTTTGTATACCATTAGCCGCACTATTTGATGATGTATCAACTGTTAAATTACCATCAACAACATTTATTGTACCATCAGGACCAATTCCCACTGTATCGGAAGTAATCTCTAAATCATTACCCTTTTGTGTAGTATAGTCCCCTTTTTGCCATAAACTGCCGGGGCGTTCTGTTTCTGCCCACGCACTGCCATACACACCAGTGCTTAAAATGAGGCTCAACACAACAGCTTTTTCCAAATTCCTGTGTTTCATAAAAATCATCTTCCCTTTCTGCCTGAGTTATCAAAACAAATCACTTCGTATTATAATTATACCATACCTTTACCCCCCCGCAAGACATCTACGTTAGCGTATGTCGATTTTTTACTGGTCTTGTGGTAACAGACTTTGCTTTCGTAGTTTTGCGTTTTTTTGCAGAGCGCTGAATCGTTTCCTATTAAACACAAACTTTTTAATATAACATAAAAATTTTTGCAAAAACAGTCTTGTTTTTTTACTTTGCTTTTTGGTAAACTAACATTTGCCGTTTTTCCGGTGCGCACCGCTAACCGGCTGAATATTTTTTAAGAGAGGCTTCACCTTTTAGATGAAACCTGATTTGAAAAAAAACATAAAAAAAGCTCCCTTACTTTAAAAAAGTAAAGGAGTTTTTATGTTTATGAACAGAAAATTTATTTTAAATTGTAATTTTTCCCATATCTAACAGCCATAGAAGCCTGTTAGAAGGGCCGGAAGGTTTATTGCGCCCGGCTTCCCACGCTTCTACTGTTTTTGTAGAAACACCGATATATTTGGCGAACAGTTTCTGCGTTAAACCGATTTTTTCTCTAATATTTTTTACCTGAGCAGATGTATAAACACCAGCAGGTTCTATTTCTATACTTCTGACATTTCTTGGTAATTTTTTTGTTTTGGTATCATTTATAGCTTCATCTAAAGCTCCGCTTAAAATTGCAAATGCTTCACTCATTATAATTCACCCCTTATAAATTATCCTCCAATATATCAATTTGATGTTTTAATTTTAACCGTTCTTCCATTGATAAATTTTCTATTTCATTTTTAGCAAATACAGCCAATAAAAATATGGTTTCTTTAATTTCAAAATCTACGTAACATACTCTGGTACTGCCGCTTTTGCCCCTGCCCTCAAAAGCAAAATGCATTTTTCGCAATCGCCCTGTTCCTCTGATAACATTTCCTACTTTTGGATTTTGTAAAAGTTCGTTTTCAAGCCTTCTTAAATCACTGTCATTAAAACCTAATTCTTTCCAGGATTTTGTAAATGCACTTGTCTGAATAAAAGTTCGTTTAATTATCAAAAATTTTCACCTTCCAGTTTTATTATACCCTATTCAATAGTAGTTAATCAAGAAATTTAGCATAAAAACAGCCTTTTACCTATTTTTGTAAGTAAAAGGCTGTTTTGTCATTTTATTTATTTTCTAAAAGCTGTTTTATTTAACTGCTTCGGCGCAGCGTGCGCACAGGGTCGGGTGTTCTGCGTCCTGGCCAACGGTGTCGCTGTAAATCCAGCAGCGTTCGCATTTATGGCCTTCGGCAGCTTTAACGGCAACTTTCAAATCTTCGCGGGTTGTTGCTTCGCCTGCTTCACCAACGCCTTCATGCAGTTCTGCCTGCGATACGATTAAAAGTGCGGGCAAATCTTTTTCTACGGATTTGAGCACTGCAAGCGCTTCGCCTTCGGCATAAAGTTCAACTTTGGCATCAAGGGAATGGCCAATGGTTTTGGCTTTGCGTGCAACTTCCAGAACTCTGGTAATTTCACTGCGGATGCCGATAAAATCTTCCCATTTCTTTTCCAGAGCCGGGTCGATGTATTCCTCTTTAACTTCCGGCCAGGGCATCATCAGTACGGATTCCGGCATATCGGAGGTTTTCTTCATGAACTGCCATACTTCTTCCATGGTAAAACTCAGTACCGGAGCCAGCATTACAACCAAATCAACCATAATTTCATACATGGCAGTCTGGGCGCTGCGGCGTTCAATGCTGTCTGCTTTGTAAGCGTACAGCCTGTCTTTCAAAATATCCAGATAGTAGCTGCTCATTTCCACGGTGCAGAAGTTATGAATTGCGTGATACAGCACATGGAAATCGTAATCTTCGTAAGCCTGCTGTACTTCTTTTTTCAGCAGCTGCATATGCATAAGTGCCCAGCGGTCAAGCTCCTGCATCTGTTCAAACGGCACTTTGTCTTTTTCGTAGTCAAAGTCGTTGGTGTTGCCCAAAATGTAACGGATAGTGTTGCGGATTTTGCGGTATACTTCGGAAAGCTGTTTCAAAATATCTTTGGAGATACGGATATCAGCTTTGTAATCGCTGGAAGCAGCCCACAGGCGGATAATATCTGCGCCGTATTGTTTGATAACGTCCTGCGGAGCAACGGTGTTGCCTACGGATTTGGACATTTTGCGGCCTTCGCCGTCAACAACATAGCCGTGGGTTAAAACGGATTTATAAGGAGCGTGGCCGGTGGTGGCAACGCTGGTTAAAAGCGAGGACTGGAACCAGCCGCGGTGCTGGTCGCTGCCTTCAAGATACATATCAACAGGCCATGCCAGTTCCGGGCGTACTTTGGCAACAGCTGCATGAGAAGAACCGCTGTCGAACCAAACGTCCATAATGTCGCTTTCTTTGGTAAAGTGTTTGCCGCCGCAGTGCGGGCAGGTGGTGCCTTCCGGCAGAATTTCTTCGGCTTCGTGTTTCCACCATGCGTCGGAACCTTCTTTTTGGAACAAATCGGCAACGGCGTTAATGGTTTCATCGGTAATCATCGGTTTGCCGCATTCTTCGCAGTAGAACGCCGGAATAGGAACGCCCCATACGCGCTGACGCGAAATGCACCAGTCGTTGCGGTCGGCAACCATGTTATGGATACGGCTTTCGCCCCAGGACGGAATCCATTTAACTTCGTTGGCAATGGCAGCAAGCGCATCATCACGGAAACCGTCGATAGATGCGAACCACTGCTCGGTTGCACGGTAAATAATCGGGTTTTTGCAGCGCCAGCAGTGTGCGTACTGATGGCGGATGTTTTCTTTGCCGAACAGCATGCCGAGTTCAGCAAGGTATTTTAAGATAGGAATGTTGGCATCAAATACAAACATGCCTTCAAATTGTTTTGCTTCTTTGGTAAATTTACCGGATTTATCTACCGGGCAGATAATCGGCAGATGATATTTAATACCGGTTTCAAAGTCGACATCGCCGTGGCCGGGAGCGGTATGTACGCAGCCGGTACCGGCATCAAGCGTTACATAATCGGCAAGTACAACGATGGATTTGCGTTCAATGGTGTCGAACGGATGGCGGCATTCTGCAAATTCCATATCTTTGCCTTTGCAGGTGCCAAGCACGTTGCTCAAATCTTTCTTGCATACTTTGCCAACCTGTTCCAAAAGTTCTTTGGCAAGGAACAGAACTTCGCCTTCACATTCAACCCAGGCATATTCAATATCAGGATGCAGGGCCACGGCAACGTTGGCAGGCATGGTCCACGGAGTGGTTGTCCAGATTACCATATAGGCCGGTTTGCCTTTTGCTGCTTCAGGCATCATGCCGTTATCTTTTACAATCGGCATTTTTACATAAATAGCCGGAGTTTTTTGTTCAGCGTATTCAATTTCTGCTTCTGCCAGAGCGGTTTCGCAGTGCGGGCACCAGTAAACGGATTTCTGGCCTTTATAGATATAGCCTTTTTTAGCCATTTCACCGAATACATGAATCTGTACGGCTTCGTAATCAGGCACAAGGGTTACATAGGGATGATCCCAGTCGCCCAAAACGCCAAGGCGTTTAAAATCGTTGCGCTGAATGTCAATCCACTGCAAAGCGTAGTTTTTGCATTCGTTGCGCAGTACCAGCGGGTCAAGCTCGTTGCGGTTCAGGCCAAGGTTTTTAATGGCAGCATGTTCAATCGGCATGCCGTGGGTATCCCAGCCGGGAACGTACGGAGTATCATAACCCTGGGTATATTTATATTTCATGATAATGTCTTTTAAAATTTTATTAAGAGCAGTGCCCATGTGAATTTGTCCGTTGGCATACGGAGGACCGTCGTGCAGAACAAATTTTTTGTGGCCTGCGTGCAGTTTTTGTTTCTTTTCGTAAATGTTGTTGTCATACCAGTATTTTAAAATTTCCGGTTCACGTTCCGGCAGTCCGGCACGCATGGGAAACTCTGTTTCCGGTAAGTTAAGCGTTTTGCTGTAATCCAATTTTTTACACCTCCAAAAAATAAAGCCTCATCCCAAAGGGACGAGACTGTATAACCCGTGGTACCACCCTAATGACGCAGAATTTACGCGCCACTCTCAACGCCTTTAACGTGCGTTACCCCGTCCGTACTTACTGCTGTTTCTGTACGGAAGCTCCAAAGTGATTTTCACCGGCCTTCTGTCCTGTTCCGGCTTGCACTGTCCCGGAATCGCTGCACTGCTTCGTGCCGGCTACTGTCTTTATCATAGCCTGTAAGAATATTTAAAAACACAATCATTATACAACACCGGCGAAAAACCGTCAATGTTTTTTGTAATACTTATACGAAAAAATTCCGTATCCTTCGCCTTTATGTAAATGCGACGTATCATTTAACAAAAAGATGCTGTGCTCCAGCCATTTGTTAATGCCAAGTACGGTTACGCTGCCCGGCAGGATATCGACGGAAAAGTTATATTTGTTTACTTCTTCGATATCAAAGCCAAGCCAGTAAAAAATAATGTTTTGAATAGTTCCCTTGTGCGCAACGATAATCAGGTTTTCTTTTTCCATATCAGCACAGGCTTTAATGCCTTCAACGCAGCGGTCATAAAATTCCTTGCGCGTTTCTCCGCCCGGATAATTGCGGTGGTTTAGTTCTTTCAGCGTCGCTGCCGGACGGTAAATTGCCTTGGCTTCGCTTTCGGTCATTCCGGCGGCAAGCCCGTTGTTTTTTTCGCGCAGAAACGCGTGCTTTTCAACTTTACCGTCCATATGCAGGCGTACGGCAATAATGGCAGCGCTTTCGGCAGCGCGTTTTAAATCGCTTGCCAAAATGCGGAATTTTTCGCTGCGTCCTTTAAAATCCAGTGCCAGTTTTTCCGCAAGTGCTTCCAGTTGGCTGCGCCCGGCTTCGGTAAGGTCAGAATCAGTCCAGCCGCCTGTTAAATGCTGAGTATGATGTGTTGCTTCTCCGTGCCTCACAAGGATTATCATAATCGTTCCGCCTATTCTTCAGTATTTTTATCAAAGCTCTTTAAAAGTTCAAGCTGCGATTCCAGCAAATTTATCATGTGCTGGCGGTGTACATTGGCTTTTTTTACCTGGTCATCAAAACTGTTTTTGGCAAGCGCTGCTTTGTTTTCAGCGTCAAACATCAGCTTGCGTGCCCTTGCGTCGGCGTCGCTAACTGTTTTTTCTGCCTGCATGCGTGCTTTGCCAAGGGTTTCAACGGCGTCTTCCCTTGCTTTATCAATAATATTTTTACAGGATTCTTCCGATTTTACCTTTAATTTTGCCACTTCAACTTCGGCGGCAATACGCATTTTATTAACAAACTGCTGCGTGTCTGCTTTCAGCTTGTTCATTTCGGCTTCGGTATCGTTGCGCAGTTTATCCGCTTCGGCATTGGCTTCGTTGCGTACTTTTTCGGCATAGCTGTCAGCTTCAGCCTTAGCCTGCGCTGCGGCAGTGCCGGCTTCGTTAAGCAGGCGGTCTGCCTCGTTTTTGGCATCTGTTTTCATGCCTTCGCATTTGGCGGTGGTTTCGTCAAGCAAAACCTGTGCTTTCTTTTCGCTTGTTTTTTTAACTTCGTCCGCCGTTTCCTGCGCCACAACCAAAGTGTTCTGCATGGTTGCTTCCATTTGCTGGTAATATTCCAGCTTGGCGCTGACGCGTTCAACGGTTTCTTTCAGTTCGATATTATCCTGATACAGACGCTCAAAATCTTTTACAACCTGCGCAAAAAACTTGTCTACTTCTTCGGTTTCATAACCGCGGAAGCCTTTGGTAAAGGTTTTATTTTTTAAATCGAGAGGTGTAAACATCTGCCTCTTTCCTCCAACATTAAATATAGCGTTTTAAAGTAATGCTCATGCGTCCCTTTTTGGTTGTGCCGCGTATTTCGGCAACTTCTACACGCCCGCGGCTGCGGAAGGATATTACATCGCCTTCGTTTACGCTTTGCGATGGTTTTTTAGCTTCCTTCCAGTTTACACGTACATTAAGGCTTTTTATTTCATCGGCCATGCGCGAGCGGGAAACACCGTAGCCTGCAGCGGCAACGGCATCAAGCCTTAAATCGGCCACTGTGGCACTGATGATTTTTACTTTTTCTTCACGCTGGGCAAGGTTTTCGCGCGGTATTTCGGTTATGGTAACCGGCGCGCTGCCAATTTGCGTAAGGTTGCTTTCGATGTAATTGGCAAAACTTTTATCGGCAACAAAATGCGCACCTTCCGGTGTAATAACAATATCACCCAAAATTTCGCGCTTGCAGCCCATGCCCATAAACGCCCCCAGAACATCACGGTGCCCGATGGTGTAAAAACGTTTGTCCCATTTAACTTCAAAGCAGCTGATGCCGTAATCGGGTGCGCCCATAAAGTTTTCGTCTATAAATGCCGCTTTTACTCTTTCGGCATTGTTAAAACCGCCGTCAGCTTCAATTTTTATGTTTTCGTAGTTAGCGGCAACAATTTCCGCTACATTATGGCTGTGCGGGTCTAAAAAATCCGTTATGCGGAACTTTTTGCTTTTTCTTGCCCCTTCGGCAAGGTCAAGCAGTTTTGCTGCCAGTTCTTCATCGCCGCCGGCTTTAAAATAACGCAGTATTTTTTCTCTGTCTGCCATTTATTTGCCCTGCAGCTCCCTGCTGCGCTGCATTGCTGCCAGTACAGCATCGTAAATAGCTGCTCTTACGCCGCGGTTTTCAAGCGCATGTATGCCGGCAATGGTTGTGCCGCCCGGTGATGTTACCTGGTCGCGCAAAACAGCCGGGTGCAGCCCGGTATCCAATACTATTTTGCCGCTGCCGGCAAAAGTCTGCGCCGCCAGTTTTATCGCCATGGCGCGCGGCAGGCCTGCGTTTACACCTGCGTCAGCCAGAGCGTCAATCATCATAAATACATATCCCGGCCCGCAGCCGCTTACTGCCGCAATAGCTTCTATAGCGCTTTCGGCAATAATTTCAATTTCGCCGCAGCTGCCAAAAACAGCTTTGGCAACGTCAAGCATTTCTTCGCTTACGTTTTCGTCAGGAGCAATGGCCGTCATGCCGCAGCCAACCGCCAGCGGCGTATTTGGCATAACGCGGATAACAGCATGCCCGGGAACAAGTTTATGCAGCTTGTCAAGGTTAACACTGCCCATAATGGAAAGCACCGTTGTATTTTGCGGAATTGCATCAGCAACTTCTTTAGTTATGGCCGCATCAGCCACCTGAGGTTTTACGGCAAGAATTACAAAGCCTGCTGATTTAACCGCTTCCGCGTTGCAGCCGGTGGTATTAACTTTATAAGTTTTTTCAAGGTATTCGCGGCGCCCTGCCGAAGGGTCGCTGATTATTATCATTTCAGGCTCGGCAATTTCCTTATGCAGCATGCCTTTTAAAATGGCTTCTGCCATCATGCCGCCGCCAATAAAAGCTATACGCCCTGTTTTATCAGTTATTTTTTCCAAGGCTGTCCCCCTCTTTCGTCATAAATATTATCATCTGCATTAATATCAACGTTTTTCGGCGCGCATACCAAAATATTATGGCCAATTTTTTTCATGCTGCCGCCCAAAGCATAAACAACGCCGCTGATAAAGTCGGTCATTCTTTTCATAACAACTTTATCGGTAGCTTCAAAATTAACAACTACCGGCTGGCTGCCGTTAAGGTAATCGGCAATTTTCTGCGAATCGTCAAACGATACCGGCTCCAGCACAATTACCTTAACCTGCTTTTGCGCCATTGGTATGGAAATGGTTTTTGACGCGGGCATAGCAGTTGTTTTGCTTTTGAAAAACGATTTGCGCTCAGATTCCGGTTCTGCCGGAGCAGCAGGTACTTCTCTTACCGGCGCTGCGCTTTTGCGTGAAAACAGGCTTTTTTTAGCCGGTTTTTCTTCCGGTTGTTCACTTGGGGTTTCTTCAATTATTTCATCGTCTTCTTCATACAATCCGAGAGCTTCCGAAATACGGTCCAATAATTTCATAAAATTATCACCTCAGGTTAAAATTTTAAACTGTAATCACGCTGCCCAAAAAGCGCCGTGCCTATGCGCACCATATTTGCGCCTTCTTCAATAGCAGTTTCGTAATCATGCGTCATGCCCATGGAAAGAATATCTATATCCGGGCGCTGCTGTTTCAGTTTGCAGTAAAGCTTGTAGCCTTCCGCAAACACCCAGCGTATATCTTCGGAATTTTCCGCCGCAGGCGCTATAACCATCAGCCCGCGCACGTGCAGATTTTTAAAATTGTCAAGTTCGGGCACAACCGCTTCATAATCTTCCGGGCTGAACCCTGTTTTTTGTTCTTCGCGCGCAATGTTAACCTGCAAAAGTATTTCCTGAACTTTGCCCGCTTTGGCGGCTTCTTTATCGACAGCCTGCATTAAATGTACGCTGTCCGCCGATTCAATCATATCAAAAATGGCAACTGCCTGTTTGGCCTTGTTGGTTTGCAGATGCCCTATTAAATGCCACCTGCCGCTGCCTTTGCCGACAATTTCGCGTTTTGCTTTGGCTTCCTGCACACGGTTTTCACCGATTACCGGAACGCCAAGGTTAAAAGCGTCGGTTATTACCTCAGCCGGGTGATTTTTGGTTACTGCAACCAGAGTAACTTCATTGCCTGTAATTTTTTCTTCTGTGCGCCTTGCAAGCGCAGCATCTATTTTGGCTTGTACATTAATTAAATTTTCCTGTAACAATATAAAGACCCCCTAAAGGTTTTATATTCGCCGTTAATATAATTTATCCTTTTACTTTTTCCAAATAGTTACGCCCATACGGCCTGTTTTGCCGTTTTCCGCACGGTACGAAAAAAACAGTTCTTTGCTGCACTGCGTGCAGACACCGGCGTTATAAATATTTTGCGGCAGTAAACCGGCATCTAAAAGCGCTAGACGGTTCCAGGCCTGTAAATCTGCCATATACCGGCCATTTTCTTTTGGCGTAAAACATCCGGCATATTTTTTGCCGGCTTCAAAAACTTTATCGTCAACTTCATAGCAGTATTGCCCAATGCTGGGGCCTATGCCTGCCAGAATATTTTCCGGCTTTGCGCCGAATGCTTCCTGCATTTTTGCTACGGTGCTTGCGGCAATACCGGCAACGGTTCCGCGCCAGCCTGCGTGTGCCAGCCCTATGCTGCCGCTGACCGGGTCAGCAAAAATAACAGGAACGCAGTCTGCAAAAAACAGCATCAGCGGAAGCTGCGGAAGGTTTGTTACCAGCGCATCGGTATTTTTTACGGCATCACTGTATGCTTCGGCGCCTTTGCCTGCCAAGGCTTCATCCACAACGGCAACATTGCTGCCGTGCACCTGTTCGCAGCAGGTAAATTTACCGGCATCAAGGCCGAGCGCCGCGGCATAGGCACGCCTGTTTTTTAAAACAAGCCCGGCTTCATCGCCAACATGAAGGGCAAGGTTTAACTCACCCGATATTAGTGCGCTTTCGCCGTGCAGACGGCAGCTGAACGCATTGCCGAAGCCCAGTGCGTCAAATGCAGCAAAGCTTCCGTACCAGATATTTTTATTATTTTGCAAAACGAATCCGTTCATTTTACTCCTCACAAACTCCGCAGCGTTTGCAGCCGTCAAAGCACATTGGCGTAAAGCGCTGCGCTTTGGCATTTTCCCATTCTTTTATCAAATAGGCTTCTTTAAAGCCCATATCCAAATGCTTCCACGGCAGCGGGCAGCCGGGTTCATATTCCGCACCGGCAAGCTTTTCAATATCAAGCCCGCTGTTTTTAAGTGCCTGTTTTAATGGTATGCCTTCCGTAAAGGCCTGCAGTAAAAACTGCCCTGTTTTTCTGTTTCCGCGCGCCAGTGCAGCCTGTAAAACAGTTTCTTTTAAAGATTCCATTAAAAGTTTTATATGCTTTTCTTTTTTAAAAGCTGTTTCCAGCATTTTAAAACGCTTTTTCAAAATTTTGGTATTGCACAGCGGCGACCACTGGAACGGCGTAAACGGTTTGGGCACAAATGCGTTTACGGAAATAATTAAATCGCCTTTGTTGCCTGCTTCATCCATTTTTTTGCGGATGCGGCGCACCATTTCCGTCATTTCGTCAATATCGGCATCTTCTTCCTGCGGCAGCCCAATCATGTAATACAGCTTTACGTTTTTCATGCCGCTGGCTGCGGCAAGCGTAACTGCCTTGTAAATATCTTCTTCGGTAATGCCCTTATTAATAATGCTGCGCATTTTTCGCTGCCTGCCTCCGGTGCAACGGTCATGGTCTGCTGGCCGCTCTGCGCAAGGGCGTCTGCAAGCAGGCTGTCCAAAGTGTCTGCACGCAGCGAGGCCACCGTAAACGGCACCTTATTTTGAATAAGCGCAGAAGTTAATTCGTGTATCTGAGGATAATCGGAAACCGCAGCACCCATTAAACCAACCTTTTCCGATACGGCAGGCCTGTTTAAAATTTTATCTAAAAGCAAGTCATAATTTCTTGCGCGCGGCTTGCGGAAACAGTACCCTGCCATGCAGAAACGGCAATGACGCCCGCAGCCTCTGGCTACTTCGGCAATAAACATATTCTGAAATTCCGTTTCGGAAGTTAAAATTGCTGAAGTATTGGGATATTTATCCAAGTCGTGCACCCAGCGACGTTTAACAATTGCAGGCACACGGCTGTCATGCTCCATGCCGGTAAAATTGCCGTCAGCGTCATATTGCGGCGTATAAAAGCGCGGCACATACAAACCTTCAACCTGCGCCAGATTAAGCAGCAGTTCTTCTTTGCCAAGGCCCTGTTCCCTGCCTCTATAAACAACATCAAGCAAATCGTTAATTACTTCTTCGCCTTCGCCTATAACAAAAACATCGGCAACTTCTGCCAATGGTTCAGGGTTAAAGGTTGCACACGGCCCGCCGATAACAATCAGCGGTTCTTTATCGCTGCGTTCAGCCGCACGCAATTTTATGTTGCTCATTTGCAGCATGGCAAGCAAATTTGCATAGTCCATTTCAAAGGACATCATTACGCCGATAATCTCAAAATCGGCAAGCTGCCGCTGAGTTTCCATACTCATTAACGGCGTTTTGGTTCTTTTGTATTCGGCCAGCGTTTTGCCGTCCGGCAGAAAAAAGCGTTCACAGGCCGTATCACCGCGGCCGTTGATGATCTGATACAAAATGTGCATGCCTAAATTTGACATGCCTACCTTATAACTGTTAGGGTACAAAAAAGCAAAGGCGCGCCTTGCCCCCGGTGCAAAGCACTGCGCGCCTGTTTCTTTTGCCAGTATTTCCTGAATTTTATTTTTTAATTCCCAAGTCAAAAGCAAAACCTCTTATTTTATAGCTTTTTCAATAGCGTTAATTACTGTTTTTAAAACTTTAATTCTTGCATAATATTTAGAGTTGGCTTCAACTACCGTCCAAGGTGCATAATCTGTGCTGGTGCGTATCAGCATTTCGTTAACAGCCGCTTCATAAGCAGGCCATTTTTCACGGTTGCGCCAGTCTTCTTCGGTAATTTTCCACTCTTTGTCAGGGTCGTTTTCGCGCTCTTTAAAGCGTTTATACTGTTCATCCTGGTCAATATGCAGCCAGAATTTACACAAAATAATACCGTGTTCAGCCCACTGCGCTTCGGTTTCGTTAATTTCGCCATAAGTGCGCTGCCATTCGGCATCTGTTGCAAAATGCTCAATGCGCTCAACCATTACACGCCCATACCAGGTTCTGTCAAAAATGGCAATTTCACCGGCGCGCGGCATTTTAATCCAAAAACGCCACATATAGTGGAATTGTTTTTCAACCTGGTTCGGCGCCGCAACCGGATTTACAGCATAACCAAGCGGGTCAAGCGCTCTTGCAAGACGCTTGATGGCACCGCCTTTGCCGCCTGCATCCCAGCCTTCAAACGCTACAATAAGCGAGCGCTGTGATTCGTATAAATCAAGCTGCAAAGATTTTAATTTTTCCCTGCATTTATCAAGCTGAACTTTATATTCTTCTTTGGTAAGAGATTTTGAAAGGTCTACCTTATCAAGAACATTATATAAAGCTACATGGCGCGGCGGCAGCACAATGCTGCGGCTTTGGGATTTTATTTCTGCCGCTGCCAGTGCGCTTTGCAGTGATTTTACCATGCTTTCTATAATTTGAATGGTTGCAAAGCGTTCGTCATCACCGGCAATTAAATGCCAGGGTGCGTTTTCGGTATCAGTTTCAGCAAACATCTGCTCATAAGCATTAATAAAGTTATCGTAATCTTCGTCGTTATGCTCCTGAACATCAAGTTTTTTCCAGTTTTTGCCGTAAACTTTATTCAGCTTTTCCATGTTTTCCTTTTGCTGCTTTTTGGAAACATGCACAAAGTATTTCAAAAGCACATAGCCGTCATCGGTAAGCTGCTTTTCAAACGCACGGATGTGTGAATAGGAGGTATTGAGCAAATGCCCTACCTGGCTTTTATCCGAAACATTATGTTCATTTTTCAAAAAGTACCAGCTGCGGTGGTATACTGCAATATTGCCGTAGCTCGGAAGCTGCTTCCAAAAGGATGTAAAAAACGGCTGCTTGCGCTGTTCGTCAGTCATTTTGGACGCGGAAAATACCCTGAAACCACGGGAGTCCATTTTCTGCATCATTTCATTGATAATATCTGTGCGCATGGCTCCGCGCCAGCCTTCAACCAGCACTATTACGGGCACTTTTGCCGCGCGGCATTCCCTTTGCAGTTTACCGAGCAAATCGCCGTAATAATCCATTTTTTTATCATACTCTTTTTTATCCAGCTTTTGTTTTAAATCGAGTTTCTCAAGCATATTTACGCCTCTGTTCACTTTGATATTTTAATACGGCTCTTTATAAGGCCTTAATGCGCGCGGCTTGTCGAATATTTCTGCCATTATAATGCCTTCACGCAGCCTACGGCGGTTTATTTTGCCGTTAAAGAGCGCAGCTTTTTTCTGCGTGCGCGGCATGGCAAACACGGGTGCAGCAGGCCGTTTTTTTAATGACGGCGGTGTTATAAATGCCGGTTCATTATAAACTTTATAAGTTGGCTGCGCCTTTGGCTGTTCAAAAACTTTTCCGCGCTGTTTTGCTTCCCGGTCTTCCGGAAACTCTACATACCAGGGCTTTTTACTTTCCCTGCCGGATGCGGGAACATCTTCTTTGTATACAGTTTTATCCGTGCTTTCCTTCTGGCTTTGCTGCGTGCCTGTAACGTCATAAGTTTCGCTGTTTTCCCGGCTGCTGTCCATATCCGGCAGCGGCGGAAAATGTCCCGTTCTGTTACGGCGTTTTTTGCGGTTCGATTTATCAATTACAACGGTAATCACAAAAATCAGCAGCGGCAAAAAGCCCATAAAGTTTTCAAAGTCCATAGTAATCCCTCATTTATTTTTGAACGGGATTTTTATCTACTTCAACATCCTGTTCATTGCCGGCAATCATTTTGCGCATATCGGTATCTGCAATAATATTGTTCATACGGTAATAATCCATAACGCCAAGACGGCCTTTTTCCAGTGCTTCCGCAAGGGCGGCAGGTACTTTGGCTTCCGCTTCAACAACCTTGGCCTGCATTTCCTGCGTATAGGCTTTCATTTCCTGTTCTTTGGCCACAGCCATGGCACGGCGTTCTTCCGCGCGGGCCTGGGCAATGCGTTTATCGGCTTCCGCCTGGTCGGTCTGCAATGCTGCGCCAATGTTGCGTCCTACGTCAACGTCGGCAATATCAATCGAAAGAATTTCAAAAGCAGTACCGGCATCAAGGCCTTTGGCAAGAACGGTACGCGAAATGTAATCCGGGTTTTCCAAAACATCAGTATGGCTTGCGGCAGAACCTACATTGGTTACAATGCCTTCGCCTACACGGGCAATGATTGTTGCTTCACCGGCACCGCCTACCAGCCTGTC
>OHQQ01000441.1_pt1 | contig 28043 bp, 24 predicted proteins | sample 1578211 | NCBI WGS metagenome assembly OHQQ01 (sample SAMEA3879539, study PRJEB24766) | human gut metagenome | biome: human-associated habitat; feature: feces | place: USA | collected 1985/1987
TTCTTCTGCCCTTTTTGCATTTTCATCCTCTGTATCTTCATTATCATCACTTAATGCCTGACCGGTTAATACAGCAAATAATTTTTGTATCGTAGATATAACAATATCCCCTTTGATATCGGACTCTTTTCTAAGACGATTGATTTTGTACAATTCGCTTAAAGATTGTTGCTTTTCTGTCCTATCAAATAAATTAAATTCACTCTCTGTTTGTCTTGCAAGATTATTTCTATCTACCAAAAACAATACTCTTTTTGTAGCTGTATAATTCAGCATACGATAAGAGGCTAAACAAGCTAAATATGTCTTTCCCGAACCCGTTGCAAGAATTGCAAGATTCTTCTTATTTCCACTTTTTAATGACTTTTCAAGATTTATCTCAGCTTTATACTGACACTCTCTTAAACCTTGTTTTTCAAGCAATGGCAGTGCACCAAATTCCGATTTCTTACCAATTAGCTGTAACATCTTTTTAGGTGAGTGCATCTCTGTCAATTCTTCATACTCACTATCTGGCACAAGCATATTTTTGTAATAAATTTTATTACCATTCGCCATATAGACAAGAGGAATAAGATTGTCAAACCACAAGCCATACCAAGGTTGAGGGTTAACAGCATAATCCTCCGCCTGCTTTTTAACATTTTCCCCTAATGGATTATCTTCTTTTTTAGCTTCGACAACCGCAATAGCCTTATCCTCTATGAATAGTAAATAGTCACTCTCTATATTACCGCGCATAATAGCTTCTTTTACTACCAATGTACTATTGGGTACATACTCATTTCTTGATACAATCTCCCATCCTGCATTATTTAATTGCTTATCTATTTTTACACGTGCGCGTTCTTCCGGTTTCATAGACCTGCCATCCTTTCGTATAAGGTTCTGATAATAAAAAATTATCAGAAGTTCATATTCAAAAAAATCTGGTTTGATTATCAGTATAATACATTACAGCCCTTCAAAATACTTCTACCTCAACGTTGCCCCTATTTTACGTCTCTCAGTTAAAAGTATATCGTAGTTATCACTGTTACGTCATCAATCTTATACTCGACATCCACATCAAGATAATAATGTTTCTAGTGACGTTACAAGAGCATCCATACTTGATCTTTTGTGTTCATTCAGCACAGTATCAACTTCTTCAGAAATTTCATTTGCCACAACAAGTTTAACTCTTTTTTCCATAGCATCATTCCATAATTTCCCTTGTGATAAAAAGCAACCAGCAATCCTGTCAGACCACTTTTTATTTCCTCTAAATTCGGCTACATTAATATTCACACCAAATTCATTCAATATAGCATTTTCGTAAACAGCCTTATTATAGCAATCTTCTATCTCAGCATTAGGAGAACCATTGCATATGGCGTAAGTAACATTTCTAACATCAAGCAGTCCCTGCCTCTCAGCCTCGCTACCCGCATGTCTTCCCGCATCGTCATTATCCAATAATACATGATATTTACATTGCAAATTTCTATAAAAAGATAATTTGTAAGGAAGATTTCCCGCCCCACCTATATAATCTATAATAAATGTTCCATTTTGAATTGCACGCTTTATTTTTGTACTCATACTTGGAAGTAATTTTTCCAATGCAATTTTGTCATCTTCTCCTTCAACGATTAAAGCATGCTCTGCATTTGTAAGATTATCAGATATATGAATTCCCAAAACATCTCTTATTTCTTTAATTTTCTTTACCGGTGTAGCTTTTCCATCATTAACGATAATATTTTCCTTCAAATTTGTTCTGTTAACAAATAACGGACTATGCGTTGTAAGTACAATTTGATGTGTTTGAGAAAGTGACATAATCGTATCATAAAGTTGACGTGCACTCTCTGGATGTAAGTGTGACTCAGGCTCTTCTATTGCCACCACAGAAACCCTATCAACACGAGCTGGAATATTTAATATAGCAAGTGCAGTTAAACTTTTTATTCCATCCCCCTTCTGCTGTATAGGTGTCGGAGTTCCGTCATCTATAATAATTTCTGTATTACGACGCATAGCAATACGCCGTCTTTCATTCTGAATATGTATCTGCACATTTCTGACAGTCGGTAAAAATTCTTGCAATGGTTCAATAATTTGATTTGAAATTCCATCTAAAATTCCTTGTTGCAATTCTTCAATTTTATTCATTGCATTAATATAATCCGGATTAGTATCTAATGTTTCTAACGACTTCTCTATAAGAGAATCTACAACACGCAGTGCATCATATTCTGTGCGGACAGCAGGAATAAAATTAAAATCTATTTTAAAACATACATATTCAATAATCTTCTTTTTATTATCTGCATCTGCAAAAGCTGCTGTTCCTCTTTTTGGAATATCTATTTTTGCAGCCGCTCCATTTGTCGAAACTCGTACAGGAATGCATCCACGAATAATGATTTTTTAAATATGGACGTACTGCTATTTGCAAAGAACGAGGATCTTTTGAATATATTTTCATAATATCCATTGCTAAAGTAAGTGCTCGAAGTATATTCGACTTACCTTCATTATTCTTACCTACCAACACAGTCATATTATTGGTCTTTATTTTGCGAGCCGTAGTAATACTTCTGTAATTTACAACTGAAAAATCAGATAATTTCATGCTATTCTCCTCCTAAGTTTTCCATCAACTCTACCACCACGTCACACGCATCCTCAAGCGCAATGTCTGTTGCATACTCAAAATCCTTCTGATAATTCTTCCACTGCTTCTGCATTACTTCGCTACTCTTAACCGTATCCATGATGCTACGGTACTCCTTAACCACAGTTGATGATCCACGCTTCTCTGTGGTAGCGTTCAGTGCAGCCCCTAACGCATCCGGCTCTATATTTGCATATTGCAGCTTGGCCAATATGTAAATATCGTAGTAATCTCTTGGTCTGGTATTCTGGTCGCCTCTAGATATGACTGTCTCCAGCTTTTCTGCCATAATAGTTTCCAAATTATACGCAAGCACCGAAATACTTCTATCCTCTAAGAGGAGTTTGAATTGATACTCTATCTCTTTGGGTGTAATCTTGTCCCCTGTCGTGATATCCAATTTCAACGGAACAGCCATTGGCGGATAATTTGCAGACAAAGAGACACGATACCCGGTATATACATCACCTTCTCGAATTTCTCCGATGCTACGAAAACTAAAAGTTACGTCATCTTCTAATTCTATTTTGCAAATCTCTTCAAACATTTCCCGTACAGTCTGTTCATTGACAGGCAAGCCTTTTATGGTTGCATCCATATCCATAGTCGCTCTGGTATCAAGTCCCACCATCGCTGCAATCAAGAAACCACCTTTTAAAATAAAATTCTGCTGATATTTTGAAATAGATATTCGTTCCAGCAATCTCTCCAACATAAAATTCTGCATTACAAGCTGTGCGGATATATGTTTTTCCTTTGCAAGATTCTTTATAATCGCTTTTAACTGCATTGCATTTTTCATAACAACACCTCCAGATATGCTCTGAGTTTTTTCTCTACCTTTAAGGTTTTTGCATACTCTGACAAAAGCGGAATATTTTTATCCGTTCTGGTCGCATAACGCTTAAACGCCTCCGTCACCACCTGAATATCCACATGACTATGTGGGCGTAAAATATCACAGAGCGTGCGCTCCACACTATAAGCCTTTACTGTATTTCCTCCTGGCGTAAGCACTTCTACCACTCCTAAATCATACAGCGCTTCCTTGCACTGCACACAGCGAATGTTTTCTTCTTTAGGTTTTGTCAAATTATAATTCGCCGGGAACGTCATGTAATACCTGTTCGGTGTTCTGTCGGTTAAATTCCAAAGAAACAATGCTGTTTCATGAGAATAGATTCCTCGTTTAAATCGACTCTGCAAATTAAAAATCTCATCATCCCAAACCTCCGGCAAAATATAAACACCTCTTGCTGACTTTTCAATCATTCCCTTGTCGACAAGGTATTTGATATTTCCACGAGAAATACCTGCTGCAACCACCATTGCAGTAGTAACCGTACCATTATTCTCTTTTGCCATCTTGATAATTTCTTCAGTTGCTCCCACAATAGTTCCCTTTCTTTTTGTTGACTTCTGTGCTTATAATTATATTTCCGCATGGCATAAAAGTCAACACGAATACTTCTTTTTCTCTGTCTTTATTACTTAAATTATATACTTAACTGCATGGTTCACCATGACCTATACCATAGTCCACGGAATGGGCATACTTGCCCCTTGGTGCCTTTCCTCATGGCATAACAAATTTCCCCTATATTCTGTAAGTTTCCGGCTATTTTTGCGAATATGACATAATAATTGAAAACTCTGTTTTAAAAGTTATGCCATACTCCAAATGCCCCAACGGCACTGCCGGTGGGCGTTTCACGGGTTATGCCGCCTCTTGGTGGCATAACTCCTTTAACCTGCACTATTTTCGACCCTACTTTTTGTGGCAGATTTCATTCCTTCAATTTCGCCCAAATTTGCGTTTTAGATTCTTATCGTCCAACTCTCCCTCTTTCTCCTTACAACGTCGCAAATCGCCACAAACACGCCCACAGGGGCAATTCAACAACCAGCAGTCACATTTCAATAAGTGTTGCAATTCCAGAAAAGAAAAAGATACAATACTTACCTGTACTGCATCTTCTTTCTGCTTAACATTTCTCCTACTTTTCCTGCATTTGATCCTCATTCTCGCATAATCTTCTTGCTACTAATTACTTGGTGTAAAATTGGTGTGGTTTTTCTTGATTAAACCTCACAAACCCTTGATAACACTGCGTTTTTGCCTGTGCAATCTTTTTGTGCCGTGGCAAATAAAAAGCACTTTAATTTTATCTTGCATATCTTCGTTTTTCCTTGTATATCCTTATTTTTCCTAGGTTTTATCACACTTTCACGACATCTAACCTAGTGTACCTATCCTAGCATAAAATCGCATATTTTACCATATCTCGGTAAGTAAAATGAGTACAAATCTAGGTATAAACCCGATTCGTACTCATTAGTACTTTTTCCCCATGTCCTTTATTTCCTTACTTGGCACACTTTTTCATTTCTTTTTCTATCCTTTCAAGCCTCTCCATTTCTCTCTGTGCATCTTCCAACTTAAGGTGTGTATACACATTTGAGGTAACACTTATATCTGTATGTCCCATTAAATATTTCAATGTTTCTACAGATATTCCTCTCTTTGCCGCATTCGTACAAAATGTATGGCGGCATCCAACCATCGATAAACACTCTGCACACATCCAAACCCTAAATATTCTTGAATATCTTTTGGTTTTACTCCTCTCATATCCATAATTCTTCGAAGATTAACACCTGTTTCTTTTTTATTAATTGTTGGAAACATACTATCGCCTCCTAGCACTAAATTCTTGTTCTACTCAGTTCTTACACATACTTTCTTCCCCGAAAAAGCAATTCCAAACTTCAAGATTTCCGTAATTCCATCCTCTTTCATTTCAGAATCGTATCGCAACTCACCAATTTGCTTTAATGCTTCATTAGACCATTTTTCAAGCTCAACATCGCTTAATTTTTCTTTCCACTTTAATTCCAAAATAATACCAGGATACCTTTTTTCTCTTGGAATTAAAGAAACATCAAATCTGCCATCTCCAGATTCTCGGTTCGATTTAATCTTATACTGATTATCCATTAATGCTATTAATCCTAGCATCAAACCATGATAAAATCCTTCAGCTCCACCATCGAAGAAGCTAATTGATTTATCCATATATTCCCCAATAGCGCTCTGCAACTTCTTGTAATCATTGGCATAAAGACTTTCTGCAATCTTATTTGCTGTAGTCCTTGTAATTGCTCCAGTTTGCAAGAAATGTGACAAGATTTCACTCTTATATACAACTGCAATTTCTCTATTTGGAATTGATACTTCACATAAATATGAACCATCTGCTTGCAGTTCCTTTTTAGGAGTTTTCAAATAGCCAGCAACCAACAATAAGCTATAAATATTTGCTGGATCCTCCGCAAGCGATCTATACACCACATTTTGATCAATTCTTGCAACTACTCTTTCTCCTTGCAAAAGGTCATATAATCTTTCTGTAATATCATCTGTAGCCACTCTTAGTACATCATCAAGGATTTCATTTTTTCCTGTATTTACCCAATATGCTTGAGGAAGGCATCCCTTGGAAATATAGTTGATTACAGACCATGGATTATATATTTCTTCGCTACCAAACAAATATCCATCGTACCAGTCTTTAAGTTCCTCCTCTTTATCTGATACTCCATAGTAACTGAGCATTGCTTTCACTTCAGATTCTGTAAATCCAAAAAAGCTATCGTATTCTTCATCCATTACGGAGTTCACTGTTAAATTGTTTAGACCACTAAAGATACTTTCCTGAGCAATACGCAAAATTCCTGTTAGGAAACCATAGGATAAATTCTTATTATCCTTAAATGCTCCTGAAAAGAAATTTCTCATGAATCCAATAATTTCATTGTAGAAATCCTTAGAGTATCCCTCTTGAATCGGAGTATCATATTCATCAATAATGATTACTGGAGCCTTATCATAATGTGAAGCAAGCATTTTAGATAGTCTTTCTAGCGAAGAAGTAAGCTCCACTTCATTAGCTGTAGCGCTAATAATCTTTGTAAAATACTCCTTCTCATATTGTGAGAGCTTATCACTATTTAGTAGCTCTTGATGTCTTCCATACTCTTCTTGAAGTATTCCCCTTATTTTATCTATTGTTGCGTCCCAAGTATCAAATTTAACATCCTTAAAAGTTAAGAATATGACTGGATATTTTCCTTGATGTGAACGATACTCTTCTCCACATTGCCAAATATTTTTATCTGCAAAATACTTACTAGTATTCTTATCTGATATTTCAAAGAACACTCTGAGCATATCCATATTCAAGGTCTTTCCGAATCTCCTTGGTCTCGTAAACAAAGATACCAATGGCTTTTGATCCAAGAATTCTTTGATTAATAACGTCTTGTCGACATAGTAATATTCTTCTTGCGCACGAACATAGTCAGAGATGCCGATTGATAATGATTTAACTTCTGCTTTCGCAACCATATTTTTCTTGATGTATTTTCCATTAGACACTCTTCCATCCATTGGCTTTGGAGAGTCGTCTGGAATTAACCAAGATCCTTTTTCTTTTATTGCACCCTGTATTCTTCCTTTTTTGCACATATCATTTACGGAACGTGGAGAAACATTCCACTCTAAAGCCTTTTCTTTACAAGTTTTCATATATATATCAGCTCCTGTCATTCGCAATATTATTCCTCATCTTACGCTAATTATACTTCAGCGAAACGCAAAAAGTCAAATCAATTCGATATTTTGCGTTTAATTATTGCGTTTGCATAATGTTTTGCGTCTTGTATTTTTCGGCACTTTTATTTTGGTTTTTTCAATCCACAAACTTGTTTGTAGCATATTACTCAGACAAGTTTAACTCCACTGAAAAAGGACCAGCCCAGCTGATCCTCTCCCTCTATCACATCCCCATTGTAATTTATTCTTATATTCTGCTATTTTTACTTTTCAGCCAAAAGTACGGTTTCTGGGCAAATTATAGCATATTGTTGCAAGTCTATTCTTACAATTCCATCAGAAAATGTTCATGCAGCGCACGTTTCACCTGATCGAAATTACCTCGCTCCGGACATTGGATGGAAACAACCAATCCCTTCTCTGGGAGAATCGTTGTAATCTGTCCGAATGCGCCATCAGCACGATAGGATCCTGGATATGGACTGATCCAGAACTGATAGCCATATCCTACATGCCAGAGATCTGCAGATGGCTCGAAGGTAAATTTCGGGGTGGACACCTCCTGCACCCAGTCCCTGCTGACAATCTGCTCGCCCTTCCAGTTACCCTCAGCCAGATAGAGCTGTCCCAGTTTCATCATCTCGGTACAAGTCAGATACATACCTCCGCCGCCATTCGGATGTCCCTGTGGATCATGCTCCCAGAGCGGCCATCCCATATCAAGGGGCTGGAATACCTTCTCATACAGATACTCTCCCATCCGCTTGCCAACGGCCCGTTCTACCATATGAGCAGCCAGAATACTGTCGGCAGAGGAATAGCAGAATGCACTGCCTGGCTCCACAGGAACCGGCTGTGCCATCATATATTTCTCATAATCCGGTGCGCCAACGCCCGGACGTCTGTCCGCATTCATCAGAAGTGCCTTACCAAAGCCACTGGACATGCAGAGCAGATGTTTCAACTGAATCTTCTCCAGATTTGGATCCGGATTTGAAGGAAGTTTATCTTTAAACACTTCCGCCACATGATCTTCCAGGCTTAGTTTTCCCTCTTCCATTGCGAGTCCAACTGCTGTTACCGTAAAACTCTTGGTATGTGAATAAATATTTCTCGGTACATTTGCTGCGTAGTGCATCTCACAGAGTACCTTGTTCTCATCTCCGACACTGATAGCTTCCAGCGGCAGATTGTGGCTGCTGGCATAACGATGAAATTCCAAAAACTTCTCTTCCAGTAACATAATACCTCTATCCTTTCCGGCAAATCTCTGATCTGGTTCTATTATCTCATACACATCTCTGCATCTGTCGGCAGTGGCATCAGCGGTGCGGACGGCAGGGTCTGATACCAATAAGCAACACTGGTGTAATCATCGTAACGCGGTCCGGTCCAGCCCATGTTGTCGAGTGTCATACGAAACTTATTCTCAAAACGGATCGGGTCTGCAATATGGAAATGATACAGCAGGAATCTCTGCTGTCCGTTATAGAATTCCCGGTTGTCTCCATAGATTGCATACATGCCGGTATATAAGCCGCTGAAGGTCTGATAGCTCTTGATGATGATGTCATTTCCAAATCCATAGGAACCGCCGAAGTAGTCTTCAGTTCCGGTATAGTGGATAGACGGATACGGATCATCGTCCAGATACATGCGGGCTTCGCCTTCTACCCAACAGGTATTGTTGCCATTCATACCAGTTGCCAGAGTCACACCGACAAATTGTCCCCTGCCTTCGATTCCGTCAACGATTGTGTAGGTACGACCCTTCTGAACCGGGTGCTCTTGGCGATAGGTGGCATGGAAATAACCAGCCTCCGCCGGAATCTCCTGATAAGCTCCGGTGATAATATAATAGAGATTTTCATCCTTGTCACCACGGTTTTCCATCGTGATCCGAGCTCTCTTATGGAACGGCATCTCAAAATAGCTGTTATAGCCGCGACCAGGAGCTACCAGCATCATGGCAGAATTCAACACCGGATATTTGCCATCCCGGTCCACGAAATTTTCATCATAGGCACATCCGAAGAATGCAGAGAGCGGAGCTTCCACAGACGGATATTCCTGATCATCCCAATACATACGGATGATAAAATGGTGCCCGACATATCCGGTAAACCACATATGCTGGATCACACCCGGTCCTGCAGCATCTACCAGAGTTACGGTTTCCCCTGCAGGAATCGTCACGGTCGGACGAAGCTTGGTGCAGTCACCGCCCTGGGAACCACCTGCGCGTACACCGGTTGGATTCTCTGCGGAAAATGCAAACGTTTTGGAGTTCTGGATCATACAATAGTTGTTCATATTCTTCTCCTCTCTGATCAAACCTGGATCATCTGAAATTATTGCTTACTACGCTATCGCGTTTCTCTATTCACTATAAATTCACTATAACATTTATCTCCCATGAAGTGACGGAATTACAGAATCATTCCGTCTGCGCCTTCTCATTTTCTTCCCGGATAATCTCCTTTCTGGCGTTCTGTACACGCGCATTGCCAGTACCACAGCCTTGTCCTCAACCTTCACATTCTTACGAAATAAATCTTATATGGCAGCCTCTTTTTATACAGACGCACAAAAACAATTTTATTTTCCTATCAGCACCTTTTAATGGGGTCAGACCCCTTTTATTTATGTTTTTTCCAGGCGAAATAAATTCTTTGACATATTAGTTATATAGTGTTAGTATAATTATAGAAAGGGTTCTACCGATAGACGGTTAGCCCAAGTAAATTAGTTTGACAAAAATGCCGCTTAGTTTACCAGACGTGGGCGGCTATTTTTGTGTCTTATTATTATCCTTACCAAAGGAATATCCGATTCCAAAGCAGGTTAAGCCGAAGCTTACTACTGCAATAAAGTCAACAATACTCATATGGCTTAGCCCTCCTTTCCTTGGATTCCCTTACGGGTTTCTATGTAATCAGAGGGTCACAGTCCCTCTGCCGAAGGACTAACCGCCTACCGTTATGGTAGCACCCATGAGCAATTGTATCAGACAGAATTCAATTTATCAATTCCTAAAATATTTTACCACCCTTTAATCTATCTGTTCGTTACTGTTCAGACGCAAGCTTGACACCACGCTGTCAAGCTATGCGCCATAGTATTAATTATTGAGTGATTACAGCCCATTTAAAATACCTCGTAGAGGCATTTTAAATGGGCTGTAATCGTTGCTGGTAACACCGTTAAGTGTGAACAGTAACTTATCTAGTTCTTATCAGCCGCCAGTATCTGATCGATCGTCTTCATCAGCTGCTTATATGACTCGTCATTATCAATACCGCCCATGATCGGCTCTCCGATAATATTTCCGTTACGGTCAAGCACGATTGTAGTCGGGAAGGCCATAATGCTTGTTGCATATTTTCCGGCTTCACTGTTGGAATCAAGGGAAAGATTCGTATATTTTGCACCCTGCTTCTCTAAAATACTCTTAGCTTCAGCAATTCCATCCTCATTTCCGTCAAGAGAATCTGTATTGATACCAATTACCTGTCCGCCTTTTTCCTTCAGCTCCTCATTTAATTTATTCAGTTCCGGAAGCTCCTGTACGCATGGAGAACATCCATTAAACCAAAAATTCAAAACCGTGACCGCATTCTTTGAAATGATGCTGCTGTCCACGTCATTTCCATCCAAATCCTTTGCCTTAAACTCCGGAAATACGCTTGCTCCCTCTTTGCCGGAATCCTTATTTGATGCATTCGCACTCTGCTTCTCAAGAAGTGGCTGAAGCTCATCCTCAAGCTTTTTGATTTCTTCAACATCTTCCTTCAAAGACTTGAGTTCATCATCGGTAAACTTATCCTTAATTTTGTCTAAAGAGTTTGCCAGAAAATCTCCGTAATTCGTAGCTGTCGCATCCTCGACAGTTGATTTGTCAATGCTGTTAAATACCTTCTCCCATAAAGCCTTATGGTTTTCAAGAATACTGTTCTCTTTCTGTGTCAATTCATTAATCTTTGCATCCAGATCTTCTGCTTCCTGCGTTGACATCTGCGACTCTGTTGCTGTATTTCCCTTGTTAGCAGAATTTCCGCACGCACTTACTCCGAGTACCATCGCTGCAATAAGCAGCATCACTGTTAATTTCTTCATTTTATTCTTTATTCTCCTTTATTCTCTTTCAAATTTGTTTTACCTGTTCCAAATCCATATTGATAGTGAATTGCTTCCGTCGGGCATTCCTTTATACACATGCCACAGCGGATACATTCCGTATGGTTCGGATGCTTGGTGACATCCACGTCCATCTTGCAGGCTCTCTCACATTTGCCGCAGGATACACATTTATCCTCATCCACCTTCATCTGCAGAAAAGATACCTTATTGCAAAGCGCATAGATTGCGCCCAGCGGACATATCCATTTACAGAATGGGCGGTAAAACATAAGGCTTAGGATTACAAAAGTAATAAGTATACCGAATTTCCATGTAAACAGTTTGCCAAGGGCCGCTCTGATACTTGCATTGGCAATCGAAAGCGGAATCGCTCCCTCCAGCACTCCCTGCGGGCAAAGATATTTACAGAAAAACGGATTTCCCATTCCCAGTGAATTTGTCACCAGAAGGGGTAGTAAAATAACAAAAATCAACAACACCCCATATTTTATATAGCGAAGCGGCTTAAGCTTTTTCGTTGAAAATTTCTTAAACGGTATCTTATGCAACAGCTCCTGGAACCAACCGAACGGACACAGAAATCCACAGATAAATCGTCCGAGCAGTACACCTAACAGAATTAAAAATCCTGTAATATAATACGAAAATTTAAACTTGGATGAGCCGATGACTGCCTGCAAGGCACCGATCGGACACGCCCCGGTTGCAGCCGGACAGGAATAACAATTCAGTCCCGGTACACAGACGGTCTTTGCATCCCCTCTGTAAATCTCTCCTTTAAAGAAGTTCGGCAGATGGATATTGGTAAGAATCGTTGCCACGGCCTGAATCCATCCCCGAAAGTGCGCCAGAAACTGTGATATTTTATGTTTTTTCTTATCCAATTCCAACACACTCCATACATAATTTGATTGCCTTTGAGAGTACCGTGGCTGTCTCCCCGCGCATCGCACCGTATCCGATCATCAGGATCGCTGCTGCCAGAAGCGTGATCTGCGCTGCTGCTCTGTTTATCTGTTTCATATCCTTTCCCTTCCTAAGTTTTAACATTTTGTCGTTGTTTACGATGATAATAGATTAGCAAAGGAATATGAACACCCTGTGTTTGAAAAAGGAAGATATCTTTAAGATTTGCGCTCTAATTCTTAAGAAATTATTGAGAACTTCTCAAGCAGTCCCACCTTATTACAAAGCAGTTTTCGTATTTTCCATGATAAACGGCTTTGCCTCTTCCTGTCCCCACGAGATATCATACATTCCCATCAGGTAATTTTTCAACTGCTTTCGGTTATCAAACTTTAGCACCTGATAAGGCAGGGAAAAGGACAGCTTTTCCACAAAAAGCAGCTTCTTGTCTTTCGTTGGCATCAATACACCGGCATGACCGATGAATAGTTCATTCTCATTTTCCCCGAAACTGGAATGAAATACAACCGTAATCAGAGATGCTTTCGTTCCGGAGATTTTTACCTCATTTTGCTTCCACGCTTTCTTCTGCTTTTTGATGTGTGTATCGACATCCGTTGTATAAGACGTATTTAACGTAGAATACAAGGTCTCAAAAGCATGTTTCTGCTTCCTGGTAAATTTCTTTGCCGGCGCATGTTTAAGCGCATCCTGATCCATAAACAGATTCGACGCATTTACCTTTGCATCTGCCTTCACCGAGATCTTGTCTTTCATCAGATCAAATGCGGTAATGCGGCAATTGTATCCAATAAAATCCGGATATTTTTTATTCCACAATTCCATGATCTTGTTCTCATCATACTGCGGATTTTTTGTCGAAAGCTTCTTAAACCCTTTCTTGACAAGTCCGGTGTTTTTGATCGTTTTATTATAATCCTTTACATCGGAAAGCCATGCGTTCACATTCTTTTCGGAAAGTCCCGCATCAAGCAATGCCTTTTTCACTTCTTTGCGTGATTTGGCATCTACAAGATTCGAATAGGCTCCGCGGTACGTTGCCTTTGCACTTGCCACGGTCGGTTGCGTCACAAACAAATACGGTACCAATAAAGCGAATATTAAAACATAAGCTATCTTTTTCATGTGTGAATAACTCCTTTGCCTATCAACCCTTTTAACAATAGAGCTGACACATTTTTCTTTGCCACATTGTAACATATCCGCTACGGAATACAACTTAAGTTTTCTTTAAGACGCCATCTGGTCGATTTGCATTACCTCGCATTTCCGACAATCAACGCAAAGTATCCCCACTCCCACACCAACGACTCAAAGCTATTCTCCAGATACCTGCGATACAAACCTTCCTTGCGATAGTTGACCGCCATATTTTTTTTATGGGGTCAGACCCTAATGGTCACCAAAAAGCATTCTTTCTTATTATGCATCTGAGCTTCCGGATGATCTTGAAGAATTCGACGTTACGATAAAGCGCTTTTTTACGGATAAAGCCACAAATATTATGAAAAGCCAGTCAGATGTTTACCGCTACATCAATCCGAGTAAAAATACCCCTCATTTTTATGAGCTTCTTAGGAAAAACCACAGTCATCTTTATTTCATGCAGTTTCGCGTTGTTAAGATCAAAACTGCTGAGAATACATATGAATATCTCATTACCAACCTTCCCTTCTCATTTACACTGGACGATATCCAGGAATGCTATCACTGGCGATGGGGCATTGAAATTTCTTTCCGCTATCTCAAACATGCGGCCGGGCTTCTGTACTTTCATTCAAAACAGCCGGAATTTCTAAAACAGGAAATCTATTCCCGCCTGATTTTGTACAATTTCGGCATTTTTATTGCAAACGAAGCAGCAGAAGAAAACCGGAAAAAGAAACGGGATGGTAGCAACAAGTATCTCTATGAACTTGACTTTTCTTCAGCATTAAAAACAGCCAGAAAGTTCTTCATGCGCAGGGATTCCAGCAGGCACATCGATATTATCCGGCTGATGATGAAATATGTCCACGCAGTGAAAGACAGGTTCCGGCAGTTTCAACGGCCTCTCCGTGGAATCAGCGCAATTCATTTTGGATATCGGTAAGTTCTGCAACTGAATATCCTTCTTTTTGGCAGATGGACAGCATCTGTCTTTTTGGCATACCTGTTTTTGGCTTTTTGAGTTCAAAATATCGGATATTTGACAACAACTGAGCTATCGAACAAAACCTCGAACAACTGGCTTAATGGCATTGCCCCTTGCACTTCACAGGATTCCGATCCTCGTCATTGCCTGATATGCAACCTGAAATATTCACTATCGTCTTATTCTAAAAAATCTATGTACTTTTTTGCCTTTTCTCTGATATAGCACCTTTTAAAAGCAGCAAATCTCGATTCTCTTCTGATCAATACTTGTAACTGTTTCAAAAGAAATCCAGACCTTTCATTCTTTGAAAGTTCCTCCAGAATCGTATACAGTTTGTTCATTTCACGATTTAATTCATCAAATCGCATATTACTTTTGTACACGCGCATTCCACTATTGGTTTTATTAAAAACTTCCGTCACAAGCTCTGCCGTCATCTTCGCATCTTCATCCTCCGGATCCACTGCTTGTACATTTGTGTTGCCATCACATAACCTAAAATAAATTTTCACTTCGGGATCCAAAGCACAGCAATCAATAACATGCTCATCATATTTTCTCTGATTTTTCACGCTGTTGCAATGTCCACATGACCAAAACAAATTATTCCAATCAAATTTAAGATCTATATTTTTGCCATTAAAATGTGGCCTCAAATGTTCTACCTGTGGATCCTGCAAATTATCCATTTCGCATATATAACATTTATTATGGAAATCTTTTCTCAATCTCTCTACTACATCCGTTTTTTCATAACTTCCACTCGCTTTATTCTTTTCTATCTCCAATGATTCGGGTGCCGGCATACTACGTTTTACTCTTACCATACTATACCTCCCGATTTCTTAATTTAGCCTTCAATTCCTTGTATTCTGTAGAAAGTTTTAAAGCAAGGTAATCAGGTATTTCATTTAAATACATCTCAAGATCTGCAATTTTCTCATAGTCAGCCGTATCAAGTTCCGGTTTATTAACAATTTGTTTATATTCTTCAAATTTATTTCTCAGTTCATCAGATAGCTCATCTGCTTTAAAATAGCCTTCAACAATTCCACTATACGGAACATCCGCCAGTCCATGTTCAACAAATACCTTCTTTTCCAAATCATAAATAACGACATTATCCAAACTGTTCAGTATAAACGGAGAATGACTTGAAACAATAAATTGGATATTTGGAAATACAGTTGTCAGTAATTTCATTACATTTTTTTGCAACTCAAGGTGCAAGTGTGTTTCGATTTCATCAATCAAAACAATTCCCGAAATACTGAAATCAAAAGATCTGTTTAATTGCTTCTCCATACGAATAATAAGATCAACCACAATGTCAAGGACCGCAGCATATCCACTTGATAAGGTATTAAAATCAAATGGCTCTCTACCAGCCATTACAATAGAGAATTTAAAGGTTTCTTCGTCAAATTTCAATCGAACAGAATCATCATCAAAAATCTTCTTCAAAAGTTCCTCAAACTTTTTAAACCAGGTGGCGATTGTATTCGCTTTGTCTTTCTTTCCATTCGATGCTGCCAAAGCTTCTGTCATTTTTAAATCCAATAAGTACTTAATAAATTCACTTCTCGGAGTTTCATCAATCGCATACTCTGATTTAAGCTGAATCTTTTCCACATGCTTCGGTTCAACCGATGAAAATACTCGATTTGCCTTATAATAAGCAACAACAAACCGTCCCTCTTCAAATTCTTTTCTGATATCAACAAATGATTCATTAAAATCAAGCCAAACACCAGCCGTAGACTTTGCAAACAAATTCTTTTCATATTGCAAATTTTCTTCGGCTTGACGCTGTTGGATCTTTTCGCCCATTCGTATCCACGATTCCAACAAGCTTTCTGTTCCATCTATATCCTGCATAAGCTTCTCTGGATTTCTTCCCATCGTAACAGAATTTATAAACGTTGCCATAGCATCAAGAACGCTCGTCTTTCCACTTCCGTTCTTCCCCGTTAATATAATATGCTTACGTCCACTATTTCCAACCGATAAATTAATATTTTCAAGATGGCGAACCTTATTAATTTTTATATTTTGAATATAAATCTGTTCCATACCTAACCCTCCCAGGCTAAAAAATGAATTATGATATTTGCCTCTACGTTGAAATTAACTTTTCCAAATTTGCGTAATTACATACCAATAAATATACACTTTTTTCCGGTTCTTTCAAACATTTCTATTGCTTGCTTTTGTAAATTCGTTTCTTCTGGATGTTCCCTATAGTAGATATGTGTAAGTATCTGCTGATAAGGATCCAACGTTTTATCCTGACAATAGATCCACTCTTTAATCATACTTAGGAAATCATTCTCATCTTTGCTATTCCATAGATCTACCAATATTTGCTGCAAACTGCAGAAGAGTGAATAAAAGACCTCGTCTCTCACCTCTATCATACTATCCTTTTTGCCTCGACATATCAGATTACTTATCTTGCTCCCCAATTTATTGATTTCGTCCAAATCACCATTCCTTGTTGGATTTGTAGCCTTAAATCCACCAAGTATAATAATTTGCAACAAAGATGAGCAAAAGTTTTTGCTGCACAAAAAAGAATACTCTTGATGACATACACTTAATTTAAAACAACGATCCTGCTTGCTTACAGGATATAACACTTCTTTTTTCCCCTTGTCATCTAAAACTATAGATCCATTTATCTTCAAATATAATTCATGTGCAAAGCATTGCTTCTGTGCTTTAATCATCCCCTTAGCTAATTGACGCAACAAAGTAACATCATCAAGATTATCCAATTCATTTGCTATGGATGTCTTTTTCAGTTCCAAAAAATAAGTATCTTGATTTTGAAGAACGAAATCACATTCAGAATTATTCAAGCCTTTAGCTTTCACAGCGGAATACTTGCCACACATAAAATGAAACTTTTTCTGCGACATCTCCTCCTTTAACAATGTTTCAACATATTCCCCTTGTTCTCTATCAATTATATCATCTTCCTTTTTGATCATCTCATATGCCGAATTGTAAAATCCCCAGCCACAAATATGATAATCAATATATACCAATTGTCCCATTGGGAACCGAATCAAAGAACATTTATCGTGATTACATTGTGAACTTAGGCTGATAAATTCAGAATTCACATTTCCAAAAGGTGTTGATATGTCCTCCAATATTAAATCAATTTTATAATTTGAAACATTTAACACGTTCTTCATCTTTTTTACATCCACACAACAAAAATATTCCTGAAGATTCATGAGATATTCTATAACCATTCTATAATCCTTATAAGAATATCTTTTCTTTGCACTTTTAAAAAAGGGCATAATTATATGGTCTAACGAAGATAAAATAAATCTCTTGCTGTATTGTTTGGGTATACAAAATTTGTCTACAATCATCTGATTATATAGTTCCAATGGATAGTTATCTATAGACATGGTATATTCGAAAGCACTCTCTCCTTCTACATCCCATAGATTGTACCAAGCTTGTGCCAAAGAGACTATTTCCGTGCATTGCGCTTCCTTCCTTTGATGATATGTATCTGCTAATTTCAGATGTTTCAATGACAAAGCAATGAGAATCTGTATTGGAGTTGTCTGTCCATCTTTTCTTTCTCTGGAAAGCATATAACGATCCAAAACCGGCACATATTTATCGGCAATATTATTGCGAAACAAATATACAAATAGCGCTAATCCCCCAACTGTCTTAACCTTTTTTTCGAGGATTTCAAATATTGCATCATTAAGTTTCTCATCACAATCAATCCCCCCATATAACATCGTAATTTCTATTCCATAGCTTTGAAAAACATGAATTGCATTCGAAATTCCTTGCATATATGCCGTATCCAACATATCGTATTCTTTTTTTAAGCCCAATTCTTGCCCCAGTTCCAAAACCTTTCCGATTATTTCTTTCGTAGGAGTAAAATAAATGCCATTTCCAAGATATGCATGAATCGTACAACATAAGATTCGAGGTTTACTATAATCCCGATTTTCAATCTTCTCTCGCAGATAAAAAAATCTTGCCATACGTATAAAAATGTGACTACCTACGATTTCCATATTCTTTTCTTTCTGAAAAAGCTGTCTTTGTGATATCTTTCCTTTTTCATCCCCCATTGTGTAAGAATACATCGCCAGGCTTTTCATTTCACTTACCACTTTATCTTCATCACTCTTTGTAGTTCTATTGGATTCTCCGCAATTTTCATTGATCGCCGGTACTTTCGACCAATCCAACTCCTCAACTGCATCCATGCATATATTCCATATCTTTTCATTTTCAACATATTTCATATAGCTATCTCCTATTTGTAAAAAACACAAATAATTATCTGTTACTAACCTCATGAACTGTCACTAGATTGATTAGCTTCCTGTCATTAGCCCTTGCAGGGTTGCCGCCTGTAACCAGGCGGCAATAATAAGGTCTACGTAGTCATGGTCCCAAGCATTTCATGCTCTACGACATACTTGATCATATAGTCATCAATCAGACGTTTCTAGTTTTGAAATGCATACATAAGAGCCTTTTCGCAGATCCGGTTGATCATGCGTGGAATTCCGGTCGACGCTTTATGGATCTCATCCAACGCCTTGGTTGTAAATACCTCTTGCGAACAGCCAGAGTAGTCCATGTGACTTGCGATATACGAGATCTGGCAATCCTTTCATTACTTTACGAATCAGGCTGTAGAGTACAGGAACTGATTGATTTAAAATATGACGATTTATCACTAAACTCACCTGCAACAATTAGTGTAACAGGAAAGGGAAATAAAACAAGAATTATTCCCATAAGTAATAAAGTCGTATCAATTCTGAACAAATACACTGCCATATATAAAATCTCTGGCAGTACGGAAGTGTTATTTACAAACAAACAAGCAAAATCACTTACCAGATCAGGAATCTCCTACATAATAAAAAAACATTCTTAAGTCTGCAACCTGTTCCAACACCTGCTGGAGGGTATGGTCGATCTGCTTCAGTTGCGTCTGCTGTGCCAGAAACAGCCGGATAACAGTTTCCTTATCCAGGCTGTTCTGTTTTTCTTCCGTATATTCCAGAGCCACGCCGCTGCCTCCCGTTTTTTTACTGATTCCATTCTAACAGAAAACCACTCTTTTTGCGAATTCACAATGGCAGGGTATCCGTCATAATGACCAGAGACACAGGGGCATCTGTATCGCTTATGGCGCCTTTTCCCCAGGTATCCTTTCAAAAAATGAAATATGGACAGCTGCGCCATACAGGACCGTAAAGCCATGGCAGAAACTGTCTTTACAATGGAAAGCCGTGCATCCGCAGATGCATGGCAGCGGCCTTAAAATTTCTCTGTTTTGCACAAATGTCCGTAAGTACGTAATCATCTGTACCTTGATTATTTAAAACACGCCGCCCATCGGGCGGCACATTTTATTTCTTCTCTTTGGTTCGAAATCCTTCCGGTAATTCATCTGACCATGGTAAAAGCCGATTTAGATCATCCGGCTTTGGAAAAGGTCCCATTTTACGAAGCTCGTCTAATACATAGGAAAGATATACATATGGCTTCAGTCCATTCAGCAGGGCAGTTTCAGCGATACTATAAACAACCGCGCTGGCATCTGCGCCACGGATGCTCTTGGCAAACAGCCAATTCCGGCGGCCTACTGCAAAATTTTTGATTGCACGCTCCGCACTATTATTATCAATGCTAGGCGTTTGCGAAACGCCACAGACCGCATAAATACGGCATTTTTTGTTACCAAATTAAAATAACTCCTCACCGGATATGGTATAATAGAGTTGACTAAAAACTACAAACCATGTACCCAAGAAAGGAGTTATTCTGATACATATGATACCATATAAACAGCTTTCTTTGGCAGATATTTTTCAAGATTGCCAAAATAAATTTAATAATGACAAGCCTGCATTTCTTTCTCTATTAGAAACCCATATCGATATTGATGAGTTTATTCCGATTTCTTTTAGAAATCATTTCTATGCATCAACGGGAAGATCCCGTAAATACCCTTTACGTGCTTTCCTGTGGGCTTTGATTATCCAGCGTATCTTCTCAATCCCTACAGACCAGCTTCTTTTAACTTTTCTGGTTTACTCGAAACCGCTTCGTGATTTCTGCGGTTTTACCAAAGTCCCTGATGCCTCTAAGATTACACGCTTCAAACAGGACTTTTTAGATGATCTGCAGCTTGTTTTTGATAAACTTGTTGATATCACCGAACCAATCTGTCAGGCTGTTGATTCCTCAAAAGCCGATATGACCATCTTTGATTCTTCAGGCATTGAAGCTTTTGTTACTGAGAATAATCCCAAGTATGCTAACCGCATTATCAGACAGCTTAAGGCTTATGCAAAAGCTAACAGCTTCGACAAAAATTATGATCCTTATAAAGCCGCTTATGGTTCTATGCCTTCGCACGCGTCTGCTAATCCTGAAATTAAACAGTTATACATCAATGGGCATTTCTGTTATGTCTTCAAATTTGGCATCATTACCAACGGTCTTGGAATCATCAGGCATATCGCTTTTTATAACAAAAACTTTATAGCTTCCCATCCTGACATTACCGTTGAAAAGAAATCTGATTCACCTGATGAAGACAAGTCTGTCCATGATTCCAGGCTTTTAATTCCAACCCTGAAAGATTTCTTTTTAAAGCATCCATTGATTAATCCCAAAACTTTTCTTGGCGATGCTGCTTTTGATACTGCGGCACTCTATCCCAAACTTCTTACCGGTAATACGTTCGGAGACCATAAACACTTTGATAAAGCTTATATCCCTCTGAATTCCAGGGCTGGTCTTGAAAAACAGGACTACACGATTAATGAAAATGGGATTCCCTGCTGTCCTCATGATGATTCACTTCCCATGAAATATGAAGGAATATCAAAACTCAGAAGCGGTGTTACCAGATATAAGTTTGTCTGTCCTAAAATCAAGTGGATCAAAAATGCATCTACTGGCAGATCCCAGCGTCACTGTACATGTGATGATCCATGTACAGCTTCTTCTTGTGGCAGAATGGTGTATATTTATCCTGAAAAGAATCTCCGCGCCTATCCTGGCGCTATCCGTGGTACAGAAGAATGGAATAACACTTACAAAATCAGAACCACCGTAGAAAGAGATATTAACCACATCAAGGATAATCTTTGTCTGGTCGGAAGAAGAACTCAGAATGAGAAAACACTTCACGCCGATCTGATCCTTGCAGGAATTACCCAACTGATAACAGTTGTACTTTCGGATAAAATCAATCATCACGAATTTATTCGCAGCTTAAAACCTCTTATTGCTTAGGACTTACCAACTCAATAAAGTCTACGGCTTATTTAAGTGCGCCTAAAACAGCTCAATATCCGTTTTCGTCATTAAAATCATGCTATGCTCAATTCTGTTTCTATTTTGATTCAAGTTTGCGAACGAGCATCGCGAGTTTCGCAATTACCTATTTTAATAAAAAAACGGTAGTCAAAAGGGACACCTAATGACTACCATATTTTTATTCTGCTCTTTGGAATCTTTCTTGCCCTGTGCCACTTCCTTCTGCTTAGCCGCCAGACGCTCCTTTAAGGAAAAACGAGCCTGCGGTTTTCCGCCTGTTCTTTCTTTTCTTCCTCACGATTGAATTTCTCCACGCCATTGTTGAGTCTGTCATCAATCATGTTGTAATTCTGTTCCTCAATCTCCTCGATTTTGGCAAGTGGCTTATATTCTGCCAGCTTTGCAAGCAATTCCTTTACAATGAAATTGAATGTCGCATCGGTATCGGAGATAATGACAAACAGTGCTGTCTTTTTCTCACCCAATGTATCAAGCTCCAGTTCATCATAAGCAGTCAGGTCACGCAGCTCCTTGATGTCAAATGGTGCCAACCTTGCACCACAGCTAATCAGAATAGATTTTGCTGTCTTTCCAGTAACAAAATGTCAATAGTTTTTTAATCATTTTTCTCAAAAAGGCAAAAAAATAGAACGTATAGTTTATTTCCATACGCTCTATCTCACATTTCATATTAAATTTTGAATTCTACAAATTTTTTATATTTCGTTGTCAATATGTTTTCTACTCTAACGCCCCTTTTACTTTTTTGTGGGAAATGCACCGCTCCTCCCGATTGGCAAGTGCCTTCACCCTGCCTTCTAACAGAAGTTCCCTTCCTTTTTCATTTCTTGTATACACACAGTCATAATTTCCGATATACGGATGCATGCATTTTGCAAAACGTTCCGCATCCTCCTTCTTTTTCGAAAAACAATTTGGAATGGCATAGAAACCATTCAGTCCTTTGTGTCCCTTCTTTTTCACAAGTATGTAACGCTGGTTGTCGATCACATCAAAAAATTCATTGACACACTGTGCGAACAACGCTTTATCCCTGCCGCTTCCACCGGACAGATAAATAATATGGTTATCCGGTCCGTTTGATTCTGTCTCAACTTTACAGTGTGTTTCTTCCAGAAGCTGTTGCTCCTCTAATGCTTTGCGGATTCCATTTCCAAATGCCTTTAATCTTTTTAGCGGACTTCCCAACATGAAAATTTTCGGGAAACGTATCATAATTCCAGCCAGTCCGGCAGCAATGAAGAAGTAACAGGTTCCGGCCAGGATACCATTTTGGGACGCTGCAGCAACAATACCTGCCCCAATTGCCCCGATCAGACACAGAATTCCTGACAGGATCATTGTAAGAATCGCATCCCAGAAAACAACACTTGTGACAAATTTGTCTTTTACTTCTGTCTCATCCACAATATCCATTTTGTCATAGACTGCAAGTGCACTGTTCCAACGTTCTTTTAACGTATCGCGCTGCCCCGACATTTTCAGCATTTGTCTGTTAATCCTGTCAATATTCGTTTTATTAAATGGCGTTTTAATAACTGACAACCGTTTCATTCCATTTTCAATCGTATTTTCTGTATAATGCAGACCGAGAAAATGTTCCATCCTTCGCTCCAGCATACTGTAATCTTCACTGATCTGATTGTCATCTGCCTTTAGCACTTCGTTCCACGGTCTTAAACAGACTAAATGCCAGATGTTACTTGTTTTTTCCGGATGTTCTTTCATCACACGGATGGCACGCCCTCTCATCTGGTTGCTTAACATAAATGAGCCTACAAAGCTTGCAAGGATCAGGGAATTGATACAAGGAGAATCCCATCCTTCCCCTAACAGCGATTTTGTACCGATCAGCACCTGCATATAGCCTTTTGAGAAAATATCTGTTACCGCCCCTGTGAGAAAATGTGCATTTCCAACCGCTGTCACTTTAAGATAATCTGTTTCAGAAAGATTTCCGATCCTGCTGAATGTAACTTTTCCGCTCATTCCGATCGCCTGCTCTAATGCTTCTCTTGCCTCTGCCGGAATGATCACAATCGTTCCACAAAGCACCCCAAAACGGATTTGTTCGTTTTTCTTTTCATTGTCACGACGGAGCATCTCAAAAAACGGAAGCACTCCAAGTGAGTTAACATCATATTCTGTATTTCCAATTGCTTTTTCATATTCTTTCCGGATGTAATCTGTCAAAACAAGCAGCCTCAAATCCTGACCGGATGCCTCATATTCATGGAACACAATATCACGGATGCTGTTACATTTTCCAAGGGAATTTGTGAGCATTTTTTCCACTGCCGCACTTTTCGTCATGACGACTTTTTTCTTTTCTATCAGACCGTCGGATTTTAAATCAGCAATTAGCAATTCACGATATGTCTTGTCACACAGGTATGAATCCACATCATCATACAAGAATCCCTGTAACAGACGCTCCATCCATTGCACATTCATGTCCGGTAATTTTTTTGCCCCCAAAAGCCTCTGTAATCTGGACGGAATTGCAATATTTTGGCTCTGTAAATAAATCAACAGTGATGCCAGATATGCCGGATTATCCAGAAGCAGATCATCTGAGAGCTGTCCACTGAACCCCTTATGGCTTCTTACGTACGTAAGGAACTGAGTATCCCGCATGATTTTTTCTGTCATTGCTTTACTGCGTTCTTCAAAACGTCTGACTTCCTTCTCTTCTTCTTTTGTTGGATAGTTGAAGTAAACATAATCCTGATGCGGACAGAGGCTTCCCTCTTTTACGAGCTCCGGTATCGTAATCTCTTCATCGATCTCTCCACACATATTCATGTACCGCGTCCACATAGCCGGTGTGGAATCATATGGTGGTGTTGCTGTCAAAGCGATGATTTTAAGGTTATTCACCTGTTTTTTGAATTCTTCTAATGCTTTCCACCATTCACTTCGCAAGTGGTGGCATTCATCCAGACAGAGTACTTCGATCCCAGCCTCTTTCATCGTCCCAACCAGATCAAAACCGCTGTAATCTACTTCCTTTGTCTCTGTTTTCGCCGGGCACTCGTCTGTGCCTGTGCCACTATCCTCACCTGCATCTTCCTGTATTCCCTGAAATCTTGTCATGGCACTGTGTAATGCCTGATAGGTTGCAACCGTGATCGCCTTTGGCTGTTTTAAATTCTGTGAAAGATAATCTTCCCCCTGTATGCCCTCACATAAAAAAGCTTCCTCAATCCTTGCGATCCACTGCTCCCGGATCGTAATGGATGGTGCCAAAATCAGTGCTTTTCCGTTCATCCTGCGGATCAGTTCAATTCCCAATGTCGTTTTCCCGGATCCGGGTGCCGCTACAATATGTATTTTTCCATCTGCCATGTACCTGTCTGCGTGTTCCAAAACCCTTGCCTGATACCTTCTCCATGTTCCTTTAAACTCTAAAATACCTTCGTAATTCATAATCATCCATTTTCCTCTGCTTATTCCACTTTTTCTGTGGTCTGTAACTATTATATACAACTGCCAATTTTCTTACAAGAAAGATTCCGTGTCCAATAAGAAGTATGCCTATGTTGGGATATTTAAATCATTCTGCATCCTCAAAGCAAATGAATTTAAATAGAATTTCAGGTGTGCCTGTGATAAAATATTAATAAGTTTAACAACTGAAATTTGACTGTATCATTTTGTTCATCAAATTTATTATTCATAAGGTGTCTATTTTGATCCTAAGAAGAAATGAATTTTAGGTCTTGTATATTCATCAAACTGATCTTCTGTCTCTGTATCAAATGAACAAGACAAACTGATAGGCGCATCCTGATTATAGAAACGGAAACTCTTATAAAATGTCCCATTTAGAAATTCATCTTTAAATTGTTGTGGAATAGCCTGATAAGATAATATCTCAGGATTAGATACGGATACATTTAAATTCTCAAAAGACTTTTGTAATGTCGCAAAATCTTTTTCTGTCTGCATTAAATTCTCTTCTAAACTCTTATTAATATCCACACCTTCTACATATGAGATATTGATGATAGTACCACTATTATTGACTTGAACATGAACATAACAATCAGTAGCACCTGAATCTCTTAAATATCCCATAACAGTATAACTTGATCTACTACGTGATTCATTTGGATTGTCTGCATGTACTCTTACACATACAGGTTCTAATGCCTTTTTTACTATTTCTACTTGTTTTGCAGAAGCTGCAATTCTTTGATCCATTGCCTGCTTTCCTTTTATATATTGAGGTATATAAGTACCGACTACAATAAGTATTGGGATAACTGCAAAGGCAATGAGTTGTTTTTTTATATCAGGAATAGGGATTCTATAAGCATGTGCCATGTTCTCGGCATTACTTCCTGCTTCAGATAACATATCTATAGATGTAGAGACTGTACTTACTGCACCAGCCACCTGCATAGCACTTCCTATATTCTTTGCAGTATCATTATCACTTTCTTTAAGGAATCGACCAACAGCTTGTGACGCCAAAGCAGCAGATACCTCTTTAGAATAATCTGTTTCTGACTGTTTCACATTTAATCTACCTATAAGAGATTTCCATTTCTTACCGTTCATTCCAAACTTAGGGGCAAGTGCACAGAAACAGAATATAATAACATATATAATGACAAATCCTAATGCAGTAAACATCCCTGTAGGCTGAAAACCTTTGTTTTGGAATACTAAATCATCTATCATCTCTAATGGTACTATTAATGCACATTGTACAAATGAAAAGATGAGTGCAACCACTGCAATCTTTGGATATATACAATATCTTTGAATCATTTTTTTCTCTTTATTGTTAATCATGGATATCACCTCTGTTTCTAGTATAACTTATTTTTGAATGAAAAAAGAGCGATATTTTGCTCTTACTATATTTGTTTCTTAACTAAAAGGAAATTACGAATATTTTGATGTTTAATACCATACTCAAGTTTGATTGTATCATGGTTCATCCTTGACCCGTTAGAGGGCAACGCATTTAATCCGAACAGCTCATTTAAAATAATATTATTCCTTTATAATTCTACAAACTTGAATTTTGTCTGATTACCAATTATCTTTTGTAATTTATAGCTGCATCAAAAAGAATACCAATACACTCAAGAGTATCGTTACTATTCCCATTATGATAAACATCATGGAAGTAAAACTTTTTGAAATTGGTCTATCAACATAGCACTTTTTAGGATTGTTTGGATTATAATAAACTGTCATCTTACTGTTGATAGGCCACAACTGCTCTGCAAGTTGACGCAAATTTGCAATGGATCCAGTTTTTACATGTAGCCAGCCTTTTTCATCTTCATAGACTTCTGATTTCACCGGTACGGGTACTCCAGATATTTGCGTTGTTTTAATTCCACAAAATATTTTCTTTGTTTTATAACAAGTTCCATTCACAAAGTACTCCACGATTGGATACACCCTTCCATTTCCCGGAAACCCATATTGTTTAACAATACCGTCTGTCTGCTTTGTACACAATTGATTCTGTCTTTTTACAATGATATTGAAAGTAACTCCTAGTAAAACCAATATTACACCAAGACCTCCAACTGTCATCAATTCTAACCATGCAATTTGTATTTCTGTCATAGTTTCATCACCTCAAATTCCAGTTTTCTTGATTCTGCAAACTTGAATTTGTAATTACATTCCATACATATTGGCATTCTTTACAATCACTCTATCTCCTTTTTCTAATTGTTCCTTAGAAACTCCTCTTAACCCAAGTCCAACATGTTCTGTTTTATATCCACAACCATTTGATTTTCGTTCTTTTGTATGTATATCGATGTTAGTAATTATAGTCTCTAATACACCTCCATTTGTTTTATAAACACACGCATTTTCTCCTTCTCTACACATTCCTGTTGATATGTTTCCTGTGACAACTGTTCCACCCCCCATAATTGTAAATACATCATCAATAATCAATTCAAAGTCTTCTTTTAAACATAATGGAACATCTAATCTGTTCATATACTCTTTTTCTCGCTCTTTTTTGCTTTTACCAAATAATCCCATAGTGTTTCTCCTTTATAACTTCTAATTTGTTGCTCAAATCATATCACATTTTCAAACATATCTCAATTCCAATTGTCTCTGCCCCCATCTATTGCATTGCCTTTCGGCTTGCTTCTGTAACCAGCATCCGGTTAATCTTTTCTTGCATGGTTTCCTTTGCATCTTCATTGAAA
>OHQQ01000445.1_pt1 | contig 27744 bp, 23 predicted proteins | sample 1578211 | NCBI WGS metagenome assembly OHQQ01 (sample SAMEA3879539, study PRJEB24766) | human gut metagenome | biome: human-associated habitat; feature: feces | place: USA | collected 1985/1987
AATGGTATTTGGAAAAACTGAGAACTGGGCCAGAGTAACTTATCATAGGGCCAGACTGAAAATAAAAGAAAGGATTGATTAGATATGAGTAATAAAGAATGTGAAATCGTGCAGGACTTACTGCCCCTTTATTATGACAAAGCCTGCAGTGAGGCAAGCTGCAGCAGCTTTGTTGAAAAGCATATGGCAGGCTGTAGTGACTGCCAGAAGATATATAATGAATTACAGGAAAACAACGTTGATGAAGTGCTTGCAAAGGAATCAAAAGGAGTACTTGAAAGACATGCAAAAAAAGAGCGTAATGCAGCATACAAGGCAGGAGTTGTGATTGCCGCAATACTTCTACTGCCAATTGTCATTACATTTATAGTACAGCTTGCAACTGGTATGGGTTTAGGCGTATTTTCGGTTGTTACTGCTTCTATGATGCTTGTTGCAGCACTTACGGTAGTTCCGCTTATGTCTACGAATAACCGTCTGTTAAAATGTATTCTTGCAGGCGTTGCATCACTTATGCTTATATTGTTTTTCGTTGACCGGATGAATGGCGGAGGAAACTTCCTTTTTTGGGCTATACCTACAGTATTTGGTATATCAATAGTGCTGTTTCCGATAGTGATATGTCTTGTGTCACTTCCACCGGTACTTAGTGACAAGAAAGCACTTATAACAATGACATGGGATACATTGTGGCTATTCCTTACAATGTTTATAGTGTATTATCATTCTGGTTTTACAGGTATGAAAGACGGATATACAGTAGCTGTTGTACTTATGCTTGGTGTATGGCTTGTATTTCTTGTGATCAGATATCTTCCTGTCCATGGACTGATGAGAGCCGGAATTAGTACGATAATATCTGTATTATGGGTTGTTTTTGCCGATGATTTTCTTGAGTTTATTCTCTACAAAAGGAAGGTGCTTACAATAAGTCATATGAATCTGTCTGATTGGAGCACGGCTCTTAGTATTAATGGAAATATATTTTTTATTACTTTAGTGTCTGGCTGTGCAATAGGCTTGGTACTTATAGGTATTGGTGCGTTGCTTATGAGAAAGAAAAATGTTCAGAAGATGAGATAATAATAATCCCCTCACAAGGCTGATGCTTTGTGAGGGGATTATAACTATCTTATACTTTTAATATATGCCCTGTAATTCTTAACAAGCAATGGCACTTCCGCAATAAGCATGCCAATCCAGCCAGCAAGATAAGAGAAAGGAAGTGCTTCTATTCCCATGCCTAATGCAAATACAAGTGGTATGGCGGCAAGTACACGGACACCCATATTGATAAAGCTTGAAAGCAGGGTAATCTTTAAGTCGCCGATTCCTCTGAAATATCCCTGAATACCATTAGTCAATGCAGGCAATATGTACATGACAGAGATAAGTTTAAGATATATCACACCATGTCTTATAACTTCGGTATCAGAAGTAAATAGCTTCATAAGTGGTCCTGCAAATACGAAACATACAAAGAATATGAAGATTCCATATATTATCTCAAGAATAATACCGGCTTTAAAGCCTTTGATTACTCTGTCATCTCTTCCAGCACCTTTGTTCTGTGCCATCATTGCTGTCATTCCGTGTGCAATGTTCTGCTCAGGTGTATATGCATAGTCATCAATTCTGTTTACTACTGCAAATGCGGCTGAAACCGAAACGCCCATTGTATTAATAATAGCCTGTATACCAATCTTACCAAGCTGTACAGTAGCCTGCTGCATAGCAGATGCCCAGCCGTAGCTTATAGTTTTCTTAAGCAGTGAACGGTCAAATACAAGCCACTTCTTGCCAAGACACAGAATCGGTACTTTGAATTTAATATATATCATGCAGAATACACAGCAGAGAGCCTCGCTCACTACAGTTGCAACTGCACATCCATTGCTGCCGGCTTTCAGGACAACAACAAAGAAAAGGTCACCAAATACATTTAAAACTGCACTTATGATAAGGAAATACAGAGGTGTTGCACTATCTCCCAATGCCCTTAAAGTGCTTGAGAAAAAGTTATAAAGGAATGTGAAGATGAGTCCTAACATAATTATTCTTAAGTACTGGGTTGTAAGTGTCATAATTGATCTGTCAACCTGAACAAGCATAAGAATGGGTCTTGTAAATACTATTGCCAGCAATGTAAGTGCCAGTGAGAATATCATACCTGATATCATTGTTGTGCTTATCTGGCGGGAAAGCGTATCCATTTTCTTGCCGCCGAAATAATTACCCATAAGAATACTTGCACCCATACATAATCCGTTAAGGAAAAGAATAATGAGTGTAGTTATTGGATTGCATATTCCAACAGCAGCCAGTGCCTCTTTTCCAACAAATCTTCCGACAATAATGGAGTCAACCGCATTATAAGTAAGCTGAAATATATTTCCCAGTATAAGTGGAATTGTGAATTTAATTAACATAGGCATAATTCTGCCCTGAGTTAAATCTTTTGCCATAATTGATGAAACCTCTTGTGTGAATTTCGTAAATGATACCGTCCAAGTGCTTGATTTTAATGCTTATTTTTAAATATGTCAAGAAATATGTTATTTACAATTACAAGCCGCAAATTAAGATAAAAAATTAATAACCTGTAATAACAGTACTTAGTCTGCACTTACGTTCATAATCAAGAGATGTCTCTTGTCTGTGACCAGGGTATATTTTATAATCGCCAATTAAAGTGTTCATCATTTTTTCTATTGATGAAATAAGTAATTTCTCATTTCCGCCAGGTAAAGAAGTTTTACCATGTTTTTCAAACATAATGGTGTCACCAGAGAAAATATTATCATTAACAATGATTGCCATTGAACCGTCTGTATGTCCTGGCATACCTAAGAAAGAAAATGATAACTCATCAAGATTAATTATATCGTCTTCACAAATTAATATATCGGCTTTTACAGCTTTATAAGGTATTTTAACATAAGGTCTTTCATTAATAAGTTCTTCGTCTTCAAGTCGTCCGGCATCAATTTTAGATATAATAACAGGTACATTAAAATATTCTTTCACTTCTTTTAATGCTAAAATATGATCTGTATGACCATGTGTTATAAAAATGTATTTAAGACATAATCCATTTTCTTCTATTGTTTTAATAATTTCAGCAGCATTATCTGCTGGGTCAATCAGAATTGCATTTTTCTTATTTGAAGAAACAATATATACATTTGTGCTGCATGCACCCAATACTAGTTTTGTAATATTCATAATTCTTTACACACCCCATTTTTAATTAGAATATATTTATATTGATTATATCAATTCTGTGTATATATAAATACGAAAAAAACACATGATGATATTTAAATAACATATTTCTATTCAAGAATTTCCTGCTAAAACTTTGATTATCAAATCACTATTGACAACCACATTATCTCATGATACTATCACATAAAGAAACTTTGAATATCAAAGTATATTAAAATCTTTAAAGGAGTATGATTATGTTAAGAATTATTGCTGACAGCACATGTGATATATCTAAAGAAGATGCAAGAAAGATGGGGATTCAGATTGTTCCAATATCTGTAAGGTTTGGGGATGAAGAATTCTTAGATGGAGTTGAGATAACACACGAGGAATTCTATACAAGACTTGCTGAATGTGATGAATTACCTAAGACTTCACAGCCAAGCCCTGATACATTCATGAAAGTATTTAATGAAGCTGTTGCTGCCGGGGATGATGTACTTGGAATATTCATATCTTCTGATTTATCAGGAACATATCAGAGTGCCTGCCTTGCTGCTTTAGACGTTGAAGAAGAAACAAGAAAGAAATTATACATGGTAGATTCAAGAAGTGCATCAATTGGAACTGCCCTTCTAATCAGAGAAGCCGTCAAGTTAAGAGATGCCGGTGTAAATGTATCTGATATCGCTGCTGCATGTACAGAGATGTCAAAATACATCAAGCTTACAGCTGTTGTCGGCTCGCTTAAATATCTTAAAATGGGAGGCAGACTTTCAGGAGCGGCTGCATTTGCAGGAACAATGCTTCATATAACACCGGTTGTAAGTATTGAAGATGGAAAAGTTGTTGTGATTGGAAAAACAAGAGGAAAAAAAGCAGCTGAAAAACTTATGCATGATAAGCTCATCAAAGACGGATTAAGTCTTACAAGAGATTTCATGTTTGGTCATATCAACTGCTCTGAATCCTTAGAAACATTTATTAATAAGAGTCTTACTTACATATCGGATGTTAATGGAAATGTTGGTGTAAGCTCTATTGGTTGTTCTGTTGGAACTCATGTAGGTCCGGGAACATACGGAATTGCTTATGTAGAAGCCGCTGAATCAGGAATGAATCGTGAAAGCATCGTAAAGACGGCCTGATTCTTATAGCGTCGCTGTTCTGATGGAACGAATCTGTCAGAATTAACAAGCTCATCAAATTCCTTATACGGAACATACATGTAGTCCATGGTTTCTCCTTCCTGAAGGGTAACATGGACTTCTTTTTCTATTAAATTAAGGTAACTGTGATATATGGCATGCTTAGGTTTATCCACATAGCTGTAGAGCACAATGAGGTCATCAGTAGAAACCTTAATACCAGTCTCTTCATATAACTCACGAACTGCACCTTCAGCCGCTGTTTCACCTTTAAGTATAGAACCACCTGTAACTTCCCACTTAAGAGGGTATGTTTTATTTCGTGAACGTTCTGTCGTAAGAAGCTTACCATCTTTAGTCATTGTATATACATTGACAATGACATGATATACCCCATCAGGTAAAGACTTTGCCTGGCTTCTTTTTAAATCGAAGCCTAACAGCTTTTCATTCTCATCATAGGCATCCCATAATTCTTCGTCAACTATTTCAACAAAACTATCGTAATACTGCTCTTCGAAATATATCATTTCTTCAATCTGCTGGATTGTGTAAGATATATTTTCAGGTGCTATTATCCAGACTGTTTCAGGATCATCACGGCGTCTTGCTACAGCAATAAGCTCTCCAATATATTCATCAACGGCAACATCTACACCTAACAGATAAACTCTCTGTTTATCAAGTTCAGAAAATCCGGCAGTTCTTTCGACATCTACATAGCCGCAATTAATAGGATAGACCACCGAGGGGTTATCTTCATCAGTGCTTCCTAAGGGGTGGTCGATTTTCACGGTTACAGTTTCTTCTCTCATTATATCTCCTTGTTAAATGTTTATTAATTTGATATACAAACATGAATATACACCAATTAGAACAAAGGTGCAACCAGTCTTAATATACATTGTCCGATTCTCAAGATTCTCGGCTTATTGATGTACTTGTCGGTTACTTCCTCACTTCTTCTGAAAATGTTGTAGAAATCATTAAGTATGTCGGCAGCAGTTTCCCTGCCATATACATATGCAGCATTTTCAAAGTGAAGGTAAAGACTTCTGAAGTCCATGTTGATTGTACCGACAACAGATACTTCTCCATCGCTTACCCACTGTTTTGCATGAATGAAGCCCGGTGTGTATTCGTATATTCTTACGCCGTATCTTACGAGATCTGCATAATATGATCTTGTGAGGCTGTAAGTAAGCTTCTTATCAGGAATACCAGGTGTTACAATTCTAACATCAACACCTCTCATTGCTGCCATTGCAAGCTCTCTGGACATCTCTTCTGTAATAAGCAGATATGGTGTTGTAATGTAAAGATAATGCTTGGCACTCTTAATAATATTAAGATAAACATTTTCAGCAACCCTGTTGTTATTAAGTGGACTGTCAGCGTAAGGAACAACATACTGATTATTATTAACAGCCTTGTAGCCATAGTCAGAGGCTTTAATATATTTGACATAATCATCCTGAGGCTCATCTGTTTTCTTAATAGAGTTCCACATAGAAAGAAACAGCATTGTAAGAGTCTTAACGGCATCGCCGGTCAGTTTAAGACCGGTATCCTTCCACTCCCCATATGGGTGTGTTATGTTAAAGTACTCGTCAGCAAGATTATAACCTCCAGTGAATCCGACCTTACCGTCAATTACGGTAATTTTTCTGTGATCACGGTTATTCATGAACATGTTAAATGCAAGCTTGATTGGATTAAATACACGGCAGTCAATGCCATTTGCACGCATTTCCTTGATGAAATCCTTGTTAAGGAAGAAGATACTTCCTACATCATCATAGAATAAACGGACTTCAACGCCTGCAGCAGCCTTTTTTATAATTCTGTCAAAGCTGGAAGCCTCTTCAATAGCGTGATATTCCATAAATATGAACTTCTCAGCTTTTTCAAGTTCTGTAAGCTGTGCTTCAAGGCCTTCCTCACCTATAGAATAAAATTCAATATCTGTATTCTTATATACAGGATATCCTTCATGATCACTAAGATAATGGAACTGGTTATATATATAGATATCCTTATCTTTAACCTCTTTAAGAATGTTTTCATCCTGAGAAAGAGATTTTTTATAGGATTCTTCTATTGAATTGAACCTTTTCTTTACCGCCCTTGTAACAATGGAACGTCCAAAAAGCAGATAAATAAGTATACCAAGTATAGGAAATGCAAGAATTACAATTATCCATGGCATTTTCATGGCTGAATTTGTAGATGTTCCGTATATCTTAAGCACAAGAATAATTGCAATAAATGTGCTTAATAATGAAATCCATGCGTAGCCCCTGTAAAAATATAATAAAAGATAAGCCAGCCATGCAACCTGGATAAGTACAAATATACCTGTAGCCAGAAGCCGTCCAAAACTGTTTTTTACGGCTGTTTTCTTTTCGGTTCTCATATGCTTGCGATTATCCATAATTTTTCTTATCTCCTTGTCCTATTAATCAGATTGCCTTTCCAGCAAACTGTGTCATATACAGCTCATAATATCTGCCTTTAGCAGCAAGTAAAGACTCATGATTACCTGTCTCGACAACTCTTCCATTATCCATAACAACTATGACGTCAGCGTCCTGAATAGTTGACAGTCGGTGTGCAATAATAAGGCTTGTTCTGTTCTTCATAAGATTAGTCATTGCATCCTGAATCTTTTTTTCTGTTCGTGTATCAACACTTGAGGTTGCTTCATCGAGTATAAGAATCTTAGGACTGGCAACAAATGCTCTTGCAATTGATAGTAACTGGCGTTGTCCCTGTGACAGATTCTGTCCATCTTTGGCAAGCATGGAATCATATCCGTCAGGAAGATGCATAATCATATTATGGCAGTTAGCCTTCTTTGCAGCAGCAATGATTTCAGTATCCGTTGCATCCTGTCTTGAATATAGAAGATTATTCTTTACAGTGTCGGCAAAAAGAACAGTATCCTGTAAAACAATTGCAGTATTCTTCCTAAGATTCTCACAGTCGATATCTTTAATATTAACACCATCAATGGTTATACTGCCGTTGTCAATATCGTAGAATCTCATAAGAAGATTGACAACAGTAGTCTTGCCGCTTCCGGTGCTTCCTACAAGTGCAACCTTCTGTCCTGCTTTAACCTTAAGGTTGAAATCATGTAATACTTGTTTCCCCGGAATATAAGAGAAATCAACATGGTTAAATTCAATGTTGCCGGTAGAATTATCCATTGTAAATTCACCTGATTTGTCCTCGGAAGGTTCATCAAGAACAGCAAATACTCGCTCAGCACCGGCTATTGCAGTCTGAATCTGACCCCATATATTGGCAAGCTCGTCAATAGGTCTGCCAAACTGCTTGGCATATACGATAAATGCTGATATTACACCGATAGATACATATCCTTTAATTGCAAAATATCCTCCGGCTGCGGCAATAATGACAAAGCCGATATTGTTAATGACATTCATAACAGGTCCCATAGAACCACCAAGAATCTCAGCTTTAATACCAACCTTAGTCAGTTCGTCGGAAGTTTTATCAAAATCACTGCATACATTTTCCTGTCTGTCAAATGCTGTAACAGTCTTGATACCAGTGACCATCTCCTCAACAGTTCCATTAAGCTGGCCTAAAAGAACCTGTCGTCTGGAATAGAATTTTCTCATAGCTTTAGACAAATTCTTAGTTGCAAATATAGTAAGAATTACTGTTGTGCAGGAACATAATGCAAGCTGTGGGGATAAAGCAACCATCATAATGACAGTTCCAATAATAGTGAGAACACCTGAGAATAACGAACTCATGGACTGTGATACAGTGTTGGAGATATTCTCAACATCATTAGTCATCCGGCTCATAATATCGCCATGTGAATGCTGGTCAAGATACTTGACAGACATGCCGACAATCTTATCAAAAAGATCCTGTCTCATATGCTTTACAATTCTCTGGCTTAATATGGCACTTAGTCTTGTCTGTATAAATGTACATATACTGTATATTATGTATACCACCAACATGAAGATAAGTATATGGTTTAAATTATTAAATTTTCTTAAAGAAATATAATCAATTGCCTGACTCTGAAGCTTTGGAGCATAGACAGAGCATACAACCATTACAACTACAGCGATGAAAAGAGCGATAATCACAGGTATTTCTTTAGCAAAATACTGCATAAGGCGCATAAATGTTTCCTTGCCGTTGACAGGCTTTTCGACAGCTGCACCCCTGTTTCTAGGTCCTCCCTTCATGCCGGGAATTTTCATATTAACTTGTGAAGTATTCTTATCCTCAGCCATAATATTTCTATCTCCTTGATTAGATTCTAACTTACATTTTGTAAAGCCTACTTCTTATTCAACTGCGAATTATATATATCCTGATATATAGCACTGTTTTTCAGCAGCTCCTCATGAGTACCGACAGCACTTATATGTCCGTCATCAAGAATTACAATTCTGTCAGCATCTTTAACAGAGGCAATTCGCTGTGCAATAATAATCTTAGTAGTGTCCGGATATGCATTTTTAAGCATTGAATACAGATTAGCTTCTGTCTTTAAGTCAAGTGCACTTGTTGCATCATCAAATATAATAATCTCTGCCTGTTTAAGAATTGTACGGCTTATGGCAACTCTCTGCTTCTGACCGCCGGAAAGACTCTGTTGTGTTACAAGAGTGTCAAATCCATCTGCTGAAGTGCTGATAAATTCCATAGCCTGTGCGATAGAAGCTGCATTTGCAATGTCATTTTCAGTTGCGTTTTCACGGCCCCACTGGATGTTCTCTTTAATTGTGCTCTGGAATATTTCACTTTTCTGCAGAGCGACAGATATACGCTCACGCAGATTCTTAAGGTTATATTCCCTTACATCAATATCATCAACAAGCACGCTTCCTTCGCATACATCATAGAATCTTGGAATCAGGTTAATAAGACTTGTTTTACCGCAGCCGGTTTCACCAAGAATACCGATAGTTTCGCCGGGATTGATAACAAGATTAATATTATCAAGAATCTTCTTATCGCCAGTTAATGGATATGCAAATGTTACATTTTTAAATTCAATCTTACCCTTAACTGAAGGTTTTCCGTCAAATGAACCGTTTTTGATAGAAGGCTCGCAGGCAAGCACCTCATTAATTCGTCTGCCTGAAGCAATACCTCTTGAAGCAGTCTGGAACATATTAGTCATTCGCATAACCGCATTAAGTGACTGCGTGACATATGTAATTGCTGCCATGACATTACCTGGTGTAACAGAACCGCTGGAAACCTGAATACCACCGACCTTGATAACTGCAACTACAGACAGGTTGAGAATAATATTCATAATTGGCTGCATATATGAGAAAATCATCAGCACATTAAGCTGAGTATTTACAAGGTCGTCATTGGATTTTCCGAACCGTTCTTTTTCGTAATCTTCTTTAACATATGCTTTGACAACACGGAAGCCTGATACATTTTCCTGCATCACATTATTAACATTGTCGAGCTTCTGCTGAAGCTTGGAAAAAAGTGGATTAGCTTTAGAAAGAAAATATATAACACATATGGTTACAAGCGGCAGGGCGCACGCGATTACTGCACCAAAGCTTAAGTTAAGGGATAACATGCATATTATGCCGCCAGCAAAAAGCATAAATGTCCTTATAAAACCACGCATGCTCATCTGTATGAAATTCTGAAGCTGTGTTATATCGTTGGTAATTCGCGTGATAAGCGAACCTGTAGAGAATTTGTCAGTCTGTTCGAATGAGAATGACATAATCTTTTTGAATGCGTCTTTTCTTAGATCATTACCGAAATTCTGTGATGCAATATTAGAACACACACCACATAAGATACCAGATAATCCGCCAAGAATTACGAATATTATCATCTTAAGTCCTTCGGTAAGTACAAGATTCAGATTCCCAACACCGTTATTTGATAAACCTAAAACACCTTCATCCACGATGGTGCTCATTAAACGAGGCTGAACGAGGTCCGCAAGAACCTCGCCCACCATGAATAAAGGTGCAAGAATGGCAAAAAGCCAGTATTTTTTAAGATATTTCAGCATATAAAACTCCCTGTCTTTAAATTAATTATTCAAAAACCTTCCTTATGCTGTCGTAATGAAGAAATTCTCCCCTGTCAGCGATAGCCTTGATTTCGTCTGCTGTAGCAAATCTGAAACCGGCAGTTTCTTCTGTCTGTAAATGTATATCTGCTTCTGTAATATCCATGTTAAACTTATAGATATCAACAAAATAATTATCCTTTTCTTCAGGATTATCTCTTCTGTAAGAAAATTCAAAGCCGCCATCAGCCTGTGATACATCAACGCCGGTTTCTTCTAATACTTCACGGCAGACAGCCTGAAAAGATGTCTCTCCAGCCTGGCATGCACCGCCTGAGACTTCCCAGTGCCCCGGTGCCCATGCTTTAGTTAAGACTCTCTGTGTTATTAAAAATGTATTATCAGGTCTTTTGATTATGCCAAGAACAGTCAGGTGATAGTCCCCATCTTTCATGTTCCAGTCATTACGTTTCATAGTACGGCCTGTAAGTTGTTTATCGACATCATAGATATCCCATATCTCGCCCATTATTAATTGTCTCCTGTTAAACTAATTATCTTTATGTTCTTTAAGATATTCAAGTACGCTGTGTACAGCAACATTTCCTTCACCAACAGCCTTGGCATACTGATAAGGTCTGCCTGTACAGTCACCTGCTGCATATACACCATCAATGTTAGTCATCTGAGTTCTGTCAACAATAATATGTCCACCAGCCATATCAAGTCCTGATAATAATACACCCGGATTGATAGAATCCTTTAAGAAGAAAGCTCCGCTTACAGGGATAGCTTCTCCCTTGAAAGTTACTGAAGCAACCTTCTTATCTCCGTCAACACTTGCAGGAAGTCCGTTAAAATGCGTTATGTTATCATATTGTAACGTGGTTTCCTTATAAGGTGTGAAAAGATATATATGATTAGCAAGTCCTGCTAAAAATGTTACTTCATCCTCGAATTTAGGTGATGCACATATAACAGCAATATCCTTATTCTTATATAATGCTCCATCACATGTAGCACAATAACTTACGCCACAACCTAAAAGCCTTGCTTCACCTTCAATCTCTCTTGTTGTTGTCATACCAACAGTCATTATGACAGCTTTGGCTTCATATATCTCATTATCAGCACCGGCTGCAAAATAACCGCCGCAGTCATATATGGAATTAACCTGTGACTCTGTTATAGTAATGCCACAGTCGTCAATCTGCTTTAAGAACACAGACTGCATTTCGCTTCCTGTAACAGCAGGAAGTCCAGGATAATTCATGATTTTCTCGGCTTTCTCTATCTTAGTGCTTAGTGCTCTTGAACCAAACCATATAAAGTTAAGATTTCTTGCTTTAGCAGTGAGTGCAGCAGATATTCCCGCAGGTCCGCTGCCGATTATCATAAGGTCATACATATTACATAGCCTCCTTATTATGTTGACTTATAAACTAGTATTAATTAAAGGAAACGGCTTATACGCTCTTTCATCTGCTCTTCGCCCATGATATGAACGATAGTCCATAAATCAGGTGTATTAGCTCTGCCGGTTACAGCAATTCTTACAACCTCTGCAACGTCTGATACATTACCCTTGAAGTTCTCCGGATTAGCCTTGTAAGCCTTCATATCAGAAGCATAGCCGTTCTTGTCAGCTATTTCCTTAAGCTTGTTAAACCACATGCTGTTATCATCATTATGGTCATAAGCTGCAAGGTAATCATTAAGAATAGCCTTAACCTCGTCATCAACTAATCTGAATTCATCTCTTTCACCAGACTCGCCATCAAAGAAGAAGCTGATAAGTTCAAATATCTGCTTAGCATACATGAAGTCTTTTCTTCTTCTCTTAGCACCAACACCCATGTAAAGTCTTAATATAGCAAGTAACTTCTCTTTGTCAGCAAACCATACCTTTTCCATCTCAGGTTCATTCTCTAATGCCCAGTTGTGAAGGAATTCATATAAATCATCCTCTGATAACTTGGAAAGCTCATTCTTACAGATGTTATGAAGCTTTTCTTTATCAAATAAGGCACCTGAAACACTCATCTTATCTACTGAGAATGGGAATTCATTGATATCCTTGTCAGGGAACTTCTCATGCCATTCCTCAAAGTTAGAGTTAAGGAGTGTAAGAAGATAGACCTTCATTGTGTATGGATGATATCCGTCTTTTCTGTAGTAATCAAGTGAAAGCTCCGGATCTTTTCTCTTAGATAACTTTCTCTTTCCGCCAGTCTCCTCATCAAACTTCATAAGGTGTGCTGTATGTGCATATTTTGGCATCTTAAAGCCTAATACATGGAATAATTCATAGTGGATTGGAACAGATGCAAGCCATTCACCGCCACGTACAACTGTAGTAGTTCTCATAAAGTGGTCATCAATTGCGTGTGCAAAATGATATGTTGGAATACCATCTTTCTTAAGAAGAACTACATCATGGATATTCTCTGGAAGCTTAATCTCTCCCTTAATGCTGTCTGTAAATGTGATTTCATTCTCAGGACTTCCCTGTGAACGAAGTCTTAATACATAAGGCTTTCCTGCCTTAAGATTTTCCTCGATAGTCTCTAAAGAAAGGTCACGGCATACAGCATATTTGCCATAATATCCAGTAAGAACCTTATCAGTCTCCTGCTGTAATCTTACAGCCTCAAGCTCTTCCTCTGTACAGAAGCAAGGGTAAGCAAGACCTTTAAGTACAAGTTCCTTTGCAAATGTATGATAGATATCAACTCTCTGTGTCTGATAATATGGTCCGTATGCATTAACCGGGTCAGAATCCGGGAAGCCTGCTCCTTCATCAAATTCAATATCAAAATATCTTAAAGAATTGATTACAAGGTCAACAGCACCTTCAACAGTTCTCTTGGCATCAGTATCTTCAATTCTTAAGTAGAATACACCACCATTCTTGTGTGCGATTCTCTCATCAGCTAAAGCACTGTAGAGATTGCCAAGATGGATAAAGCCTGTAGGGCTTGGACCTAATCTTGTTACTTCTGCCTTATTAGGAAGTTTTCTATATGGGTATTTCTCCTCATAATAATCAGGTGTCTTATCCACATCAGGGAATAAGAGTTCTGCTAATTTCTTACAATCCTGCTCGTTCATTATTAATCTCCTTATATTGCTAAATAAATCTCATAGTATTTTACACATTTTGCAGACGCATTTCAACCTTGAAATTAACATATATTAAGTATATTGCGGAATGCGTATGCTACGCCGTCTTTATCGTGGTGGAGGGTTATGTGGTCGGCTATTTGTTTGAGGGGCGGCGTTTTCCATTGCGATACCGGTTCCGGCGTATTCTATCATGTCTGTGTCGTTGTCTGCGTCACCGAAGGCGGCTACATTTTCACGGGACAGACCGAGGTATTCTGTTAAGAACTTAACACCTGATTTTTTGCCGGCGTCTTTATATGATATCTCAAGAAGCTGGCTGATAGAACTTGTCATGTACACTTCGTCAGTTGCATTGCGTATTCTGTCCATTATGTTTTTCTTTAATTCTTCGTTGCCGACTACTATATCTAAACTGTCCAGTTCATGACAGTGTTCAAGTATAAAGTCTTTAATATCATCTTTTAGGATTCTTGTTTTCTTAACATAGGCAAGTGAGTGTTCTGTAGCACCGTATTTTTCAGGGTGTCTGATATACTCTGTTGAAGCGAAGGCCTGTCCTTTTATAAATGCTTCATATGTAACTGTGTCATTGGCTGTAAGGTTAAGGATTGTCTTTACTGACGATGGAGTTAGAAGATATGATTTAAGACATTCCTTACCTGCAATTCTGTAAATTGCTGCACCGTTGCTGGTTATTGCATATTCAATTCCAGGAACTGATATGATATCCTCAGGCAGTGTGTCAAATGCACGTCCGCTTGCGATACATACATGCACTCCGTTGCTTATGGCATCGATTAATGCCTGTCTGTTTACTTCTGATAGATGGCTTTCTGAATTAAGAGTTGTCCTGTCTAAATCAAGAGCCACAAGTTTAATATCTGTATTCATAATAATCACCTTGTAAATATGTTATTTTCTTTATGTATATATAGAATACATTTTTAAAACATTTTTTTCAAGGCAATATATATTTGCCAATAATTTATCAATAATTACAATTTGTCCTAGATAATTAAATGCATTCATGTTAAAATATACATAACATTTTATGGACGGAGATTGGGGATATGATTATATCAGAAAATCATTTTGGAAAAGAAAATTGTGTTGCTTATTGCGATATCTTAATTAGAAGAAATTATGAAGTAATTAATGCGGATGAGCATTTTTATCATTTTGTGGAGAAGCTGGTTGGAATTAATTTTCTGGATATTGTGCATCCTGATCAGCTGAAGGATTTTAAGACAACATTTGAATCATTAAAACCAGGAGAGAATAGCAGAATTATAATTCTGTTAAGAAATGGAATTGGTGAATATTATTGGTCAGACATGTACATTTTTAATAATGGCAAGGTGCTTTCAGGTGAGAATATTCTTGAAATAAGATGTTTCTTTTTGTCAGCGGTTGAGAGCAGATATCTTATGGGTCTTGATAATATTAATAAATACAGAACACTGCTTTCAGTGTATCGTAATTATTTGTTCGATTATAACTCGTATACAGATATATTTACTATATATATGTACAGAGGTAATCAGTGTACAGCACCGGTTAAATGTCCTCTTGAGCAGTTTAAAGACAGAATGCTGTCACTGTTACGAAATGATGCAGAAAAAAAAGAATTTAATGTTTTTTATAATTATCTTAAAACAGGTTCTAATATGTTTAGCTGCATGGTTTATCTTCCACTTGGTGAGAACAATGATGAATTATATAAGTTTAAGGTTAATGGCGACAGTCTTTTTGCCAATAACAAGCATCCCATAGTTGCTGGATATCTTGAAACAGCTGATGGAAATGTTAATAATATAATACCGTATTATGCAACAAGTGAAGCAGTTGATTCTGCAACCGGGCTTCTTAATAAAAGGGCATGCATGGAATATACAAAAGCAGTGATGGCATCTAATGATAATAAAATTCATTATATGATTATATTTGATGTAGATAATTTTAAAAGTATCAACGATACATATGGACATCTTTTTGGAGATGAGGTTTTAAGTAAGATTGCTACTATCCTTAATGCTAATCTTAATGGTCGTGGGATTGCAGGCAGATTTGGCGGGGATGAGTTTTATATTTTTACAAGTAATATTAAAGATACTGAAGATTTGAGAATACTTCTTACTACAATGAGAAAAGAACTTCAGTATGCTTTTGACAGCAGAATCGATGAATTTGGTGTAACTTTATCAGTGGGAGTCAGCGAGTATCCAAAAGATGGAAATAATTATGAAATTCTGTTTAAAAAAGCAGATAAATGTCTATATCTGGCTAAAGAAAAAGGAAGAAACCGTTTTATTATCTATAATGAAGAAATACATGGTTCTATTCAGGATAATGGCAGACACATACATAAAATACTTGATTTATCTGAGCATTCAGAGTATATGTCAGGTGTTGTTTCTGATATGATTCTTGATTTGATGTCAAGAGGAAAAGATGCTATAGAGGATGTTACCCGGAATATCATGGAACAGTTTGAGATTGATGGCATACGAATTTATAATGATAATTCTGAACTTATATATATGTGTGGTGACTATAAGAAAGTTCCGGATATGACCAATATTCTTAAGGATGAAGCATTTTTATCAAGATATGGAAAGAACAATTCAATGTCAATCGGTATCGTTCCTTCTGTTGAAGCATGGCATAAAGGGTTGTTTAATGAATTATTAGAAAGTAATATCATGGCATTTATAAGTGCATGGTATGAATTCAGATACAGAAGATACTATTTCTTTTATGATGTATTTAATCATAAAAACCGCTGGAATGACTCTGACAGGAATTTTGTACTTATTATCAGCAAAATCATTGCCAGCGTGTTATAGATATATTACGAAATCATACAGTTATTATATTTGGCAGCTTTGCAAAGCTGCCATTTTTTTTATCTGTAATTATAGTTGCATCCTTGATATTTCCAAAAGTTACGGCGCTTGTTTCTCCAAACTTTGAACTGTCTGCAAGAATATACTTAAAATGACAGTGAGCGAATGCAGTTTCTTTAACTAATGCTTCATTGATATCTGGTGTCGTAAAGCCTGATTTTTCAGTTATTCCATTAGTTCCAAAGAATCCTTTATTGAAGTTCATGCGGTCTATTGTAAGAATAGCCTGATTACCGACAACAGCTTCGGTTATACCTTTAAGTTCTCCACCGATAAGAATAACTTTAAATCCCGCAATTGCAAGTTTTCTTGCATGTGTCACTGCATTAGTAATATATGTTGCATTTTTCTCTTCAAGATAATCAATAAGATATTCAGTAGTTGTTCCGGCATCTATATATACAAAATCATTAGGAGCTACAAGCCTTGCAGCATACATTGCGATTTTCTTTTTTTCTTCAGTATTAAACACAGCTTTCTGTGAAACTGATAATTCGGTAGTGGATATACCATTATTTTTTTCAACCGCCCCACCAAATACCTTTGTGAGTCTGCCCTGTTCATCAAGAGTATTAAGATCACGTCTTATAGTAGATTCAGAGGTGTTAAGCACCTCCTTAAGTTCGGTAACAGTAATACTGCCTTTTTCAGATAACAGATTAAGAATTATTTCATGTCTTTGTTCAGTTAGCATATTAAATCAACTCCTTTTCCATAAAATCTTTAACCTCACCTATAGTATTAAAATGTGCTAAAGACCACATAAGTTTCATCGTAAGGTTTTCAACTGTCATATTTTTTCCGTTGATAATATCTGCTTCGGCAAGATTGCGCCCAACCTCATATATTCCAAGATTAACGCCCTCATAAAGACATTGTGTTGTGACAACGACACATATTCGATTTGCTGTAAGCTTGTAAATATAATCAATAATGTTGTCTGGCAGGCCGCCTATTCCGAAGCTTTCAATTATAACACCTCTGCAAGATGAATTAATATAGTCCAGCAGCTTGTAATTCATTCCCGGGAAAATATTTATAACAGCTATATCAGTACACATGTCGGTTTCAATACGGAAATCATAATAATTGTTTTTGTTATTTTTGAATGGATGATTATTATATAAAACCCTGTTTTCTACAATCTGAGCAATCACAGGACAGTTGATACTTTCAAATGCATCAAAACTTTTAGTCTTAATTTTTTTGGCACATGTTCCGGCTATCAGTTTATTACAAAATGCAAGAAATACACCAGATATATTTTCACATGAATATATAATTGCATTTTGCAAATTAATAACAGCATCTGTTGCATCCGCATCTATTGGTAATTGGGAACCTGTAAGAATAACGGGTTTAGAGAGATTAATAAGCTGATATGACAATGCAGCCGCGGTATAAGCACATGTATCAGTTCCATGTGTTATGACAAAACCATCATAGTCATTATAGTGTTTTTTAATACATTCTGATATGGCAGCAATGTGATTTGTATTCATATTGCTGCTATCAATATTCATTAATGATATTCCGTTAATCCGGCACATTTGTCTGACTAATGGAATATATTCAATTAAAGCATTGACATCAATACACGGTGTAAGTCCATTGCCACAGTCTTTAGAAGCAATGGTTCCACCGGTAGCTATCAGTAAAATATGTTTCATATTATTTTACCTTCTTACCTTCTGTGTTAAAGTAATCTTTTACAAGCTGTACAACCGTACCGGACAGCAGGAATACTGCTATAAGGTTAGGAATTACCATAAGACCGTTAAATGTTTCTGCTATACTCCACATTAAGCCTAAATTCATAGTAGCACCCACAACTGCAACAAGTGAGTAAATAACCATAAATGGCTTTGCTGATTTAGGACCAAAAAGAAATTCAATACACCTCTGACCGTAAAGTCCCCAGCCAATGACCGTTGAAAATGCAAAGCAGCACATTGCAATAGCTGTAAATATTGATATCCAGCCGCCATAGGTAGCTGTAAAACCTGATATTGTAAGCTCTGCACCAGCAGCATGTCCATATGTTACAGGAACTCCGCTGCATAAAATTACAAGAGCAGTAAGTGTACAGATTACAATTGTATCAACAAATACTTCAAAGATACCAAAGAAGCCCTGTTTTACAGGTTTTCTTGTATCTGCACATGCGTGCGCAATAGAACCTGTACCCAGACCGGCTTCATTAGAAAATATACCTCTTGATACGCCCTTTTTCATACTCATAAAGAAACTGCCTACAGCACCACCAGTAACTGATGCTGGAGAAAATGCACCTTGGAATATTGACTTAAATACATAAGGGACATTTGTAATATTAACTATTATAACTCCAATTGCAAGAATTATATATAATAAGGCCATGAATGGAATAAGCTTTTCTGTCACTTTTCCAATTCTTTTAATTCCGCCAATCATAATAAGTGCAATAAGCAGCATGATTATAATTCCGATTATTAGATTAACTATATGGGTTGAGTCAGCAGATATTATATTGTAATTAAGCAATGCTGAATCTATTGCTGCTGTGATTGTATTGACCTGTGTTGCATTACCAGTTCCGAAAACTGTAAGAATTCCAAGAGCTGAGAAAAGATAGGCAAGCCAGTGCCAGTGTTTTTTAAGACCGTTCTTTATGTAGTACATAGGACCGCCGACAGTTCACCTTTATCATTGGTCTCCCTGAAATGCACTGCAAGAACTACTTCAGAGAACTTTGTGCACATTCCAAGTATTGCTGATATCCACATCCAGAATACAGCTCCAGGTCCGCCGATTGCAATTGCTCCGGCGACACCTGCTATATTACCTGTACCTACTGTAGCAGCAAGCGCTGTACATACTGCCTGAAATGGCGTTAGGGCGCCGTCTGAAGCATTTCGCTTCTTAAGCATGCGCCCTATAGTTATTTTCATTGCATAAGGAAATTTCCTTATCTGGATAAATCCTGTTCTTACACTTAATACGATTCCTACACCGATAATACATATCATTGCGGGAAGTCCCCAGATAAAGTTATTGATTACGCTGTTAATTGATTCAATTGTTGAAAGCATTAATTAGTCCATCCTGTTTATATTGTAGTATGTAGTTAATTATTATTTTTTCTTACCGCCAAAAAATTTAGAAAATAATCCCTTTTCCTTTGATGTTTCAGTTTCATTGATAAGAGTATCTGTTTCGTCTGTCATATTAAAGGTTATACCGGTAAGATTAGTATATTCAATCAGTGCTTTATCATAAACAGACTTTGCATTATCAAAATCTGTTTTATTATAATCACTTCTTGTTGCTTCATAATTAAGCTTATAATATGCCTTTGAAAGTTGATTACTTATGCTGCTGCTCTGTGTATATGTATAATTAGCTTTTTCATATTCTGTTTTTGCATTGTCATATGCAAGCTTTAAAGATTCTGTTGTTCTTCCTGTTGCATCAGAATTTGCCTGAGCTTTGCTTAATTTTTCTGAGGCTTCATGAAGCTTAAATTTAATTTTGTTTATTTCATCTTTAGTCTGGTTAATTTTCTTACGCAGATTCATTTCATCATTAAGAGAATTTTCCATTGCTTTTTTCTTTAATTCTTCATCTTCAATACACTCATCAAGCAGCTTTTTTAGCTGCGGCATATTATGTGCAGCATCAGCCTGTTCCTGTTGAACTGCCTGATAATCAGCAACAGCTTTATCATATTCAAGCTTTGCCTTATTTAACACATCACTTGAATTATTATTAAATTCCTCAAGTCGTTTAATATTATCTTTAGCAGCATCAATTTCATTAAGGATTTTTTCAACAGATGATTTAGCATTTTCATATTCAATATTAATTGAAGATGTATTGCTTGTTATTCTGTTATATTCCTCAAGCATCTCGTCATATTTCTTTTTGGCTTCACTATAAATACTGTAAGAAGCAGCTGTAGTTTTAGCTTCCTCATCGTATGCCGCTTTAGCCCGGTTTACCATAGCACGCTGTGTATTATAATTCATTTTGACAGACTCAGCATTTTTAACTGCTTTCTCGTAATCAGTTTTTAGTCCGGGAACATTTTTCTTACATTCTTCAAGATGAACAGCAGCATCATCAGTTGTGGTTTTGGCAGTATTGTAACTGATTTCAGCCCTGTTTATGTCATCCTGTATAGATTTTAAACTTAACTGATACAAATCAGTTCCATTCACAATATCTTTATCAGATATAAAATGTTTTTTTGAAATATTTGACATATCAGTTATATTACATTCAGATATTTCTATGCTATTATCAGGTTCTTTTTTACAGTCACATGAAAAATTACATTTTGCTGGAACACCATTCTGTGTGAATCTTACCTGAATATATGATAAACCGCCAAGACCACGAAGATTAATTATCCATTCTCCAAATGTTATGTCTTTATAATTACATACAGAAAGATTATAGAGAATCAGACTCTTGCAATAATCCTGTATTTCAGGATTAGAAATTGTGAAGTCTTTAATATCTGCCAGCTTATTACTCTCCGCACGCAGACTATCCAATATGGAATCAAAATCGTAATTATGTGAGTCACGGCCGGTATCGACCTGCCTGTTATAATTTTTCTCTTTAGCAGCTTCATCAGCTATGGCATTATCATAAGCCTTGTTAGCTTCATCAAGCATTTTTACAGCATTGTCATAAGCTTCTTTAGCTGAATTTTCGATACCAACAGCTTCTTCATATGCAGGTTTAAGACGATTCTGCGCTTCTACAGCCCTGTCATATGCAACTTTCTTTATAGTTTCACCTGAACGGACCTGTTCATAGTCTTTCTTTTTTTCAGAAGCGGATGCTTCCGCTTTTTCAAGCATAGCTTTTCTTCCGGAAATTAATGCAGTATTGCGGTCATACTCCTCCTGAAGACTTTGTATGGAAGTAACAGAAGAAGCATACTTTTTATTAAGCGCTTCAAGAGTTTCTTTAGCCTGATTTATTTTGTCAGTAGAATTATCGGCTGAATCAAGATATTCATCATATACTGCTTTTTTAGCTTTCATATTGTCTGACACTTTGTTGATACTGTCTTTAAATGCATCAGCCTTTTTCTTAACATCATAGAATTTATTGCCGGTTTCAATTGTTTTTTGTTTTGCAGCAGAGTGAATTTCGGATGCTTTCTTTGATTGTTCTTTTGAATTTTCCAAATCATTATTAAGCGTTGTTAGAGAATCTTCTGCTTTTTTTAATTCAACTTTTATAAGATCAACAGATAATGTAAGCTCGTGAAGCCCTGAATTATCAGTGCATGATGAATTAACATTAGCTTCATAATCAGCCTTTGCTTCTTCAAGCTTAGTTTTGCTATCAGTTATCTTCTGTTTAAGAACAGATAAGTGTTCTTTTGCTTTGGCAACATCCTGCTCTGCTTTATTTATAATAATGAAATTGTTCATGAAAACACCCTCTTTGATAATTTTGTTGTTCCATTATTAATGGAGAAATGTTTATTTAATTGTATCAGCCAACTGCTCTAATGCAGGAATATCAGTTTCTTTAAGAACTGATTTAATTGTGACAACAGGTTCAACAATTGTTATATTTTTCATTGTTTCAAGTATGTTTCGCATTGTTTTTGCAGCTGTAGGTGCCCATGAGCCATTCTCAATAAGTCCTACTGTTCTGTTCTGAAATGCTTTTGCCTGAAGATGATGAAGAAAATCCTGCATAATCGGAAATACACCTGCATCATAACTTGCAGCAGCCAGAACCATTCTGTCATATCTGAATGCATCTTCTACAGCCTCAGCAATATCACATCTTGAAAGGTCAGTAATAACAACATTTTCAACGCCTTTGTTACGAAGCATTTCTGCAAATTGTTCAGCAGCATATGCAGTATTGCCGTGAATTGAAGCATAGGCTATAAATACACCTTTGCTTTCTGGCTGATAACTGCTCCATGTGTTATATAAGTCAAGGTAATATCCGAGGTTATCTGATAATACAGGACCATGTAATGGACATATAGTCTTAATATCAAGTGCCGAAGCTTTTTTAAGTAAGGTCTGGACAGGAGCACCATATTTACCAACTATGTTAAAATAATATCTTCTTGCTTCACATGCCCAGTCAGCATTCTCAGTAAGCGACAGAGCACCAAATTTTCCAAATCCATCCGCCGAGAACAGAACCTTCTCACTGCTTTCATAAGTTACCATAACCTCAGGCCAGTGAACCATTGGTGCCATAACAAAAGTAAGAGTGTGGGAACCAAGATTAAGAGTATCTCCTTCTTTAACTGTAAGAGAATTCTTAATATTAATATTCTCAAAGAACTGGTTAATCATTACAAATGTCTTAGCATTACCTACTACAGTGATTTCAGGGAAAAGTTCAATAAGTCTGGCAAGGCTTCCAGCATGGTCAGGTTCCATATGCTGTACAATTACATAATCTGCATTCTTTCCATCCAGAGTATTAAGAAGATTGTTTTCCCAGTCTTTCATTCCGCGCTTGTCGACAGTATCCATAATGGCTGTTTTGTCATCAAGGATTACATATGAGTTATATGAAACACCCTCTGGAACAGCATACTGGCTTTCAAAAAGATCTATTGTTGTATCATCAACTCCGATGTATTTTATTTTATCTGATATATTCATAATTTGTACCTCTCTTTCTTGTTCTGAAATTAATAAATTGCATAAAATCAATTGTTATAAGTATAACATTTATCTGACAGAAGTTAAATGGTAATTGTTTATAAGAAATCATGATTTTATTATGCTTTTTTAATAAAATCAACTTGTTATTATTTTGTCATAGTGGTAAAATATAGTCAACTTTTAAAAGTGAACAATTTTATATTTATGGAGGCGTTTTTATGGCACAGAGATTTATTTTGAATGGAACTTCTTATCATGGAGCAGGTGCAATCCAGGAGATTGCAACAGAAGTTAAGTCAAGAGGGTTTAAGAAAGCATTTGTATGTTCTGATCCTGATCTTGTTAAGTTTGGTGTGACAGCAAAGGTTCTTAAGGTTCTTGATGACAATGGTTTTTCTTATGAATTATATTCTAACATCAAGCCTAATCCAACAATTGAGAATGTACAGACAGGTGTAGAAGCATTCAAGAATGCAGGAACAGATTACTTGATCGCTATTGGTGGTGGTTCTTCTATGGATACAGCCAAGGCAATCGGTATTATAATCAATAATCCTGAGTTTGCTGATGTAAGAAGTCTTGAGGGTGTTGCTGATACAAAGAATCCGGCAGTTCCTATTATTGCAGTTCCTACTACAGCTGGTACAGCCGCAGAAGTTACAATTAATTATGTTATTACTGATGCAGAGAAGAATCGTAAGATGGTATGTGTAGATCCTCATGATATTCCTGTTGTTGCTGTTGTAGATCCTGACATGATGTCAAGCATGCCTAAAGGTCTTACTGCTGCTACCGGTATGGATGCTCTTACACATGCTATTGAGGGTTATATTACTGCTGGTGCATGGGAATTATCTGATATGTTCCATCTTAAAGCAATTGAGATTATTGCCAAGAGTTTAAGAGGTGCAGTTGATAATACTCCTGAAGGAAGAGAAGGAATGGCTTTAGGTCAGTACATAGCTGGTATGGGATTTTCTAATGTAGGTCTTGGTATTGTTCATTCTATGGCTCATCCACTTGGAGCACTTTATGATACACCACATGGTGTAGCTAATGCTATTATTCTTCCAACAGGCATGGAGTATAATGCACCTGCTACTGGTGAAAAGTATCGTGATATTGCCAAGGCAATGGGTGTTGAAGGCACAGAAAAGATGACTCAGGATGAATACAGAAAAGCTGCTATTGATGCTGTTAAGAAGCTTGCTGCTGATGTTGGAATTCCTGCTAATCTTAAGGATATTGTTAAGTCAGAAGATATTCCATTCCTTGCACAGTCTGCATATGATGATGCATGCCGTCCAGGTAATCCAAGAGAAACAAGCGTAGAAGAGATTACAAAGCTTTATGAGAGTCTTATCTAAGTAATATATGTAAATAATAAACCGCGGTATAGTAAATTGCTATATCGCGGTTTATGTATATTATTAATTTTCAGCCATATCAATAAACATTACATTTAATTCTGGTAAAGATCTTTTTAATGATACAGGACAGCCTGATGTATCAAGAAAACAGTGCTCACTTTCGCCAGTACATCTTACTTCCCCAGTCTTTTCATCAATCACAGTATATTCTAGTGTAATCTTCACACCATTGTATTTAACAACCTTGACATTAATAATAACAGTATCATAGTAATGAGTCATAGACTTATATCTGGCATTAACTGATAATACAGGACTTATTATGCCTGATTCTTCCATTTTCTTATAGCCGAAACCATTCTCTTCAAGAAGAAATGACCTTGCTTCCTCAAACCATCTTATGTAATTAGAATGATGAACTATTCCCATCTGGTCTGTTTCATAATACTGAACCAGATGCTTATACGGTTTATATATCATAATATCCCTCCTGACATGTGCTTTTATATAATCCATAGTTATGAATTTTATTCATTGCGTAATTATAGTTAATCAGATACATTTTTGTCAATTTTAGAGGGGTTGATATTAATTATATTATAATTAGCTGCTACATTTATAATATTGTCAGCAATTATTTTATCATACCTGTTCATCCATTTTCCTGTTACTCCAGTGTATGAAGCAACCTCATCTTTAGAAGCTCCTCCTATTAGCATATAACTTATAGCTGCATGACGGAGTGTCTGCATTGTATAATGCTTCCGCAATTTTTTGGCTTTCACAAGTTTATCTGTGTATGAAGCAAGAAGACGTTCAGTATCGCGCATTTTAATACGGTTTTTTCGTATGTTTGTAAATAATGCACCGCTCTGTATATTCTCTGCCACAATATATTTATCAAGAATCGTACCAAGGTCATCAGGTATAATAAGAAATCTGCTTATATGATTCTTTGGTGGCATATTAATACACAGGTGCCCTGTCTGATTTCGGCATATATACTCCTTGTTTAGATTACATATTTCCTGATTGGTAAGTCCCATCTTAATTACAAGTGAAAATATTATAAATGCTTTATTGTCATTGGCATCTAATGCCGCACTCAGAAGATTATCAATTTCTTTAGTATCAGGTATTGCATCTTTTGGCAATATTTTATCCTGTTCTGGCAGAGACATACTTTCAAAATGATTAACATATCGTTTGCCATGATTAACAGTATAAGTTTCTATAAATGTGCATACAGATTTCATAACTGAAAGACGCATAACTGCAGTATTATATGACAATCTGCCAGAGTTAACTTTCTCTATAAGATTGTTGTAATAATTCATGGCTTCTTTTCTTGTTAATTTAAGTGGGTCGTGTCCGGTTATTTTATCAAAACTTTTTATAACATTCCAATATTCTTTCCGTGTTCTTGGACGCAAATTCGTCTGGAAATATATCCATATCTCATCTTCAAATTTAGTTGATATCATATGTTATCCTTTCTCTAAAGCAGTGGTGTAGTATAGTTTAGTTATGTATGACGACATATGTCTTATCCACAAACAAAATTATACCATCCCTCCACAAAAAAATCAAAATAAAATAAACAAAACCCTAAATAATTAAGAAAAGCTTCCTGATTGAACTCAGTTCACATTTGCTTTTTATGTCGAAAGTCCGTATAATATATTTATATTTAAATTGAAGGAGTTAATATGGAACAGTATTCTAGGCGATTTATAGAAGAGCTTGCCAAGCATATCAACCCTGCTATTCTAGAATTCTATAATAAAAAAAGAAATCTCATGAATTTTCCAGCTGATAATGTAGCAGAGCTTATAGATGAAACATTGATGGAGTATCTTGAAGGTAAAACGAGTCGTGAAGATTTAATGCCTATTATTAACAAGATAAAAAAGTCGCGTCTTCAGAAACGCGCCAGATGGTATAAGGCATACAATAATGACATTGATAATATGAATCTTGATGATCCCAAGCATCCTCTTGCCAGTTTTATTTCTCTGGCCAGATCATTAAGACCTGACGAATATGCCAAGCTTTATGGAGATAAAGAGCTTGATGATATTATCAAAGATAAGAAGGTTGCAGCTAATAAATGGAAGAATGATTCCGGAAGTCTTCTGATTGATTTTCCAGGACTCTACTCTTTCACTAATAATTCAATATATAATTCTCTTAAGAATGATTTAATTATCAGTGCATGGAAGTATATAGAAAGTGAGCTGGCCGGAAACATTGATTCTTATCTAAGAATGTATCCGGTTGACCTTGTTGATAAACCATTATTCAGCCCATCTTCTTTTACTCTGATGATGGAAACAGCTTCCAATAATTTGTTAAAGGAAATTATTACTGATGATGATGGAGATGAACTGTTAGAGGTCACTGTGGATAATGGTAAGCTGACGCCACCTAAGTCTATGGATACAGATGACCTTAAACTTGTCAATGCATTTATCTCTAATATTAATATGCAGGAGTTCTCTAAAGAGAAATCTGTTGTTGTCGATCTTAATACTCTGGGTAAAGAGGTTGTTGATTATCATGTAGGCAAGAATGTTCTTAATAAGATTAGTAATTCATGCCGTAAACTGGTAGAGTATAACTTTTCTTATGAAGCTGAAGGCAGTAAGATATATTTCAACTTGTTTGATAATATTGTTATTAAAGAGGATGCGGAACGGCCATATGCCATAGCACAATTTGGAGAGATTCTAAGCAACGCAATTATTCAGAAGAAGCTTATCTCTATTACTTCTGCTTCTTATGATGTTCTTGATAATAACCTTTCAAAGATTATATGCTATGCGATAAAGCGTGAACAGATAGCTAATCAGGAAACAAGAGTTAACGAATATAGTTATACATACTTCCAAAAGATTGTAAGATTCAAGCTCAAGAATAAAAAGAAAAATCTGCAACTTATCCAGGAAAGTCTTCAGGAGTTTGTCGATAATCATATTGCTATTGAAAAGTTTGAATTAAAGAATGGCGTGTTTATTATAACTTTTCTGCCGTTGTCTGATGCTGAGATTGAAGATCTTAATTCTGATAATGATAAGAATGATAAAGGATTGCTGATTGATAGTTTTGATATTTGATATTAATAAACGATTTAATATTGAATGTAAGTCTACATTTTTTAATTTGACAATCTGATGTCGAATAATGAAGGATAATTGATTAATTTCAATTATCCTTTTTTTATTTGGCTTAAATATGGGATTTTATAGAGTTTTGTCGTTTATTTTTATAATTTAATATAAAAAA
>OHQQ01000453.1_pt1 | contig 27421 bp, 23 predicted proteins | sample 1578211 | NCBI WGS metagenome assembly OHQQ01 (sample SAMEA3879539, study PRJEB24766) | human gut metagenome | biome: human-associated habitat; feature: feces | place: USA | collected 1985/1987
CCGTCGTTTCTTCTCTCAAGCGGGAGACGAAAACCGTCAATCCTCCGAAGCTCTACGATCTGACCACCTTGCAGCGCGAGGCTAACCGATACTACGGCTTCACCGCCCAGCAGACACTCGATCTCGTTCAGACGCTCTACGAAAAAAAGCTCCTGACCTATCCGCGCACGGACAGTCAGTTCATCACGGATGATATGGAGGACACTGCCCGTCAGGTCATTTCTATCGTCTGCCGCCAGTTTCCGCTTTTCTCCGGTGTTTTGGTCACTCCGGACATTGCCCGCGTGACCGATAACAGCAAGGTCACAGATCACCATGCCATTCTCCCGACCGTCCAGCTTGAAAAGCAGGATGTTTTCGCGCTCCCTCAGTCGGAGCAGAAAATCCTCAATCTTGTCGGGATGCGCCTTCTGTGTGCGACCGGCGAGAAGCACACCTACGCAGAAACGCAGATCTCGCTCTCCTGTGAGGGCTACGAGTTCAAGACCAAGGGGAAGACCGTCGTTCAAAACGGATGGAAAGCCATCGAAGAGCTGTTCAAGGCATCCCTCAAGACGAAGGAAAAGGATGATCCCATGAAGTCCCTGCCCGAAGTCCACGAAGGCGATGTTCTGGATGGTGTCTCTACCAGCGTCACCGAACACTTTACGACACCCCCGAAGCAGTACACGGAAGACACGCTCCTGTCTGCGATGGAGACTGCCGGAAACGATCAGTTCGACGATGACACCGAGAAGAAAGGTCTCGGCACACCCGCGACCCGCGCCGGTATCATTGAAAAGCTGGTAAAGTCCGGCTTTGCAGAGCGTAAAGGCAAATCCCTCATTCCCACGAAGGACGGCTGCAACCTTGTCTGTGTTCTGCCGGAACAGATCACCTCTCCCGCAATGACTGCGGAATGGGAAAACACGCTCATGGAGATTGAGCGCGGCAATGCGGATGCAGACGCCTTCCTCAGCGGCATTGTCCGGATGACCGGCGATCTCGTGAAAGCCTATCCATTCCTCTCCGATGCCGAAGCCCAGCGTTTCGGCACGGGCAAGGAGGAAATCGGCAAATGTCCTCGTTGTGGATCTCCGGTCTATGTCGGCAAGGGCAACTTCTACTGCTCGAACAAGGACTGCTCCTTCTGTCTGTGGGAAGACAACAAGTTCTTTTCCAGCAAGAAAAAGAAGCTGACCAAGAAGATCGCAAAGGAGCTGCTGGACAAGGGCTGGTGCCGCGTGACCGGGCTTTACACGCCGAAGAAGCCTCAGCTCTACGATGCGGTGATCCGACTGGATGACAGCGGCGGCAAATACGTCAGCTTCAAGATGGAGTTTGATCGATGACCCGCCCAAAGTATGTTGCTTCATGCAGCGGAGGCAAAGACAGCGTAGCGACGCTCCTGCTGGCTGCACAGCACAATGAGCCGCTTGACGAGGCGGTTTTCAGTGAGGTCATGTTCGACAAAAACACAAGCGGCGAAGTCCCGGAACACCGGGACTTCATTTATGACCGGCTCAAGCCCTTCTGCGAAAAGGAGCTGGGCATCAAGTTCACCATTCTCCATGCGGACAAGACCTACGATGAGGTGTTCCATCATGTCATCACCCGCGGACCGCACAAGGGCGAGGTTCGCGGTTTTGCGTGGGCCGGGATGTGCGCGGTCAATCGGGACTGCAAAATCCCGCCCGTCCGAAAGTACAATGCCGCACTCTCGCCGGACACCGTGAGCTATGTCGGCATCGCGGAGGATGAGCCAAAACGCCTTGCTCGTCTGGACGGCGTGAAGAAGGTCAGTCTGCTTGCCAAGTATGGCATGACAGAGGCGGACGCCTACAAGCTCTGTCAGGAACATGGGCTGCTTTCCCCAATCTACGCTCACTGCCGGAGAAACGGCTGCTGGTTCTGTCCCAACGCAAGCGACTCGGAGCTGCTGCACATGGTCACAAAGCACCCTGAGATGTTTGACCGGCTGATCGAATGGGAGAACGAGGATAACATCTTCCATCGTCGGATGACGCGCAGAGAAACCCCGTCTGAGGTAAAGGCTCGTTTATTGAGCAAATCCCAGATGGGGTTTGCTTCGCCCAAAAGCAAATAAGAAATGGAGGTTTGAGATGGCTGAAAACAAAAATGCACAGCAAGTCCGTGAGATTACGGACAAGCTGGAACAGGGCATCAAGGAGCTTTTTGAATCCGAGCGGTTCAAGGAATATCTCCGCACGATGTCCAAGTTCTACAACTATTCCTTCAACAACACGCTGCTCATTGCGATGCAGAAGCCGGAGGCAACCTATGTTGCCGGTTATACCTCGTGGCAGCGCAACTTTGACCGTCAGGTCATGAAGGGCGAAAAGGGCATCAAGATTCTTGCACCCGCGCCGTATAAGGCGCAGGAAGAGCGTGAGAAGATTGATCCTTTGACACAAAAACCGGTAATCGGCGCAGATGGGAAGGCTGTCACGGAAACGGTTGAGGTCCTGCGTCCTGCCTTCAAGGTGGTAAGTGTCTTTGATGTTTCCCAGACGGACGGCAAGGAGCTTCCGGACATTATCGTCGATGAGCTGAAAGGCACCGTCGAAAACTACGAGGCGTTCTTCGACGCACTCAGGCAGGAATCTCCCGTCCCTATTTCCTTTGAGGACATTCCGGGCGGTGCAAAGGGATTCTTCTCGCCGGTTGAAAGCCGCATTGCCATTCAGGAGGGCATGAGCGAAATCCAGACGGTCAAAACCGCCATTCACGAGATCGCCCACGCAAAGCTCCACGCCGTCAAGCCGGATGAGAAAGCCGCGCCAGAAGATAAGAAGGATCGGCACACCAAGGAGGTTGAAGCGGAAAGCGTTGCCTACACCGTCTGCCAACGGTACGGCATTGAAACCTCGGACTACTCCTTCGGTTACATCGCCGGTTGGTCATCCGGCAAGGAAACCAAGGAACTGAAAAGCTCTCTGGACACCATCCGCAAGACGGCGGCTGAGATGATCGAGGGCATTGACGCCAAGCTCAAGGTGCTGCTGGCAGAGAAGGCACAGTCCGTCGAGCAGGAAACCGTTCCGGAGGAAAAGCCGGAAGTCCCCATTTACCGCGAGACAGCGAATTACGCCTATGAAGCCGATGAGCTGGAGTCATATCGTGCTTCTCTCGCCGCAAACGTGGAATGCCGCAAAGCGATTGAAGCGGCGATCAGCTCCAACTACGGAGATAACCGGCTGGATGCGGATGCTGCCGTAAAAAGCGTCCTTGAGCAATTCTCTCCGGAGCGTGTCCGATATGTCCTCGCAAACACCATTCAGCAGAAAGACTTTGACGGGCGCATTCCCCAGCCCCTCAAGGAATGGGCGAAGACCGTTGATGTCTGCCCCGAAAACGCCTCTCGCTTCCTTGTGGATAAACCCAATCCCGGACTGACGGCACTTTTCGTGGATGCGTTCCGTCAGCAGACCGAACCCCAGAAGGAAGTCACTTCTGAGAAAACAGAGGAAAGAGACCCGGAGGTCGTTGCATGGGAGAACGATGAGATTACCTCTATTGAGGTAAAAACCGTGGAGGTCAAGTCTCCCTTTGCTCCCTTGCCGGAGGAAGCAGCGCAAGCACCGAAGGCGCACCGTCTGACTGCGGAAGAGAAGGAAATCAAAGCCGCCGTCATAGACACGCTCAAGGGGCAGATTGCCTATAACAACGACGGAATGCGGGCTTCCTACCGCGCCTCTAACCACTCCTTCAATCTGCTGGCACGGAACGGCGTCAGGATTGAGGGCAACACGGTCACGCAGAATGGTGAGCCGCTGTTCAAAATCCATCGCCGTCATGCGGCGCGGAAAACACAGGGCTGTTACCGTGAGCTGATGCCGACGCTGGAATACGTCAAGCAGGAGCAGAAGCAGGAAAAGCCCTCTATCCGCGATCAGCTCAAAGCTGCCGCGAAAACGCAGCCGGAGAAGAAGTCTCCGGTCAAATTCAAAACGCACGACATGGAGTTGTGAGAAAGGAGACGCATGAAGAAATACACAGACGTTGACATCGTTGCGGAGCTGCAGAAGCTCGTGGACAGTCATGTAGACAGCTACAAGGAAGACTTCGACATCGACAAGCGTATCATCCGCCGCGCTGCCGAAAGCCGGAATCCCGAAGACAAAACGCTGATGTGGTTCTGCCGTCCGCATGGAACGCACTGTCTCAACGAAAATCAGGTCTTTATTCAGGGGACGCGGGATCACAACACCTTCCGCTTTTATGTGGAACAGACCTACGACGAGTGCGTTGCCCGCGTCATTGTCCCGAAATCCGTCAAGCGCGGCAAGGTCTTCGGAGATGTCTTTGAGATCAACTACCGGGAACAGGCTGCAAATGTGGCGCAGAACGCGGTTGCGCCGGATCATGACCGGCTGACCTTCGCAGACGGCTTTGTGCTGGAAGCCCCCTGCCGCAGCAGCTTCGATGCAGCAATGGCTCTGGTCGGTGAGCATGGCGGCGTCAAAACCCACCAGACGCTCCCGAAGGACGCGGATGCTCTGGCGGAAGTGCTGTCCAAGCAGAAAAGCCGCCGTGACAGACTGCCGGAGGCAGAAAGGACAGAGGCGCTTTCGCCTCTGCCCGTTGCAGAACTCCGCAAGTACGAGGCAGTCAAAAAGGCGCATCCCGACGCGCTGGTTTGCTTTGCCCAGAACGGCTATTTTGAGCTGTACGGCAAGGACGCGGAAAAAGCCGCGCCCTTGCTCGGCACGAAGATCCTTGAGAAGAAGGTGCGCGGCAAGCCCTCCATGCCGGTGACTGGCTTCCGTGAAACTGCATGGGTAGCTGCATCAAAGAAGCTCTGGCAGTCCGGAGCGGATGTCTTTCTCAGCAAGGACGGCGAGACCTTCAAGGAACTCAAAGCCGCAGATTACATTCCTGTCGGCGCGACGCTGAATGTGGACGGCATCAAGTGCAGAATTGACGCGGTTAATTTTGCCGCTGATGAAGTCCGGCTGACCAACATCGAGGACAAGAACCGCCCCATCCGCTTTTCGGAAAGCATCCAGTATGTCCGCTCGTATGTGGAGGATGCCGGTATTGCCGTCTATGACACCGTTCCGAAGAAGTCCGCTGCCCGTGAATCCATCCGCGACAAGCTGAAATCCGCGCAGAAAGCCCCGCCGCCTCACACGCCGAAGCCGCAGAAAAACAAAGGAAAGGATATGGAACTCTGATATGAAGAACTTTACCGTGGAAGAAATCAACCTGATGTGCTGCTTCAACACGTCCAGCCGCAAGCGGCTGATCGACGATATGAAGGGCGTCACCCTGAACGACATGGACGGCGAGATCGCAGAGCTGATGTATAAGACCGTCCGGAAGCTCGAAGCCATGACGGACACGGAGTTTGAGGAACTGTATATCATGCCGGACGGCATGATGGATGACTGAAAGGAGGATGCCTATGCCCGTATTAGACGGTGATTTTGAAGCCTTCGTCACGAACCTTGGCAAGTACAACGAGGGTATGCTGGTCGGTGAGTGGGTGAAGTTCCCGACAACCGAAGAAGAGATGCAGAAGGTCTTTGAGCGCATCGGAATCGGTCAGCAGGATGAGTTCGGTCAGCCCTACGAAGAGTGGTTTATCACTGACTACGAATGCCCGATCTATGGCGTTCAGAAGATGCTTGGCGAGTACGAGAGCCTTGATAAGCTCAACTACCTTTCCGCTTTGATTGACGAGCTTTCCCTGAGCGATCAGGAAAAGCTCGTTGCCATTATGGAGGCTGGCTGCGATGAGGTCAGCGACATCGACGATCTCATCAACCTGACGTTCAATCTGGACTGCTACGACATCATGCCCGGTATCAACGACGAATCCGACCTCGGCTATTATTACGCACACGAAGCCGGTATCTACTCTGAAAAGGATCTCGGACCTCTGGCAAATTACATCGACTATGAACGCTATGGGCGCGACATTGCGATGGATGAGCAGGGACGCTTCACCGACGAGGGCTATGTCCGTGTTGCAAGCGAACGCTGGGACAGGCAGTTTGACGGTGAGCTTGATGATATTCCCGACGAATACCGGATTACCGGCTCAGGAGAAGCCGCCGAGCATGACAGCACCATCGCTGTTCTTATCGTCGAGCCGGGAAAGGAGCCTTATGTGAAGGAGATTGACTCCGGTCTGGAGTCCTTGCAGCATGAGGTCGGCGGCTACATCGAGGCAATTTATCCCTACGAAGACCCGGTTGCCTTAGTCTGCAACGAGGAAGGCAAGCTGGAAGGTTTGCCCCTGAACCGCGCTCTGCGTGATGAGGACGGTGACATCTACGACGTTGTTGCCGGAACATTCTTGGTAGTTGGCTTGACGGATGACAGCTTCGGCTCTCTGACCGTAGAGCAGATGCAGAAGTTCTCCGACCTCTTCAAAGTTCCGGAGCAGTTTGTTAAGTTGGGCGATAAGATTGTTGCGATCCCCATGATCTCGAAGGAGCAGCAGAAGCAGGAAGCTACCGAGCAGAAGGACTTTGAGATGAATGCCGACACCTCCGGTCTGACGGTTGCCGGTCACATCGGGACGTGGCACACCATTGACCAGCACGAGGTCGGCGGTCACAGCTTTTACCTGATGGAGCATGACACCTACGGCGATGAAGCGGCTTGCATCATCGTCGATGAGCGCGGCAAGCTCGTCCTTGATGATGTCTACAACGGCTTTGACGATGACACGCTCCGCCTTCTTGACCTTGAGGTCAAGGAAGTGCCGGAAATGCCCGATCCCACGCTCTCCGTTCAGGATATGAAGGACTACGGCTACGCATGGGCTGGCGTTCTTCCCGCCGGTCAGGAGGCGGCTGAGAAGGCTTTGGAGAAGGGCTGCGAGGTTTACCGTCTTTATTCCGATAACACAGAGGGCTTGTGCGTGGATGCCAAGGAGATTGCCGATCATGCGGCAAAGGGCGGAATGCTCGGTATCAGCAAGGAAAGCTGGATGGCGGCACTTGAGAAGGAAAACTACCTCAAGGCAGCGGAGATGTCGATGGAGGATGACTACGGCATGATTGACGGGATCATCAACAACGGTCCGAAGGAGGACAAGACCGCAGAGGTCAAAGCCCCCGAAAGGGGCGAGAAGTCTTCCATCATGGACAGGCTCAAGTCTGCAAAGGCTGAAAAGCAGAAGGACTGCTACCCTCCCAAAAAGCACAAAGGAGAGATTGAGCTGTGAGCAGAAGTCAGAAGTGGCGGCAGGAGTGGTCGTTCTTCATCGGAGATAGCGGACGCCGGAAGTATAACCGCTTCTGCGTCCGCTGCGTCCATAGCTGCAAGCAGAGCTTCCGTGCGGATCTCATCGCCTGTCCGCACTTCTCCCGCAAGGCATCGAGGTGTAGACAGTTAGGGGTCGAAAAAGCCTGTGATTGCAAGCCTCAGAGCGGCGCAAATTGACCAGCCTAAGTGATTGTATTCCCTGCGCAGTTTCTTCTTTAGCGCGGAAATAAGTGTCGATTTCGGCACTTGTTTGAATGCCCGGAAAACGAACCAAGAGCCTCTGTCGATGCCCGGTTTGAACTGCCCCAGATTATGCAGACAGTACAAAAAAGAGCCCTGGTAGGAAATATCGAGTTTTAGTAGGAGAGGCGTCGCGCAAGCGGCGCCTCTCCAGTCTTTAACTGGATGCGCTCATGGTTATAAAAATGAATATAGCGGTCGATCATTTCGTTGGCTTCCGGGAAGGTAGCCGGTTTGTGGCGGTAAATGCACTCCGTTTTGAGGATGGAGAAGAAATTTTCCGCCATGGCGTTGTCATATGGATTTCCCTTTCTTGACATGGACGGTGTAATGCCGTATGCTTGAGTCAGGTTGAAGTATGCTCGCGAGGTGTACTGAAATCCCTGGTCGCTGTGGAGGTGGAGTTCTGCAGCAACCTTCTTTTTCTCTCGCTTCATTGCCAGACGAATGGTGTCCAGAACCAGACCCACCGTCTGTTCCGTTCCGGTTTTGTAAGCCACAATACTGTTGTCGTAGAGATCCCGGATCATGGATAGGTACAGTACGCCCTGCTTGGTGTGGATGTAGGAGATGTCCGTTACCCATTTTCTGTTTGGCCCATCTGCGTGAAATCCTCTGTTCAGCAGATTCTCATACCTGTGGACCTGCTGCCCCATCTGCTGCCATTTCCTGCGGCGGCGGATCTCTGACAGCAGATCATATTTTTTCATGATTCTCAGCCATAGCCACATACGCCGGTAGCCATAGGTACGGAAGCTGCGTTCCCGCTGCTGTGCGATAACTTTTGCAAGAGCGGCATCCTTCTCCGGCCTGTCCAGACGGTGGACAAACGCATAGTAGCCGCTTCTGGATACTGCAAAAAACGTGCACATGACGGATATTGGATATTCCTCTCTGTGACGATATATGATGTGGTATTTTACCCTTGCCCTCACTTCCTTCCTGTGGACCGCAGAAAATCCCGCAGCAATTTGTTCTCCATCTGCAAGCGATGGATCTCATACGCCTGCTCTGCCACAATGTTTCTTGGTGCGGCATCTTTCCTCGGTCGTCCTTTGGGCCGTGGAAGGATCCCGGCTTCCAGCTTGCGTTCTTTTCTCCGCTCACGCTCAAGCAGCCTTTTTACCACCTGCTTATCCCGAAAGCCGTAGTGTTCTGCAACTTCCCGCTGGGTTTTCCCCTCTGCCAGCATGGCTTTGATCTCAGGCAACAGCGCTTGAATGTGTGTGTAGTTCCGTTTCTCCATAATAAGCCCCCCTGATGTAGTCTATTTTCCTACATCAGGGGGGCTTTTGTCACTGTCCGTTTTTACTGGACCGGTTCAGTTTGGGTATCGGCAGAGGCTCTTTTTTTGTATCTTTTCTGTAAATACCGTTGAAAATCACGCGCTAATACACAGCGTCACTATTAGCGTTTCTGTATAACTATGCCTCTAACCCATATAATTATCATGAGCGTTATAGAAAAGGTGTAGGTACGCGCTATGATTGACAAACGAATAGGTAAACGAGTAAAACAATGCCGGGAACGCCTCGGAATCTCGCAAGAAGAGCTTGCGGAAAAGACCGGGCTGACTGCAAATTATATTTCTACGGTTGAACGTGGTATGTCGTTTCCTCGCTGTGAGAAATTGATCATTCTTCTCAATGGGCTTGAGGTTTCGGCAGACGCGATTTTCTGTGACGTCCTGGAGCATTCGACAAGCTATAAATCGTCTGAACTCTCGGAGAAACTTGCTTCGTTGTCTCCGCAAGCGCAGAAGCGCATTTTGCAGATGGTTGAGCTGATGATTCAGCAGGAAACGGCAGATAATGGCTGAATCCGTCATGGGCTGTGTGATTTTATCACGCAGCCTTTTTTCTTCCCTTATTTCGACAGAATATTTCATATCTCCGTGCTATACTATGTATTAGAGACACAGAAACAGTCTCTAATACATAGTCAGGAGATGAAAAGAAAATGAAGACCTGTGCTTTTACCGGGCATCGTCCGCAAAACCTCCCGTTTGGTTTCAATGAGGAAGACGAACGCTGCATAGACCTCAAAAAAACTCTCAGGGAGCAAATCATCAATCTCATCGAAAATGAAGGCGTCACGCACTTTATATCCGGAATGGCAATCGGTGTAGATATGTATGCCGCTGAGATCGTACTGGGACTGAAAGCGTCCTATCCGGGAATTACGCTCGAAAGTGCCATCCCGTGTGAAAGTCAAGCTGCAAAGTGGTCGGAAGCTCTGAGAGATCGGTATTTCGACATTGCGTCCAAGTGTGATAAGGAAACACTGATTCAAACCCATTACTCGCCCGACTGCATGGACAAGCGCAACCGTTATATGGTTGATCATGCGGATGTCCTGATCGCGGTTTGGGATGGAAGCCCCAGCGGAACCGGAAAGACGGTCAGATATGCTCATCAGCAGGGTAAATCTGTTACGGTCATTGACCCGGTTTCCCTTGATGTCACACAAGAATAAGGCAAATAATTTCCCCTCTGAATTAAGCATTGTGAAAACCGTAAATATACTTACGATAGCGAATACACATTGCGCTGAACAGTGATTATTGGAAACGTGTACGGCGTATGCTGCCCCGTGAACTTTTCCACGGAATGCACTGAGATTTCACGGCTTCGCAAAATGGAAAGCGCCACCCTATGAACAGTCCTTCGTTGGGAGAAAATTAAATCGCTGGAAACGGGAATGCCCCGGCACTGTGCATCTGGCACAGCGCCGGGGGCATTTTTTCATCACAAGAGGTCATTCAGAAGATTCATACACTTAACCTTCTGTTGGAGATTTGCACTCCCGTACACATTCAGGGTAAAAGATACATTCTTATGTCCGAGAATTTCAGAAAGGGACTTTATATCAAACTCCGGTATCTCGATTGCTCTAACTGCGAATGTATGCCGGATCTCATGAAACTTCACTTTCTCCAATCCGTTCCGCTTCAAGAAACGTGTGAAAAACTGCCGATATGTTCTCGGCTCGGTTGGCTTGGTCTTGCCCGTGAGGAAATAGTGATTCGGGTTTTCCGCGTAAAACTTCTTGATGATATTCATGAGAAGAGACGGAACAGGAATCGTTCGAGCGGAGGTCTTCGTTTTCGGCGGTCCTATATGAAGATACGATTCTCCTTTCTTCTTGTCGTAGATACGCTGGACGGTTTTGTTGATGCTGATGGTCTTGTCCGTCAGCGAAATGTCCCTCATCTGCAAGCCGCACAGCTCGCCTATCCGGACTCCGGTAAACAATGCAATCAGAATCCCCGCTGTCTTCCGGTTCAAGTCCATGTAGATACACTGGATTAGAGCTTGCTCTTGATCTTTTGAGAGAGAAACTACTTTCTTGATGCCAAGCTCTTTTGGGTATTCGATTAAGTCCCAGTTCAGGAGTGGAATAGCCCGTTCCTTGTAGGCATACTCCATTGACAGCCGGAGAACGAGGATAACATCCCTTATCGTCTTCACGGTAAGTCCTCCGGTCTTATCCAAGCGTCCAGCATTGTAGAGATAGGAAATGTAACTCTGGATGTCCGCTTCGGTGATGCTGCCAATCTTGCGCTTGCCGAAATACGGGATCAGGTGATTTTCGGCAATCAGCGTAAAGCTGGCATGGGTTGACGGCGTGATCATGGGCTTCTTTTGATTTAGCCATGTGTTCACAAGCGTCTTGAATTGTGTATTGTTAGTCATAATGACCACCTCCACGAACATTATCCGGTGGAGGGATAATCAGGGCATTAACACCCTCAAGTAACGGTCTTGAGAAGCGTCCGAAGCTCCGCTTTCCGGGCTTCGATGAGCCGTGGAGCATCTATAAGGCAGAAGAACTCTTTAAGAATGTAGCGGACAAGAATCACCCTATGGAAACTGTTTTGACCATTATTCAGGGCAAAGGAACCCTTCCGAGAGAACAAGCTGGGAGGAATATTCACTATGATGATGCGTCTCTCGCAAACTACAAAAAGGTGGAACAGGGAGACTTCATTATTCATCTTCGTTCCTTTGAAGGCGGACTCGAAATGGCTAATGAAGATGGCATAGTGAGTCCGGCGTATACCATTCTGCGCTGCAAGAAACCACATTCAAGCCTTTTCTATGAAGCATACTTTCACACGGATGAATTCATCAATCATATCCTCTCAAAGTCAGTGGAGGGAATTAGGGACGGCAGACAGATCAGCTATGAAGCGTTCAAGTGGCTTGGTTTACCGTACTGCGATGTCTCTGAACAGGAAAGGATTGCACAGTTGTTTTGTACCCTCAGTCATAGAATAGAAAAGCAGCAGCAAATGGTAGATGCCCTCAAGAAGTATAAAAGAGGTGTCGTTGCGGCTATTTTTTCACATCAGCTAAAGTTCTCTGATGCAACCGGAAACCCATATCCAGAATGGACATCCTGCACGCTACAAGACGCAGTGGATTTTCTGGACGGACAGCGTAAACCGCTTGAAAGTGCGGACAGAGCCAAACGGCAAGGACAGTATCCATATTACGGCGCATCGGGCATAATAGACTATATTGACGATTTCATCTTCGATGAGCCGCTGCTCCTTCTTGGTGAAGATGGGGCAAATATACTTAATCGCAGTACGCCATTGTGTTTTATCGCGGAGGGTAAATATTGGGTAAACAACCATGCTCATGTAATGCGACCTAAAGCGGGGCAGAATATCAAATTTCTTTGTGAGCTACTTGAAAGTCTCGATTATACACGCTATAACACTGGCACGGCACAACCTAAGTTAAACCAAGATAAGTGCCGTAGAATTGGGCTTGCTTTACCCGTTTACGAAGAACAATGCCACATTGCTGATTTCCTGTCTGCCTTTGACCAAAGGACAGACAAAGCGCAAAGCATTCTTGATTATCTGCTTTCAAATAGAGATGGTCTATTACAGCAGCTCTTTATATAAAAAGCCGTTGCATCAAACCTGATTTTAGCTGGATGAGTTTTTCCATGTAGGTATCTTGCGTTCCAATAATTCGATCCAGAGATTCAAGACTTCTTGTAATGAGCAGTTGTGCCTTGTAAGCGATGACTGGAGACTGTATCTTTTTCAGTTGTCCACCTGTAACAAGTGGTTGCCCTGAGCCAAAAATTAGTTTGTGTAGATCGAAGTTTTCTAAGAAATATGCGAGAAACTTCGGATGAATGGTATTTTCTTTGACGCGGATTACGAGCGTGTTATCAGTTACTCCACATCTTCCAGAAAAAAAGTTTACCTTTCCTGCATTTGCCCCGACACGGGCTACCATGACAATATCTCCATCATGCTCAATAGTGTTTGTCATTCCCACAATACCCGTTGATCCAAATAAAGGGTATCTGCCATTAGATTCATTCACGGTTGTGCGACCAGAGGATATTGATATGCACAAATCAGATAATGGTAATTGGTAATGCGCCTCGCTCATTACTTTCTCGAAAACCAACTTAATAAGTCCTCTTTTATACTTCTTGAGGTTATCTACGAGAGATTGCTGCGCGTCGATACGACGCTCTAAGGCAATGAGAAAATCTGCAATCTTTCTCTGCTCGGCAGTATTCTCCGGCAGATAGTGTTTTGTGGCGAAGAACTCATCTGTTGGAACATTAAGCAATCCGTGATTTCTTGCCCCTTCTGCTGAAATCATATAGATTTCCTTGTACCATTTGAGTGAATCAAAGTACACCTTAATGAAATCTGTATTGTGCTTCTTGAGCGCAAAACAGATGTATAGTGTAGACAACGCTCCCATAGGATAGCGATCTAACCGCTTTATTGAACCGAAGTCGTAACCTACGGAATAGCTCTTGTTATACGCATATTCGCCATTCCTCAAAAGGTAATATCCACTCATGTCTTTGCTTGCAACGGTTTTGTTGAAGTAACTGATTTGATCGACAAGACCGTCTTTTGAAGATATTGTCAGGGGTAGATCAGTTTCATTATTGCTGTTTTTCCGTGTTATCCGTTCTGCAAAATCAGACAATTTTTCTGCTCTCCACGGTTCATCGAAGCCCGGAAAGCGGATCTTCGGACGCTTCTCAAGACCGTTACTTGAGGATACATTTGCCATAATTATTTGCCCTCCACGTCAAAGGGGAAATCCAGCCCCAGCTCATCAAAAAACGGTTTCAGTTCCGCATCAATATCCTTAATTTCAGATTGCAGCTTGCGGATCTCGGCGGCAACTTCATTCAGGTCAATCTCAGGTTCCGGTTCAAATGTGTCAACATAGCGAGGAATGTTCAGGTTGAAGCCGTTCTCTTCAATCTCCTGCATGGTCGCAACATGAGCATATTTATCGACGTCCTGACGGCGCTCATAGGTCTCAACAATCTTGTCAATGTCGCACTCCCGAAGGATGTTCTGGTTCTTTCCGGCTTCAAAGTCGCTGGAAGCGTCGATGAAAAGGATGTTGTCAGAGTTGCCATTGCGCTCTCTTTTGAGAACAAGAACACAGACAGGGATGCCTGTACCAAAGAACAGATTTGCAGGCAAACCGATTACCGCGTCCAGAACATTTAATTTCTGAATAAGGTGCTTGCGAATTACTTCCTCCGCAGCACCACGGAACAGGACACCATGCGGCAGGAGAACGACGGCTCGTCCATCCTCGTCCATGTGGTAAACCATGTGCTGAACAAAGGCAAAGTCAGCCTTGCTCTTCGGAGCGAGTTTTCCGTATTCGTTGAATCGCTCGTCCTCCATGAAGTGCATATCAGCAGACCAGTTTGCAGAATAAGGCGGATTAGCAACCTGAACACGGAACTTCATGTCTCCGAAGTAGTCATGCTCCAAGGTATCACCGTTGTAGATGTTAAAGTTGCGATACGGGACTCCACGCAGAATCATGTTCATTCTGGCGAGGTTATAAGTCGTGGAGGTTAATTCCTGTCCATAGTAGTTTCTCACGTTGGCATAGTTCTTGAGGCGCAGCAGCAGTGAACCAGAGCCACAAGTGGGGTCGGCTGCATCCTTGACATCCGTGAGACCGAGGCAAGCCAGACGGCAAAGCAATTCGGCAGGACCGGATGGCGTATAGAACTCACCGGCTTTCTTGCCAGCAGTTGCAGCAAACTGACCGATCAGATATTCATAGGCGTTACCAAGAACGTCAATTTTGGTATCATCCACGCCGAAGTTGATTTCGTCCAGCGAAGCGATGATCTTTGCCATAACAGCACTTCTATCTTTGACAGTATGACCGAGCTTTGATGAATCAAGCTGCATATCAGAAAACAGTCCGTCAAAGTCTTCCTGAGAATCGTTTCCGATTGTGGACTCCATCAGGGCGTTGATTGCACTCTGCAAGAACTCAATGTCGAAGGAGCGGTTTTCTACCATCTTGACCATCTTGCGGAACAAATACTGCGGCTCGATGACATAGCCGAGATCGCGCAGTGCCTCTTCGATAACGGCGGTCTTATATTCTTCGTCTGCCCACGCCTCTTCATAACCGATACCGTCATCCTTGAGAAGATTCGCCATATACTTCTCCGTCCTGTCGGAAAGGTAGTAGTAGAAGATCATGCCCAAGATATAGTTCTTGAACTCATACGCCTCCATGTTTCCGCGCAAGGCATTTGCCATTGCCCATAGCTTATTGCAAAGCTCTTTCTGATGAGCCTGAATCGAATTATCCATTTGTCTCTCTCCTTATTGGTATTTCTCTGTGTGCTGCCGGATGAAGTCAACAATCCGATTTACAAGGGAGCGCTTCTTCAAAAGCGGCAAGGGCTTCTCAATCCTATCTCGGATATTTCCTGCATCCATTGTGCCAGAAAACTCATATTCCGAAATAATATCCGTCAACATAGATGCGTCAATGTCCTCAGTCTTCGCAAAGGCAACGATCTCTTCGCGCTTTGCTTCATTTTCAAAGTCATTATATGCTGCATCAATTTCATCCGCACTTTCCAAGCCGACAACAACACGATCCAAGAACGCTTGCAGAATTTCGACTTTCCGAAGCAACTGCGGATTGTCGGTTCTGCCCAGCTCGTCCTTAATGTGTTTAATATCGTAATCCTTCTGTTTGGGATCGTCGAAATGGATGTTGCGAATCAGGTTCATGATGTACGCCACATTGATCCTGTCACTCTCCATCAATTCGATGCAGAAGTCAACGTCGTTCAGGACGGAAACAACCTCGCGGTCTGTTTTTTGCCTTGAGTAGAGCATGAGGTATTTGCTCTTGTAGTCCTGGTATTCCTGCTCGGACATGATAAGAGCATCCTGATCGAAGCTGAACTCAATAAAAGTCTGCAACGATTGGAGGTACTTTGTCAGCTCACGAAAGGTCACGACAAACTTCTTCTGATCGCCCTCGTTCTGCATTGTGTCCACGGACTCCGGAAACAGAGCAATTTCCTTGAGCTTCATCACCATTTCGTTGAACTTCTCTACGAAGTATTGATAACCCGGAACAACGATGCCAGAGGTATCTTGACTCTTAGAGAAGAGTGTCAGCGCGTCATCAGTACGTTTTTTGAGGTTGCGGTAGCAAATGATAATGCCAAAGGGCTTTGTTTCCTTCTCAACGCGGTTTGTGCGGGAATAGGCTTGCAGCAGATCATGATACTTCAAGTCCTTGTCCACATAAAGGACAGAGAGCGGCTTGCTGTCAAATCCGGTCAGGAACATATTCACGACGATGAGAATATCAAGCGACTTTGTTTTCTTTCCCTTTACTCGGTCAGAGATGTCCTTGTGATAAGCTGAGAACGTATCCGTGGAGAAATTGGTTCCGTACATCTCGTTATAGTCCTTGATGATACGCTCCAACGAATCACGGCTATGCTCGTCCTTGCCCTCGGCATCCTCATTCTGCCCGTAGGAGAAGATGCCGCTGATATTCAGGTCATGCTTGATCTTCTTGAAAATGTCGTAATACTTAACAAGGGCATCAATAGAGGACACGGCAAAAATAGCCGTATATTGTCCATTTCGGGTTTTCGCCTTGTGGTTCTGGATGATGTGATTGGCGATCAGAGACATTCGCTCATCGGACATATAGAGTTCGCCTATATCAATCGCGTCCGCGAGTGTCGGGTCATCCCAATCAAAATCACCCTCCATTGTTTTTATGTATTCGATGTGGAAGCCCAGAACATTATTATCGAAGATGGCGTCTTTAATCAGGTAATTGTGAAGACACTCACCAAAGAGCATTTCTGTTGTTTGCGTGATTTTACCCTCAGTTTTACCGTTGACTTCAAACCGAGGTGTCCCCGTGAAGCCGAAAAACTGTGCCTTTCTGAAATGCCGCACAATGTCCTTGTGCATATCCCCAAACTGGCTGCGGTGGCACTCGTCGATGATAAAGACAACCTTCTCGTCTTTGTATGCGTCCATTACTTTCTCGTACTGAGGGCGCTTTACAGCGTTTGCCATCTTCTGCATCGTGGTGACGATAAGCTGTCTGTTCTTGTCCTTCATCTGGCGGACAAGAACATCGGTGCGATCTGTCACATCAACGGAGCCAGCCTCAAACTTGTTAAACTCTTCGGTTGTCTGAGAATCCAAGTCTTTTCGGTCAACAAGGAAAATGACTTTCTTGATGTTCGGATTTGCTGCGAGGATTTGCGCCGTCTTAAAGGATGTAAGCGTCTTGCCCGCGCCGGTTGTGTGCCAGATATACGCATTCCGGTTTGTGAGCGTTGCCTGACGGATCAGCGCTTCTACGGCATAAACCTGATAGGGACGCATGACCATCAAAATCTTATCGGTATCATTTAGGATGGTGTAGCGGGTCAGCATTTTGATGATGTGATCCCTTGCAAGGAAAGAAATCGAAAAGTCCTTCAAATTGGTGATGCGGACGTTATTGAAATCAGTCCAGAAGAAAGCAAGACTATACATCAAGTCTCTGTCGGAATTGGCAAAATACTTTGTGTCAACACCATTGGAGACAATGAAGAGCTGAATGAAATGATACAGCCCGTTGTAGGAGTGCTTCTTATAACGCATGACCTGATTGACTGCCTCGCGGATGTCAATGCCACGGCGCTTTAATTCTACTTGGATCAGGGGCAAGCCGTTTACGAGAATCGTAACGTCGTAACGATTGACGTACTTTCCAACTACGGTTGTTTGATGAGTGACTTGGAAAATGTTCTTCGTGTGGTCCTGATCAAAGAAGGACAGATATACCTTTGTACCATCTTCACGCTCAAGGACAAACTTATCCCTCAAGATTTTTGCACTCTGGAAAACTGACTTTCCGAGCATGAGGTTGAAGATACGCTCCCACTCTTTATCAGTGATAGGCGTATCCAGCTTTGGCGCATTGAAGGCTTCAAACTGAACTTTGAAGTTCTCCACCAGCGCGTCATAATCAGGAATTGCGACTGTGGTATATTCCTGCTTGTTCAGTTGCTCTATAAACTGCTGTTCAAGAGCCGCTTCGCTTTGGTATGCCATATCTTCATCTCCAATACTAGAGGATCATTTGTTGGTTGCCAGCCTGTCCTCATTTCTATTTTATCATAGCAAGTATCCCAAATACCGGACTTATTTTCGTTTCAACTGCAAAACCACGTCACCATCATCTGTAATTTCCATTTGCATTGATTTTAGGTACTTTGCGATGAACTGGTTTTTCTCAGACGAACTCATCTCAATGCGCGTTACCTTCAAAGCGGCACTGAACATCTCGTTGATATTGAGCCTGACGGTTTGGTCAATATAACGCTCCATTTCTTTGAAAAGTGCGCCGAGCTTGATGTCCTCAGCATTTCCAGAGTAGAAATCATCAATATAGCAATAAAATATCCCTGCATTCAGAAGTGCATTCTTCAAGTCCGGTCCGCAGTTCTCTCGTTCAATCATAACTAAAAAACGTGCTTCCGGCAGAGACGAGATTAACCCCCAGTAGTCGGAGTCGCTGGAAACAAGAATAAAGGAATCGACGTTATTCTTGTAGTGTTCCTGACAAGTTCGGGCAATAAGCATGACATCAACGAGCGACTTGCTTTGCTTCACCCGTTCAATCATCATGTGTTCAACATGGATTGCGGTGAAGCTGTCTAATATTCTCCATGCGGAGGCGGTATGCACATCATCAAAGAGAATGATCGACGCAATTTTTTGTGTATACTCGTGATCGAGGTTTTTTAAGGTAGCACACAGCTTGTAGGGATCAGAGTTTTCACAATCGACAACGATAACGGTCTTTTCGCTGCTCTCAATAAACTCATAGATACTTCCTTTGATATAACTCCCTGCATCTGAGACTTTGCTATATTCAGTGAAATAGTCATTGTTCCAACTGTACAGCAAGGTAACGAACTTCTTATCATTGTAAAGAATGTTGCCGACTTCCTCCGGCTGCCAGTTTATGTACATCTGATAGGGATAAAAAAGCAAATGAGAGTAATAAATGTTGGCAGCCTCTCTTGTACCATCTTCCTTCAAACCGTCAGGCATGACGAAAAGTGCTTTAATGTAATCCCAATTTATCCAGAGGGGAAAGAGCTTCTTGCAGTTGTTGATTCTATCGCAAATCAACCTGTTAATCTCGACAACGTGTTGGCACAGTTTTTTGCTGGTGTTTTTGATGAAGTTCACTCCGTCAAGACTTAGCTGGTTTATGCTTTCCTGCGGAACATATTCCGGCATACTCAGAATGGTCTCATACTGGAATCTCATGCGTTCATTGATGCGCTTGAAGTTACGCTCAATCGCAGTTCGTACAATGCAAAGATGTCTTATAATTCGAGCTGTTTTATCGCTGTCCAACCGATTGTATACTTCAACTTTTGGGGCTTCATGTTCGTTGTCAAAGATGCGTTTTGGCACGCCAATCAGGTAAGCCACCTTTGAAACGATCTCGTAGGTGCTGTCTTTGTACGCTGCCCTGTCATCGGTGAGCGGGCTTGTTGCATTATCCAACACCTCATTCGGTATGGGATTTTCAAGTATACTCATGATTGCTCCTTTCCACGGAGAGCATATCTGCTTGTTTATGAAGCGGTGAGATTAGAAGAACGGCTGTCCAGTGCCTACACCCTACTTTATCCGATCAGCAATGCTGTCGAGCTGCGCTGCAATTTTAGAAAAGTCACAGTCCATGTCCAATGTCTTCACACTGATCTGATTCCCGCTCATTTGATAATCATTGTTTGGCTGAATCGCATCGTCTGTTCCCGCATATAAAAGCATACCGGAAACGACCTCATCCGGCGCGGCAGACCAGTTCTTCACATAGGTGAAAATCTGATACAGATTTCCAGAATGAAGTGTCTGCGTCATGTACGGTGCTTTCATTTGCATATTGTGCGTGTAGTATTTGGCGTCGATGATGAGCGTTTTCTTTGCTGCCTTATTCGTAATCACAATGTCAGACTGCATCGTCGGCAAAAGCGTTCTGTACCCATCTGTGACTTGCCACGCAATTTGTGGAGAGTATGCTTTTAACTCTGGATGCTCACGCTGATAGTATCCGAGAATAAACTTCTCGTATAGCTTCGCCATTGTTTGATCATCCGCATAATCCATAATCTTTGTTGAGCCATCGGCTGTCGTTTGCAAAAGCCCTTTTATCACAAATCGGCAAACGGCTATCAACATCCGATATGTTTGATTATTGCGATCATATTGAATGTCCCAGTTGATACTATGGATGTCCAATATGCTGATGCCATCAAAGAAAATCATCAACTTCCTGATCTCCTTTTTTCTGGCTTTTGAAATACTTCCACGAAGCAGCAATTCCATTGTTGTTTTGATGATTCGGTTGGGGTAGGCATCAACCGAAAACTCATCATAATTGCAAACGAGCTGTTTCTTGCGAATAACCTGTGTCTTTATGGATTCACCAATTTCAAGTTTCCCACGGGGAGACGCAAGTGCTTCCTCTCTCGAAATGTATTGTCTGATTAAGCCTCTCTTTATCTGGACAGATACTCCACGGCAGAGAATAGCAGCCAGAAGTTCAGCCACATTATCAAACTCTTCGGTGGCGACATTTTTATACCCTTGCTCATGCAGCACTTGGAACGCATAAGCCAGCATATAATAAACGTTCTGGACACGGATCATTTGACTACCTCGCGTAATGTGCGGCTCCAATCCTTCACTTTAACTGCCTCGTCAAACCAGTATTCTTTCAAAAGAGGTATCAGTTCATATTCGACAACAGACCGCATCCATTCATCGTTGATGGTTGCGTTTGTACAGAAATAGCTATGTCCGATACAGAACCCCTCACCAAGCGAGTCATCGTTTGCAATTACGTCGTTAAGCTGCTCAACTGTTGCAATGAGCCGGTCAAACTTCGGATTATTGACTTTCGTTCTGTATGCTCTGAATCCAGCAGACGAAAATGCCGGAGTAAGCTCAAAGAAAGCAAAACGACGTCTAAGTGCGTAGTCCAGCATGGCGAGGCTACGGTCAGCAGTGTTCATCATGCCAATGATATAGACGTTACTCGGAATGGAGAACTGCTCATCTGCATATAGAAGCTGCAATTCGACACCGCGTTTATCACTCTCAATCAACATGAAGAGTTCGCCAAAAATCTTGCTGAGATTGCCTCTGTTGATCTCGTCGATAATGAAAAAGTATGGACGATCATCCTCAGCAGCTTGCCTGCAAAACTCGTAGAATACGCCCTTTCGCAGTTCAAATCCTGTCTCCGTCGGGCGGAAACCCATGATGAAATCTTCATAGCTATAACTCTGATGAAACTGAACCATTTTCACACGGTTGGTGTCCTTTTCTCCCATGATAGAAAATGCCAGTCTTTTTGCTGCGAAGGTTTTTCCCACGCCCGGTGCGCCTTGCAGAATTACATTCTTTTTGGTTAAAAGCAGCGACTTGAGAACCTTATACCGATCTTCGTCCATATACACATCGGTCAGAAAATCATCGGCGGTGTATGGCTCGAAAGTGATTTCCTCATCAGCAGCATCGTCGAAGGTATCTTCGTGCTTGTCTCCGTCAATCATGTTTTGCAGCTTCTTGACGTAATCTGTGTAGGACGTAATATCCGTCAACGTTTTGATTGCACCCTGATCTGATAATTCCCACTCGCCCTTATCTGTCCAGCGTACCTTTCGGGTATTGGCATATTGACCGCGTTCAGGATCAAAAATATATTCGCCTTCGACCAACCCGCGACCGAGGATCTGTTTTCTGCCTTTTTTAACAAAGACAACATCACCGGGTTTCAGCTCGTTTGCAAATTGCCATGTAGCAAGAACCTGATTCTTATATGAGCCAGTATCCCCGTAGACCTCTTTCATCTTTGCCCGCATTTCTTCCTTGGAGCTATATTCCATTAGATCGCCAAGGTCAGACCAGCCGATAGCCATAATCCCTTCGGCATAATCATTCTCCCAATTTGCGGAGCCATCACCCGCTGCGTACAGCCAATAGTGTGTTGCAGTAGCGTCGGATGAAAGAGCTGTATCTGTGTTCTCCTTCGGAATGATTCCATCAAAGATTTCATCGTCGAAGGATATATCAATGTTGTTCTCTTCGACGATCTTTTTGCATCCTCTACGAATGCTGTTAGACTTGTTGCCGGTTTGCTCGTAGTAATATTTAATGTTCTCCTGAGTGGCTTTTAGAGCATTGACCATTTGCTCCTGTCCGTAGTCTTTCCCAATGTGGACGATGAAGTAAACCGTAGTTTCAGTGTTGGACCTGCGAGTGTATTTTATGCCCTTCATCATGGACGCAAAGAGCATGATCGTCAGCTTGTGCGAGGTTTCTCCAAAGCACGGGACCTCCTGACACATGGCTTTTACAGCAGCGTCCATCTCCATTGTGCCATCATAAACCATCTTAGCATATTTGTAGACAATGACTTCGCAGTCATATTCATAACCGATATACGTCTTGACGCCGCCCTTAGAATCAATAAATTCTTTCAGCCGCTTCAAATCTCTATAATACTGTGCAGTGCGTTCGTCTGCTCGATCAGACATTACTTCTTGTTTTAGGTAGTCGAAGATTTCGCCCTTCGCTTTCTCCATAGAGGCATCACTTTCAAAACACTTCCAGAAGGACAGCGCAATAGTGTTTTGATACAGATAGAACGCATCGGAAACATGGGTGCTGATAGTCGTGTCAGCCCAGTCCGGGTGAGTTTCCCGTAAGTATTCTCTGTATTCTTTTCGGACTTTGCTTATCGTTACGCCAATGTCCATCTGTTATCCTCCTTTTTTTGTAACAGTCCTGCTACGCACAAACATTTAATTCGTCTCCACTGGTATATAAAAAAGCCGCACGGAAAAAGGACCTATCAGTTGTCCGTCCGCACAGCCTCACAAATATCTCCGATGTCGCAATTCAAATAGCCGCAGATGCGCAGCAAAATAGAGAGGGACACTTCTTCCCCCTTATTCAGTTTCGTCCATGTTCCGGATGCAAGGTTAAGCTCTTGCCGGAAGGTGGACTTCTTTATGTCCCGCTCTAACAGGAGCATCCAAAGTTTTTTGTAGCTGATTCCCATGATACGCACCCCTTTACTCATCCGCTAATCATGACTTCCATTCTATTATACACGAAAACCTCTTTGAATGCAATTATCTCATGCACAAGTTCACAAAAAAGATGCAAGTTCTTGATGGTTTTGATTTTCAAAAAGGGCAAGGCAGTTATTCATGAAAGCTGCCTTGCCGTTTCTCTTTATTCGCGCTGTGAATTGCGTTGATACTCTTGGTCGCGCTCTGCGTTTGGCTTGAGGAAATCATCCACGTTTGCCTTCAATGTGTCGATCATCCTTGCTTCCTTTTTGAGCTTTGCGCGTTCATCGTAGAGCCGCTGCTGTTCTTCAAGAAGTCTCTGCTGTTCTGCTTGCAACGTCTTTAAGCTCGGCAGTTTTTCATCGCCTTGCATGGCAAGCAGTGTACTCCGCGCCGCCTCAAAGATCACAAGCTCGGCTTCGTGCTTTGCCTTGAAACTCGGCTTGTCTTTCGTCTTCTGGAAGGCGTCATATACGGGTTTTAGGCGCTGGTAGTTGGAGATGTTTTTGATAAGCGGCTGGACTTCCCGCAGCCGCGCTTCAACGCCTTTCAGCTCCTTGCCGGTACGGTCATAAGAGCCGTGAACGTCCTCGACCTTCTTCTCAAGATCAGCGTATTGGAGCAAGTTGTTTTCCGTGAGATAGTTGAGCGTCCGCGCCGCTTCCTTGAGGATTGTGAGCTTGGCTTTATACTCATAGCCCTTGCTGTCGATAAGTCTGATCCGTTCCTGAATATCTCCGATGAGAGAGATACCTTTCGGTACGGTCTGTCTCTGACTTCTTCGGGGCGTCCGTCCGGCAATCCGCTCCTTGATGCGTTCCTCGGTGTAGTTCTCTCCGATGGTTTTAGACCGGGTAAACCGCTCCTGACCTTCAGCACGAAAGGAGATGTATTTGCCGGGTTTGATTTCATAACCGGCTTCCTGCATGAGCCGCAGAAAGTCATCGTAGTCCTTTGCTGTGATGACAAGCCGGTCGATGGTCTGCTTGAGCTTTTGCTTCCAGCTCGTGCCGCGTTTGGCTTCGGTATATTCCTTGTAGTCCATGCCCTTGTTCTGCGACGGAGGGATCACAGACAGCCCATGTTCCTTGCATATCTCATCACTGAGTTGGCGCAGCTCACGATAGGTTCTCTTGTTGCTCCGGTAGGCATGAAAGTCCACATAGTTCACGGCATTGAAGATAATGTGATTATGGCAATGTCCCTTGTCGATGTGGGTAGCAATCACATATTCGTACTTGCCCTTGAGCCATTCGTCCGCAAGCTGTTTCCCGACCTCATGAGCTTCTTCCGGCGTCACTTCACCGATGTCAAAGGACTGGATCAGATGACGCGCAAGCACCTTCGGCATCTGCATTCCTTGCTGTATTGCAAGGTTTCTCGTCCACTCAAATTCTTTCGCTGCCGCGTCGCTTGCGGCACACCCATAGGACGAAACATAGAAGGCATCGTCAGTCTTCTGCGGGTCGAGAATATAGGCGAGAGCTTTGTTTACAGTTCCTCGGATTGGCTTGATTTTAGTAACTGCCATATCTCACCCTGCCTTTCTTTCAGCTCTGCAACATCATCCGCATAGAAGTGTCCGGTGGAGTTGATACGGCGGCAAATCTGATTGATATTTGAGGCAACACGGCTGACAGCGGCGGCGAGTTTCTTCTGCTGCGTATAGTCCACCTTGATGATATAGCCGTCAATCGCCATCTTCCGGAGATATGCTCCCATGTTCTTTGTTCCGAGCTGCGCCATCTTTGCCTTGATGATTTTTTTCTCATCGTCGGAGACGAAGAAGAGTATCTGATTTGGTCGCGTTCTGTTTGCCATAGGCGTTCCGTCCTTTCGTAAAGGAAGAGGGTTTGGGAGATTTCCCAACAAGCATTTCTTCGATTAAGGGGAGGGTTTCCTTAATCAGAAATCGCCGTGTGTATATACACCGGCTGTGCTTGCTATTCTCTAAAATCGTATTCCCTCGTAGAGACTCCTCGTAAAATACCCCTTCACTTTACAACGGACATTCTTTGAGAAAAAAACAGGGGTCTATGAGAAGAAATCTCTTATTTCCTTGACTCGTAGTCCTCGTCGATACGCTTTTTCCAATTCGTACCCAGAGGTACGCTGCAACGGACAGCAGAAACCGCTTCACTCAGAACCTCATAGTTGAGCTGCGTTCCCTTATGGTCAGAGTGATAATTGACCGCTCGGTCTGCTCCAATACCGAAGTGCTTTGCCGTTTCAACTGCGTCAATATTTGCGCCGAGGAATAGAAACTCCCAGCCGTACTTTTCCTTCTGCCGCTCGATCATTTTCTTAACTGTCTCGCTGTCATAACGGCGGCTTGCATTCTCCATGCCGTCAGTTGTGATGACGAACAGCGTATGTTCAGGGACATCCTCATTTCTTGCGTACTTGTGGACATTCCCAATGTGATGAATTGCTCCGCCGATAGCATCCAGAAGGGCAGTACATCCGCGAACGGAATAGTCCCTGTCGGTCATCGGCTCCACCTTCTGAACCGGCACACGGTCATGGATAACCTCGCTCACGTTGTCAAAGAGAACGGTAGAGATCAATGCCTCGCCATTCTCTTTTTTCTGCTTTTCAATCATGGAGTTGAATCCTCCGATGGTGTCTGTTTCCAGTCCGCTCATAGAGCCGCTGCGATCAAGGATGAATACGATCTCCGTCAAGTTCTTTCTCATGTTTTGTACCTCCGTATATAAAAATATGACTGCTTGGTGTCTCACCTTACAGTCATATTGTACTTCGGTATTCACTTCATTTGGTCGCATGGCAAGCGACATTATTCTAAGGACAAGAACAGCTCTCCGTCAATGCTTAGGATGTCATCCATCGGAATCTTCGTGCCGTCCTGCATGGTAATTAGGCGCTCAAAGTCATCAACCTTTATGACTGCGCCGGTTGCAGTTACATACGCACCGCCAGCTTTGCGCTCATCAGGTTTGAAGTAGGTTATTTCAACCTCCGGCTCTTCATCAAGGGCATCCATGAGAAGCTGATACCTCATGTTCAAAGCGGTCAAGGCTCCCTCATCAAGCTCAATCCTTTCGTCGGTCAGACGTCCGGTTTCCTTGATTGCAGAATCATAGCCGGTGAGGGCGGCAAAGGGCGCAAACTGCGCTGCACGATCTGACATCGGCATTTGTGGTCGCGTTTTGGAAACGTGATGAGGAAGTCCCATGATCTCGTCGTATTTTCCGTTCACGCCTTATGCCCTCCAATCTGCGCATTGCGGTCTTTCGCGGTTGCACCTTCTTCAAGATTCATTGCCTTGAGGATGGCGTTCTTTCCATACTTCTTCTTGATGGCAAGCGTGGCGGCTTGTATCTTCCGCTCACGCTCCAAAGCGGCATCTTCGGCTTTCTGTTTTTCCTCTTCGGCGGCATAGTCGGTAAAGAGGTCGAGCTGGACTGCACCGTCGTTTTTCTTCGGTACATCAGCTTCCGGCAGGACATGATTTGCAACAACATACATACGGCGGACAAGCAGATTCTTATCCACGATCCGGTCGAAGAGTTCTGACACAGCACACATTATTTTGCGAGTAGAGGATGTGTGACCGTCGAGGTTAATAGAGCCGTGCGCCTGTTTCGGAATCTGCCTCCCATAATGATCTGTCTCCACCGCGCCGTGATACTTTGCCCGTCGCGCCGGATCAGTCAGGTTCTCAATGTCGTAGCCAACTGTGAGAACCATCTGGTCGGTGACAAGCCCCTTGTCTACCAAGTCCAGCACAAGCAAGTCCGTCATTTCCCGCACAACCAGCTTCGCCTTCTGCGGCTCATAGGGGCAGTGCAAAACCTGACCAGAGCTGAGGCTGTTGGAGCTGGGACGGTACGCTTTGATTGCTTCAATGGTGGTCGGTTCCCATCCCCACGCATGGTCAATGAGCAATTCCGCATTCTTGCCGAACAGCTTGTAAAGCAAGTCCTCGTTCCGCTCTGAACAGAGGGCAACATCACCCATCGTGAACATCCCGTTCTGCTCAAGTTTCTTGGCAATGCCCCGACCCACGCGCCAGAAGTCCGTGAGGGGCTGATGAGACCAAAGCTCACGCCGGAACTTCGTCTCATCCAGCTCTGCAATGCGGACGCCGTTTTTGTCGGCGGGGATGTGCTTCGCCACAATATCCATTGCCACTTTGCAGAGGAAAAGATTCGTGCCGATTCCTGCGGTTGCTGTGATGCCGGTTGTTTCAAGCACATCGAGGATGATCTTCATGGCGAGATCATGGGCGGAGAGTTTGTAGGTGTTCAGGTAGTCCGTCACGTCCATGAACACCTCGTCGATGGAGTAGACCACAATATCTTCCGGGGCAATATACTTGAGATAAACCTGATAGATGCGGGTGCTGTATTCCATGTAGTACGCCATCCGAGGCGGCGCGATGATGAAGTCAATCGCCAGAGAAGGGTCTGCTTGCAGCTCCGAGAAGAAGTGTGATGTGCCGTCCAGTCTGCGTCCCGGTGCGTCGTGCTGC
>OHQQ01000468.1_pt1 | contig 26624 bp, 26 predicted proteins | sample 1578211 | NCBI WGS metagenome assembly OHQQ01 (sample SAMEA3879539, study PRJEB24766) | human gut metagenome | biome: human-associated habitat; feature: feces | place: USA | collected 1985/1987
CAGGCCCCAGGTCAGCACCACATGCACCGGCCACACCTTGACAAGGCTGCGGTAGTCGATGCAGGACAGCAGCAGAGCAATGACCAGACCGATGCCGGCCGCACCGGCCTGCACCAGCGCACGGCGGTAGTCGCCGATGCCGGTGATCTGGCCGGTGACCGCGTCGGTGGCAAACCCGTTGCCCTGTTTGGCGGCCCAGGACGCCAGTGCCAGCACCGCCATGGTGCTGCTGAAGATGCACAGCAGCAGGTAGACCTTGTCAGTCCGTTTCCAATATTGTCGAATGCTTTCCAATGAAGCACATCCTTTCTGATAAGCAGATGACACCGGAACTCACACAGCACCGAGCAATATGACCCCAGTTTATCCTTATTATACACACTCTGCCCGGCCATTGCAAGAAACAGGGTGTGACAGCTTTGCAAAATCGGGCGCGGACGCTTGACAAAGGGTGGGGGAGCTTCTACAATGAAGGTGGCAGAAGTGGGGTTTGCCGCCTGTGCCGGCCGCGCCCGAAGCGGCGGACGAGAAGGCAGCACTTGTGCCGGGAACGGGGCGCACGGAGGATGTGTGCAGCTCCTGAAGGATGGGAAAATGATGAAACAACAAACGATGCCCCGCCGCCTGCTCTGCGCGGTGTGCGCCGTGGTGCTGCTGGTATTGGCAGTGCCGGCCGCATGGGCTGCAGAGCCGGACGCGGATACTGCCGCACCGGTGCAGAGCCTGACCGCTTCGGAAGCGACCGAGATGCAGCAGGCAGACGCCGCCGTTACCGCCCTGACCGACAGTGCGGACTACGCCGCCATGTCGGCGGCGGACCGCAAGGCAGCGGCGCTGGAACAGCTGGACGACCTGGTGCAGCAGGGGCTGGTGGCAAAGGGCTCCATTTATGCCGACGAGGAAAACGGCATGGTGAGCTTCTCCTACAGCTGCGGCGCGCTGGGCGGCATCCTGCTGGAGGACCCGGATGAGGAAAATACCGCTGCCGACCTGCAGCTGGCAGAGGCAGCACAGCAGACCGCGCAGAACGGCACCTATGGCACCGCGATGCTGTACTATGCCTTTGACGACACGGTCAACAGCAGCCGTTACCCCAACTACGCCTATATGCAGAGCTACTGGACCTCGGTGGGGCTGGACACCAAACTGGACACGACGGTGACTGTGGCCGATCTGCGCCGCATGAACAACTACGACCTGTGCGTGCTGAGCACTCACGGCGCCTATTATACTTACGAGTACGGCTGGCTGTGGAAGCGCACGGCCACCGCGCCTGTGCTGCTGCTGACCGAGAAATCTACCTTCTGGAACGATCTGCGCTACGGCATGGACCTGCTGAACCACCGCATCATCAAGGTGAACGGGGCCTATGCCGTCACGGCGGGGTTCTTCCGGGCGGCTTATCGCAGCGGTGCGCTGAAGGACACGATCATTCTGTCGGAGACCTGTGAGTTCTACGGCAAGAGCGGGCATCTGGACACTTCCATGGCGGATGCGCTGCTGTCCGGCGGTGCGGCCTGTGTGGTGGGCTATGTGAACAATGTGTACACGGTGTATTCCCGCAGCATGCTGTGGGCGACTGTGAACCGCCTGCTGGCGGGAGATACGGTGCGCGAAGCCGTGGACTTCGGCATGAACCTGTACGGTGCGGATGATATCATCTGGTACAACAATCAGGGCGGGCGGCGGCCCCACGCGGTGGCGTCTTTCCCGGTATTGAGCGGCAATCAGGATGCCCGGCTGCGGGCCGTGCAGGCTGCGGCCGACAGCATGCAGCAGGCTGCCTGAGCAAAGCTGGCATTGCGCTTTTGCAAAAAGTATACTATACTAGGGGATGGCAGAGCACTGCCATCCTTTTTTGATGATTGGGAGGGAAACTCCATGGCAGAATACATCACCCATTCCCGCGCCGAGACGGTGGCGCTGGGCAAGCGCATGGCGGCTGTGCTGCAGCCCGGGGCACTCATTGCCTTTACCGGGGGGCTGGGCGCAGGCAAAACGGCCTTTACCGAGGGTCTGGCCGAGGGCCTGGGCTGCACCGACCCGGTGAGCAGCCCCACCTTTGCCATCGTGAACTATTACCGCGGGCCGCGGCCGCTGGCCCACTTTGACCTGTACCGCATTTCCACCGAGAACGATCTGTGCGCGGCCGGGTTCTATGACTATCTGGATCAGGGGGCCATCGTGGCGGCAGAGTGGAGCGAGAATTTTGCCGACCTGCTGGCACTGGAACAGCCGATCCATGTGAACATTGAGCGGGTGGATGAGAATACCCGCAAGATCACCATCGAGGGGGTAGAGGTATGAACATTCTGGCCGTGGACACCGCCGGAAAGACGGTGGGCGTGGCCCTGCTGCAGGATGACCGCCTGCTGTACGAGGTCTATCTGGACGCGGGCATGACCCACAGCGAGACGCTGATGCCGATGATCGACACCTGCCTGAAAACCTGCGGCATGACCTGCGCCGACATCGACCTGTATGGCGTGAACGCCGGTCCCGGCAGCTTTACCGGCCTGCGCATCGGTCTGGCCGCTGTCAAAGGCCTGGCTTTCCCCCGGGAGACGCTGTGCGCGCCGGTTTCCACGCTGGAAGCACTGGCGGCGGCCTACACCGGCGAGGGCACGGTGCTCTGTGCACTGGATGCCCGCCGCGCGCAGGTGTACAGCGCTGCGTTTGATCTGGCCACCCACCAGCGCCTGCTGGAGGACGATGCCCGCGCCGTGGCGGACCTTGCCCAATTTGTAGAAAATTGCAAAAAACCCCTGTTTTTTGTTGGTGATGGCGCATCTCTGTGCTATAATAAATACGGCAGTGTGCCGGGCGTGCTGCAGGCACCTGCGGCCCTGCGCGGCGGGCGTGCTGCTGCAGTGGCCCTTGTGGCAAAGCAGATGGCCGAAGCCGGAAAGGCTGTGCTGCCGGAGGCTCTGCTGCCGGACTACCACCGCCTGAGTCAGGCCGAGCGGGAGCGCGCAGAGCGCCTTGCAGCAGAAGCTGCAGCCAATGCCGCCCAAAACAAGGAGCAGGCATAAAACCCTGCGTGACTGAGAGAAAGGAACATTTCCATGGCAAAACCCATTGCACTGGCCGCTGACCACGGCGGATTTGAATTGAAAGAAGCTGTCAAGGCGCATCTGAAGGAGCTGGGGCTGGAATACATCGATTTTGGCACCCATAGCACCGACAGCGTGGATTACCCTGATATGGCCGTGCCCGCCTGCGATGCAGTTGTGAGCGGCGAGTGCAGCAAGGCACTGCTGTTCTGCGGCACCGGCGTGGGCATCAGCATGGCAGCAAACAAGATCAAGGGCATTCGTGCCTGCTGCTGCTCTGACAGCTTCAGCTGCGAGTATACCCGCCGCCACAACGACGCCAACGCCCTGTGTATGGGCGGCCGCGTGGTCGGCCCCGGCCTTGCCTGCCAGCTGGTGGATCTCTTCCTGAACACCGAGTTTGAAGGCGGCCGCCATCAGCGCCGCATCGACAAGCTGACCGCATTGGAGAACCGCTGATTCTAAGGAAAAATATTTTTTGGATTTCGCGTTTGTCGCGGCCCCGACGCTTGTCAGGGCAAAGCCCTTCCATCTGCTATCGCAGATCGCTCGCCTGCTTGAAAGACCCACTGGGGCTTTCATTGCTGCGCAACCGCAGGGCCGCTCCAAACGCCTTTTCACAAGAGGGGTCGGAACGACAAACGTCCGGATATTTGAATGAAAATCACTCGCAACCAATTTCTGAAACTGATCCCCGCTGCGGCGCTGACGCTGACCGGCTGCGGCAGCAAGGCTCAGCCTGCCAATACGGAAAGTCTTGTTTTCTCCCATCATTACAAGCTGGACTATGCACAGCAGTTCACAGCGGACTGCTATGAGGGCGGCTATACCATGCTGACCATCGCGGAGTCGGATGCACGGTTCCTTGTTGTGCCGGAAGATGCTGCGGAGGTGGACGGTCTGCCTGCTGATGTGACTGTGCTGCGCCAGCCGGTGGAGAATATTTATCTGGTCTCCACCTCGGTGATGGATCTGCTTTTACATCTGGACGCACTGGACAGCGTGGCCTTTTCCGGCACCAAGGCCGAGGGCTGGTATCTGCCCGCGGTGCAGCAGGCCATGGAAGAGGGAAAAATCGCGTATGCAGGCAAGTACAGCGCCCCGGATTACGAGCAGATCCTGGCAGCGGGCTGCCGCCTTGCCATTGAGAATACCATGATCCTGCACACGCCGGAGGTAAAGGAACAGCTGGAACACTTTGGCATCCCGGTGCTGGTGGAGCGTTCCAGCTACGAGAGCGACCCGCTGGCCCGCATGGAGTGGATCAAGCTTTACGGCATCCTGCTGGGCAGGGAAGAACAGGCCGAGCAGGTGTTTTCCGCGCAGGAGACAGCCGTTCAGCCCATCCTCTCGCAGGAACCCACGGGAAAAAGCTGCGCCTTCTTCTCGCTGACCACCAACAACCTTGCCACTGTGCGCAAAGGCAGTGACTATGTGGCCCGCATGATCGAGATGGCGGGCGGCAGCTATGTCTTTGCGGACCTGACGGACAATGGCAACAGCCTTGCTACCATGAACCTGCCGCTTGAGGACTTCTATGCAGGTGCAAAGGATGCCGATGTGCTCATCTACAACAGCGCCATCGAGGGCATGATCGCATCGGTGAGCCAGCTGACCGAGCGTTTCCCACTGTTGAACGAGTTCAAAGCGGTGCAGAACGGTCAGGTGTGGTGCACCACCCAGAGTCTGTTCCAGCAGAGCATGGAGCTGGCAGACCTGATCGTGGATATGAACCGGGTGTTTACCAAGGGCACACCTGCCGCCAGTACCCTGAAATTCCTCACCCATGTGGATTAAAGAAGGAAAATTTTACAGAAAGGAAAGCCTATGACCCGTACCAGACGCCTCGCAGCCGCCTATATTGCCCTTGCGGCAGCCGTAGCTGTGCTCTTTGCGCTGAACCTGTTCTGGGGCAGCGTATCCCTTGCACCGGGTGCGGTGCTGACGGCGCTGCTGGGCAAGGGCGGCGATGCGCTTGCGGGGAATATCATCCTGCAACTGCGCCTGCCCCGCGCGGTCATGGCGGCGCTGTTGGGGGCAGCCCTCAGCGCGGCAGGCTACCTGCTGCAGACTTTTTTTGCAAACCCCATTGCCGGGCCATTTGTTATGGGCGTTTCCAGCGGCGCAAAGCTGGCGGTGGCCCTGACCATGGTGGTGTTTCTGGACCGCGGGATGCTGACCAGCTCGGCCACGATGATTGCGGCTGCCTTTGCGGGTGCCATGGCTTCCATGGCCTTTGTGCTGGCGGTGGCCCGGCGGGTGCAGCGCATGAGCATTCTGGTCATCTGCGGTGTGATGATCGGCTATATCTGCTCCGCCATCACCGATATCGTGGTGGCCTTTGCGCAGGATTCCAACATCGTCAACCTGCACAACTGGTCGCAGGGCAGCTTTTCCGGCGTGACATGGGCCAATGTGCAGGCTGCGGCACTGGTGGTGCTGCCTGCGCTGGCGGCATCCTTTCTGCTTTCCAAGCCCATGGCCGCCTACCAGATGGGCGAAGCATATGCCCGCAGCGTGGGCGTGAAGGTCAAGCCTTTCTCGGTAGCGCTGGTGCTGCTATCCAGCCTGCTGGCGGCCTGTGTCACCGCCTTTGCGGGGCCGATCTCCTTTGTAGGCATCGCGGTGCCGCACCTTGTCAAGCAGCTGCTGGGCAGCGCAAAGCCGCTGTATGTGCTGCCGGGGTGCTGCTTGGGCGGTGCAGCTTTCTGCCTGTTCTGCGACTTGCTGGCCCGCAGTCTGTTCGCGCCCACGGAGCTGTCCATCAGCTCGGTCACGGCGGTGTTCGGCGCACCGGTGGTCATCTGGCTGCTGGTGCGGCGCAGTCAGGAGGGTGCACGATGAAGGAACATTTTTTGTGCGGCGCACAGGGTCTTGCCATCGGCTACGGCAAGACACCGCTGCTCTCGGATATTTGCCTCGGGGTGCAGCCGGGGCAGATCCTGACCTTGATCGGGCCCAACGGCGCAGGCAAATCCACCTTACTGCGCACACTGGCGGGCCAGCTGGCCCCCATGGGCGGCACGGTGCTGCTGGAAGGCAGAAACCTTGCCGATTACACCGGTACCCAGCGGGCGCAGAAGCTGGCCCTCATGGCCCCGCATAGCCGCCGGATGGAGCTGACCACCTGCTTTGACTTTGTTTCGGCGGGGCGCTATCCCTACACCGGACGGCTGGGCATTTTGTCTGCCGAGGACAGGCAGCAGGTGCACAGAGCTTTGGAGCTGGTGGGCGCGGCACACCTTGCAGACCGGGATTTTAACCGCATCAGCGACGGCCAGCGCCAGCGCATCCTGCTGGCCCGGGCACTGTGCCAGCAGCCGGAAGTGATCCTGCTGGACGAGCCGACCTCTTTTCTGGATATCAAGGGCAAGATCGAGCTGCTCACCATTTTAAAGGAGCTGGCCCATACCGGTCAGCTGGCGGTGATCCTGAGCCTGCACGAGCTGGAGCTGGCCGAAAAAATAGCGGACACGGTGGTGTGCGTTTCGCCCGGCGGTGTTTCCGGCGTGCTGACCCCGGAACAGGCGTTTCAGCCGGAGAACATCCGCGCCCTGTATGGCCTGACCGAACAGCAGTACACAGCTCTGTTCGGCACACCGGAGCCGGAAGCCGAAAAGGCACCCGCCGGAAAACCTCAGTTTGAGCATTACGTCCGCAGCGGGCAGAAGTTGCTGCGCTGCGGCTATACCACCGGCACCTGTGCCGCGCTGGGGGCTGCCGGGGCGGCGCGTCTGCTGCTGACCGGCCGCGAACCGGAAACGGTGGCTCTGCGCACGCCCAAGGGCATTGTGGTGGAGGTGGCTCCCCTCTGGTGCCGCAGCACGGACACAGGTGCCGCATGTGCCATCCGCAAGGACGGCGGCGACGATGTGGATGTGACTACGGGCCTGCCGGTGGTCGCATCGGTGGTGCTGGAACCGGATGCCCCCGGCGTGCGCATCTTTGGCGGCGAGGGGGTGGGCCGGGTGACGAAGCCCGGCCTTGACCAGCCCGTAGGCGAAGCCGCCATCAACCATGTACCCCGCCAGATGATTGCCGAAGCGCTGGAACGGGAAGCTGAAAATGCTGCCTACACCGGCGGCTTTGCAGTGACCATTTCCATCGAGGGCGGTGCCGAGACGGCAAAGCGCACCTTCAACCCGCACATCGGGGTGGAGGGCGGGCTTTCCATTCTGGGCACCAGCGGCATCGTGGAACCCATGAGCCAGCAGGCCATTCTGGATACCATCCAGCTGGAAATGAATCAGGCTGCGCTGCGGGCAAAAAATGCCCCCGGCCCCCGGCGGCTGGTGTTGGCCCCCGGCAACTACGGGCTGGACTATCTGGCCAGCGCTCTGCCGCAGTTCGAGCGGTTCCCGGTGGTCAAGACCTCCAACTTCATCGGGGATACGCTGGATATGGCGGCAACGGCAGGATTTGAACAGGTGCTTCTGGTGGGACATGTGGGCAAGCTGGTCAAACTGGCGGCAGGGGTCATGAACACCCATTCCCACACGGCGGATGGCCGTGCCGAGGTGTTCTGTGCCCATGCGGCGCTGTGCGGGGCCGCGCGTGAGGTGTGCGCTGCCCTGATGGATGCCGCCACCACCGATGCCTGCCTTGACATTCTGGACGGCGCACAGCTGCGTGCACCGGTGCTGGAAAGCATCCTTGCCGCCATCCAGATGCATCTGGACCGACGGGCAGGCGGGGCGTTCCGGGTGGGCGCGGTGCTGTTCTCCAACCAGCACGGCCCGCTGGGCGAGACAAAAACGGCAAAGGAGCTGATGCAGGAATGGCAGAACTGAAAGGTACATTTTACGGTGTCAGCGTTGGCCCCGGCGACCCGGAGCTGATGACGCTGCAGGCTGTGCGGCTCATCCGGCAGTGCCCGGTGCTGGCCGCGCCGCAGACTGCTTCCGGCCAGATGCTGGCGCTGGACATCGCCCGCAGTGCGCTGGGAAAAGCGCTGGACGGCAAGACCATCGTCCCGCTGTACTTTGCCATGAGCCGTGACCCGGCCGCGCTGGCGGCTTCGCACGAAAAAGCCGCCGCCGCGGTGCGGCAGTATCTGGATGCCGGGCAGGACGTTGCCATGCTGAACATCGGTGATGTTTCCATCTATGCCACCTTTGCTTACCTGCAGGAGATCTTGCAGGCCGGGGGTTATGCCACCGCCATGGCGGCAGGCGTGCCCAGCTTTTGTGCGGCGGCGGCGCGGCTGAATGTGCCGCTGACCGGCAGCATGGATACGCCGCTTACCATTGCGCCCGGCGGCTGGACAGACCGCGTGCTGGAAATGCCCGGCACCAAGGTATTGATGAAAGCCGGCAGGCAATTGCCTGTCTTATTGGATAATCTGCAGCAGGCAGATAAGCTGAAAAAAAGCGCACTTGTGTGCAACTGCGGTCTGCCGGACGAGCGGGTCTACCCGGATCTTTCCCTTGAGCGGCCGCAGGAACAGGTCGGTTATTTTGCCACCGTTTTGGTAAAGGAGTAACATTATGGTACATTTTGTTGGTGCAGGCCCCGGCGCACCGGATCTCATCACCCGGCGGGGCGCGGCCCTGCTTCAGAAAGCCGACTGCATCATCTATGCGGGCAGTCTGGTGAACCCGGCCCTGCTGGGCCTTGCAAAGGCAGACTGCGCCATTTATAACAGCGCTGAAATGACGCTGGAACAGGTGCTGGATGTGATGCGGCAGATGGAAGCTGCGGGTAAGATCACCGTGCGCCTGCACACCGGCGACCCCTGCCTTTACGGTGCCATCCGGGAGCAGATGGATGTGCTGGACGCCGAGGGCATTCCCTACGATGATACCCCCGGTGTGTCCAGCTTCTGCGGTGCAGCGGCGGCGCTGAATGCAGAGTACACGCTGCCCACCGTGAGCCAGACCGTCATCATCACCCGCATGGAGGGCCGCACCCCGGTGCCGGAAAAAGAAAAGCTGGCAAGCCTTGCCGCCCACGGGACAACGATGGTCATTTTCCTATCCATCGGCCTTGTGGACAAAGTACAGCAGGCACTTCTGGAAGGCGGTGCCTATACGCCGGATACCCCGGCAGCGGTGGTGTATAAGGCCACATGGCCGGAAGAAAAAACGGTTCGCTGCACCGTAGGTACGCTGGCGGAAAGCGTTCATGCAGCGGGCATCACCAAAACGGCGCTCATTGTGGCAGGCGGCTTTCTGGGGCGGAATTATGAGCGCAGCAAGCTCTACGACCCGGCCTTTACCACCGAGTTCCGCAAGGGGACAGACCAGTGACCCGCGCCTATCTGGCCTTTACGGCAAAGGGCCTTGCACTGGCCCAAAAACTGGCGGCGGCATATCCCGGCAGCGTGGCCCGCTGCGGCCATGAAGCCGGGCAGGTGCACCTTGCCGATTGGACGGCCCGCCAGTTTGCCGGGAGCGATGCCCTTGTTTTTGTAGGTGCTGTGGGCATTGCGGTGCGGGCCATTGCGCCCCACTGCCAAAGCAAGGCGCAGGACCCTGCCGTTGTGGTGCTGGACGAATGCGGCCGCTTTGCCGTGCCCATCCTCTCAGGCCACCTGGGCGGTGCCAACGACCTTGCCCGGGCGCTTGCCGCTGTGTGCGGTGCGGTGCCGGTGATCACCACAGCCACCGACGCAAACGGTGTGTTTGCGGTGGACGAGTGGGCAAAGCACCAGAACTGCACCGTGCTGGAGCCGGAGCGCATCAAGCTTGTCAGCGGTGCACTGCTGGCGGGCAAAACGGTGCAGTTTGCATCCGACTGGCCCATTGCGGGTGCACCGCCTGATGGGATCACGGCGGGAGATGCCCCGGACTTTGCCCTCACCCTCTGCCCGGCGGGGGATGCGCTGCATCTGGTGCCGCGCATCGGCGTGCTGGGCGTGGGCTGCAAACGCGGCACCAGCGCCGAAACGCTGGCCGAAGCCTTTGCAGCTTTCTGTGCCCAGAACTGCCTTGCGCCGCAATGCATCACGGCGGCGGCAAGCATCGACTTAAAACAAAACGAGGCGGGCCTGCTGACCTTCTGTAAGAGCCACAGCTGGCCGGTGCAGTTTTTCACAGCAGAACAGCTGCGTGCCGCCCCCGGCAGCTTTACGCCTTCGGCCTTTGTGCAGAGCGTTACCGGCGTGGACAATGTCTGTGAACGGTCGGCAGTGCTGGCCGCAGGCGGGACACTCGTTTTTCACAAATATGCCCATACCGGCGTGACCTTTGCGCTGGCCGTGCGGCCCTATGCCCCGGACTGGAGGTGGCAGAATGTTTGACCCGATGGAATTTGAAATCGACGAACCGGAAAAGGTAGTCTATGTGGTGGGCATTGGCCCCGGAGATGTTTACTACCTGACGCAGGAAGCCCAGAACGTTCTGGAACACGCAGATGCCATCTGCGGCTATAAACTTTATCTTGATCTGATCGAGCCGGAGTTCCCATGTGAGGAATATTATTCCACCGGCATGACCAAGGAGATCGACCGCTGCCGCTGGGCGCTGGAAAAGGCGAATACCGGCAGGCGCGTGGTGATGGTGTGCAGCGGCGACGCAGGCGTTTACGGCATGGCCAGCCCTGTGCTGGAACTGGCACAGGATTACCCGGACGTTGCCGTAGAAGTAGTGCCCGGCCTTACGGCCGCCCTCAGCGGCGGGGCTGTGCTGGGCGCGCCGCTGGCCCACGATTTCTGCGTGATCTCCCTTTCCGACCGGCTTACCCCGTGGGAGGTCATCGAAAAGCGGCTGGCCTGCGCAGCGCAGGGAGATTTCTGTGTTGCACTCTATAATCCTTCTTCCAAGGGCAGGCCGGACTACCTGCAAAAGGCAGTGCGCATCCTGCGCGCAAACGGCAAGGCGGATGATACCGTCTGCGGCCTTGTGCGCAACATTGGCCGCGAGGGCCAGAGCGCCCGGGTGCTGACGCTGGCCGAGCTGGAAAACACGCCGGTGGATATGTTCACCACCGTGTATATCGGCAACAGCAATACCCGCGCCCTTTCGGGCCGGATGGTCACGCCGCGGGGGTACCGTAAGTGAAGGCGGTCGTGTTCAGCGGCACCACCGAGGGCCGTCGCTTTTCCAAAAAGCTGGCAGAGCTTGGCGTTGCGGTAACGGTGTGCGTGGCAACGCCGCTGGGTGCCGAGGAGCAGGGCGAAATGGCAGGCATCACGGTGCACGCCGGGCGGCTGCAGCCGGATGCCATGGCGGCATTGCTGGCGGGAGCTGATCTCTGCGTGGATGCCACCCACCCTTATGCAGTGGATGCCACCAGGAACATCCGCGCTGCAGCGGTGCAGGCGGGCGTGGAATACCGCCGCCTGCTGCGTGCGCAAAGCCCCTTGCCGCCCGGCTGTGCGGTGTTTGAAACAGCAGCGCAGGCTGCAGAATATCTGGCCGGGACAGAGGGCAATATCCTGCTTGCCACCGGTGCCAAGGAGCTGGCTGTGTTTGCCGGGCTGGAACCGGCGCGGCTTTACCCGCGCGTCCTGCCCACGCCGGAGGGCATTGCCGCCTGTGAAGCGGCCAATGTCCCGCACCGGAACATCATTGCCATGCAGGGGCCGTTCAGTCTGGCGCTGAATAAGGCGTTGATAACACAGTTCCAGATCCGGTACCTCGTCACCAAGGACGGCGGCGCAGCGGGCGGCTTTGCCGAGAAGGTGCAGGCCGCTGCCGATACCGGCGCACAGCTGGTGGTGCTGCGCCGCCCGCCGGAAACTGGCGAGACGGAAACACAAATTTTAGCGTATTGCAAGGAGATTTTGCAATGGTCACACTGATCGGCATGGGCAGCGGAAAATGGGAAGCCCTTTCGGCGCAGGCACAGCAGGCTGTGCGCAGCGCGGGCCTTGTGTTCGGTGCAAAGCGGCTGCTGGCGGGCCTGCCTGCAGACTGCACGGCCCGGCAGTTCGCGCTCTACCAGCCCACTGACATTCTGGAAACACTGGCACAAAACCCCGGGCAGGATGCTGCCGTGCTTTACAGCGGCGATACCGGATTTTACTCCGGTGCGTCCGGTCTGCTCACGCCGCTGCGGGCGCTGGGCATCCCCGCGCGGGTGTATCCGGGCGTTTCCAGCATCCAGCTGCTTTCAGCGGCGCTGGGCCGACCGTGGCAGGACTGGAGGCTGGTTTCGGCCCATGGCTGCGCTTGCGACCCGGTGGCCGAGTGCATGATGAACCGTTCGGTGTTCTTCCTCACCGGCGGCACTGAAACGCCCGCCTCTCTGTGCCAGAAGCTGACCGATGCCGGTATGGGCGAAGCCCACGGCGTGGTGGGCGAAAACCTTGGCACCGAGGCGGAAGCCATCCGCTACGGTTCTGCTGCAGAGCTGGCGGGGCAGAGCTTTGCACCACTCAGCGTGCTTCTGGTAGAAAACTTTGATCTGCCGCAGCTGCGTGCGCCGGGCTTCCCGGACGAAAGCTTCATCCGGAGCGAGGTGCCCATGACCAAGCAGGAGGTGCGCGCTGCTGCGCTGGCAAAGCTGGCGGTAATGCCCACCGACACTCTGTGGGATGTGGGCGCAGGCACCGGCAGTGTGAGCGTGGAGCTGGCGCTGGCGGCACCCAAAGGCCGCGTTTACGCCGTGGAGTGTGAACCGGATGCCTGTGAACTGATCCGTAAAAACCGGGCAAAGTTCCATGCTTGCAACCTCATCCTCATCGAGGGCCGCGCACCGGATGTGCTGGCAGACCTGCCTGCGCCGGATGCCGTGTTCATCGGCGGCACCAAAGGCGGCATGGAAGCCGTGCTGGATGAAGTGCTCGGCAAGAATCCGAACGCACGCATCTGCATTTCGGCCATTGCGCTGGAAACGCTGGGCGCTGCCATTGCCGCCCTCACGGCCCGGGGCCTGACCGCAGAGGTAACGCAGATCGCCGTCAGCCGCACAAAACCGGCGGGCCGACTGCACCTGCTCATGGCCAATAACCCCATCTTCCTCATTACGGGTACACGCAAATGATGCAATTCCTCATCGCCGCGCCTTCTTCCGGCAGCGGCAAGACCACTGTTGCCTGCGCAGTGCTGGCGGCGCTGAAAAAGCGCGGGGCCGACCCCTGTGCGTTCAAAAGCGGGCCGGACTACATCGACCCCATGTTCCACCGCTCAGCTCTGCAGGTGGACAGCCACAATCTGGATCTGTTTCTTTCCGACAGGGATATGGTGCGGGCCATTTTTGCCCGCTATGCCGCCGGGCATGGTGCCGCCGTGTGCGAGGGCGCTATGGGCTTTTATGATGGTCAGGGCCTGACCACCCGTGCCAGCGCATGGGAACTGGCGGATACGCTGGGCCTGCCGGTGCTGCTGGTGGTACAGCCCAAGGGTGCCAGCGTGACGCTGGCCGCGCAAATTCAGGGCCTTGTGAACTTCCGCAAAAACAGCCATGTTTCGGGCATCCTGCTCAATGATTGTTCCGAAAAGCTGTATAAAATGCTCAAGGCCCTGCTGGAAAGGGAGACCGGTCTGCCGGTGCTGGGTTATCTGCCCCATTTGCCGCAGGCAGCGGTAGAAAGCCGACACCTCGGCCTGAAGACTGCAGATGAAATTGCCGACCTGCAGGAAAAGATCGCCCTGCTGGCCGATGCACTGGTGCTGGATTGGCAGCGCCTTGCCGTGCTGACCGAAAAGCCTGCGCCGGAAGCTTTGCCGGGAGCAGCTGCACCCACATCCGTCCGCATTGCGGTGGCAAAGGACGAGGCGTTCTGCTTTACCTATGCCGAAACGCTGGACGCACTGCGGGATGCCGGGGCGGAGCTTGTGCTTTTCAGCCCGGTGCAGGATGCGGTTTTGCCGGAAAATATAGGCGGGCTGTATCTGCCCGGCGGCTACCCGGAGCTGTACGCCAAAACGCTGAGTGAAAACAAAACCATGCTGGCTTCCATCCGGCAGGCCGTGCAGGCGGGCCTGCCCACAGCGGCCGAATGCGGCGGCTTTTTGTATCTGGGCCGGAGCCTTGAGGATGCCGACGGTAAGGCGTGGCCCATGGCAGACGTTCTGCCGGGCGATGGCATCCGGGTGGGAAGGCTGGTGCGCTTTGGCTATGCCGAAATGACCGCCAAGGCGGACAGTATGCTCTTCTGCGCCGGAGAAACGCTGCCCATCCACGAATTCCACCACTGGGATTCCACCGCAAACGGCACTGCATTTACTGCCTGCAAAAACGAAAAAATGCAGTGGGAATGCGGCTATGCAAACGAGAATTTCTATGCGGGGTTCCCGCATTTATACTGGGCGGGCACGCCTCTGCCGGGCCGCTTTGTGCGCGCGGCAGAACGATACAGCAAAACAAAAGGATGACCAAAATGACCGAAACTGAACTGAATGCACTTTTGGCGGGTATCACCCCTGCCAACGAAGCTGCCCGCGCGGCGGCACACGCCCACTGGGCCAGCCTTGCAAAGCCTCTGGGCGGGTTGGGCCGGCTGGAGACCATGCTGGAGGATGCCGCCGCCCTTACCGGCAGTGCGGAGCTTGATCTTTCCCGCCGGGTGGTGGTGGTGCTCTGCGCGGATAACGGCGTGGTGGCGCAGGGCGTGAGCCAGACCGGGCAGGAAGTGACCCGTGCCGTGGCCGAAAACCTTGCCATGCGGCGCACCAGTGTGTGCCAGATGGCCCGCACGGCCCACTGTGATGTTCTGCCCGTGGATATGGGCATGGCAGGCGAACCGGTGCCCGGCGTGCGCAGCTGCCGCATTGCCGCAGGCACGGCGGATTTTACCCAAGGCCCTGCCATGAGCCGGGCCGAGGCCGTGCAGGCCGTTGGGGAGGGCATTGCCCTTGCCCGGGAACTGGCAGAGGATGGCTACAGGCTCATCGCCACCGGTGAAATGGGCATTGGCAATACCACCACCTCCAGCGCGGTGGCGGCGGTGCTGCTGGGCCAGCCCGTGGAGCTTATGACCGGGCGCGGTGCGGGCCTCTCGGACGAAGGGCTTGCCCGTAAGGTGGATGCCATCTGCCGCGGCATCCTTTGCAATGAGCCGGACCCGGAAGACACATTGGATGTTCTTGCAAAGCTTGGCGGCTTTGATATCGCGGGCCTGTGCGGTGTGTTTCTGGGCGGTGCACTGGCCGGTGTGCCGGTGCTGGCAGATGGCTTTATCAGCGGAGTGGCCGCGCTGTGCGCCGTGCGGCTGTGCCCGGCGGCGGAAAAGGCTGTGTTTGCAAGCCACTGCTCGGCAGAGCCTGCCGCGCGCATCGTGCTGGAAGCACTGGGCAAGGCACCCATCATTACGGCGGGGCTGCATCTGGGCGAGGGCACCGGTGCGGTGGCAAGCATCCCGCTGTGGGATATGGCACTGGCGGTATACGGCGGGTGCTATTCCTTTGCGGAGGGCGGCATTGAGCCGTACAAGCCCCAATGCTGACGCTGGTGCTGGGCGGCGCAGCCAGCGGCAAAAGCGAATATGCCGAGAGCCTTGTGCTGAAAACCACCGGCCCCCGCTACTATCTTGCCACCATGCAGGTGTGGGATGCCGAGTGTGCCGCCCGGGTAGAAAAGCACCGCAAAATGCGGGCCGCAAAGCAGTTTGAAACGGTGGAGTGTCCCTTGCATCTGGACAATGTGCGTCTGCCTGCGCGGGGCACCGCCTTGCTGGAAGACCTTGGAAACCTTGCCGCCAACGAGCTGTACGACCCGGCGGGAGCAGGGGAAAACGCGGCCAAAGCCATCCTGCACGGGCTGGAAAGCCTTGCCGCCCAGTGCGAAAACCTCATCGTTGTTTCCAACGAGGTGTTCAGCGGCGGGGCCGACTATGCCGGTGACACAGTCCGCTATCTGCTGGCACTGGCGCAGGTGAACAATGCCTTTGCCGCCCGGGCAGATGCGGTGGTGCGGGTGGTATGCGGCATCCCCGTGTACTATAAAGGAGTGGAAAAATGATCGTTTTGCAGACCATTGCGGTGGCCTTTGCCATGTTTTCGGCCATCCCGGTGCCGCAGTTCGAATGGAACGAAAAAAATATGCGCTACGCCATGTGCGCCTTCCCGCTCATTGGTGTCGTTATTGGTGCGGCGTGGTGTGTGTGTGGCGCGCTGCCCCTGCCGGGCCTTGCCAAGGCGGCAGGCTTTGCGCTGATCCCGGTATGGATCACCGGCGGCATCCATCTGGACGGCTATGCCGACACCTGCGATGCCCTTTCCAGCTACGGCGACCGAGAAAAGAAGCTGGAAATATTAAAAGACCCCCATTGCGGTGCCTTTGCGGTCATCCGACTGTGCAGCTATTTTCTGGCCTATTTTGCCCTGTGCACCTGTGTGAGTTTTACACCCCGCGTGGGTGTGCTGTGGGTTCTGGCACTGGTGCTGGAACGGGCGCTTTCGGGCCTTGCGGTGGCATCGTTCCCCATGGCAAAAAACACCGGTCTTGCACACACCTTTGCCACTGCAGCAGACAAAACTGTGGTGCGCCGGGTGCTGGCGGTGCTGGCCGCAGTGCTGTGCGTGGGTATGGCGGCGCTGGGCGGCTGGGCGCTGGTGCTGGCAGCGCTGGCGGTGCTCTGGCGCTACCATGCCGTGAGCCGGAAACAGTTCGGCGGCATCACCGGCGACCTTGCCGGGTGGTTTTTGCAAAAGGCCGAGCTCTGGATGCTGGCGGCGCTGTGTGCCTGCCAGTGGGGAGGGCTGCTATGATCTTTATTACCGGGCCGCTCTACAGCGGCAAGCGCACCTTTGCGCAAACACTTCCCGGCAAGCGTCTTTCGGACGTGCAGGTATTGGCTGCCGATGCCGCCGACCTGCCTGCCTTGGCAGACCGCCTTGCTTCTGAATACGATATCCTCATCGCCACCGAGGTAGGCGGCGGTGTTGTGCCGATGGATGTCAAACAGCGCGCAGACCGCGAGGCGGCGGGCAGGCTTGCCTGCCTGCTGGCCGCACGGGCAGAGTGCGTGGTGCAGATGTTCTGCGGCATCCCCACGGTTTTGAAAGGAGAATTGTCTCAATGCTGATCTATCTTCTGCGTCATGGCCAGACGGAATACAACGCCCAGAAGCGTTATCAGGGCCAGCGCGACATCCCGCTCTCACCCGAAGGCGCTGCTCAGCTGCGCCGGGCAGATTTTGACCCCGATGTGGTCTATGTTTCCACCTTGCAGCGCACCAGCCAGACGGCGCGCATCCTGTTCCCGGAGGCAAAGCTTGTGCCGGTGGACGGCCTGAAAGAGATGTGCTTTGGCAGCTTTGAGGGCCGCAATTTCATCGAGATGGAAAAGGACCCCGAGTATCAGGCATGGGTGAAGGCCAACTGCGAAAGCCCCTGCCCGGATGGAGAGCGCAAGACGGATTTTTCAGACCGCATCTGCCGCACCGTGGCAGAGCTGATCGATAAAGCTCTTGCCGCAGGCGAAGAACGGCTGGTCATTCTGGCCCACGGCGGCACCCAGATGGCCGCCATGGAGCGGTTTGCCGTCCCCCACAGGGACTATTACGCATGGTGCGGACCCAACGCGGGCGGCTTTGTGCTGGATGCAAAGGACTGGACGGAAAAGCATCTGCTGTATCTCGTAAAGACCGTCCAGTACACAAAGGAGAGCAGGGCATGATCCTTCAGGCAGTTGTCGGCGGTTTTGTGCTGGACGCGCTCTTCGGCGACCCGGCGTGGCTGCCGCACCCGGTGGTGCTTATGGGAAGATGCATCTCCCGGCTGGAAAAGTTCCTGCGCGCCCGCCTGCCCGGCACCCCGCAGGGCGAGCTGCTGGGCGGTGCCGTGACGGCGTTCTGCCTGCCGGTGGGCACCTTTCTGGTCACGAGCCTTGTGTGTCTGGCGGCGGCAAAGCTCAGCCCGTGGCTGGGCCTTGCGGTGCAGATGTTCTGGTGCGGGCAGGCGCTGGCGGCAAGGGGCCTTGCGCAGGAGAGCACAAATGTGTATAACGAGCTGGTCCGGAACGATCTGCCCGCCGCTCGCAAAGCCGTGAGCCGCATCGTGGGCCGCGACACCCAGAACCTGACCGCAGAGGGTGTGACCAAAGCTGCGGTGGAAACGGTGGCCGAAAATGCCAGCGACGGCGTCATTGCGCCGCTGCTGTATATGCTCATCGGCGGGGCACCGCTGGCGCTGACCTACAAGGCTATCAATACCATGGACAGCATGCTGGGCTACAAGAACGAAAAGTACCTTTATTTTGGCCGCGCAGCCGCGAAGCTGGACGATGTGGCCAACTACATCCCCAGCCGCCTTGCCGCCCTTTTGTGGGTGGCCGCTGCAGCCTTTACCGGCAACGATGCCAAGGGCGCATGGCGCATCTGGCGGCGGGACCGGCGCAACCACGCCAGCCCCAACAGCGCCCAGACCGAAAGCGCCTGCGCCGGTGCACTGGGCGTGCAGCTGGCCGGCCCGGCTTACTATTTTGGCGAATATTACCCCAAGCCTACCATCGGTGATGCCCTGCGCCCCATTGAACCGCAGGACATCCTGCGCGCCAACCGCATGATGTATGTGGCAAGCGGCTTTGCGCTGGCATGGGGTGCAGCAATACGGGGGTTCCTTGCATGAAACAATTGACCCATGGCGGCGACTGGGCGGGCTATCGCGCCGAGTTTGGCCGCGACCCGCTGGATTTTTCGGCCAATGTCAGTCCGCTGGGCCTGCCGGAAGGGGTGGCAAAGGCCATTACGGCAGCGCTTGCCACGGCAGACCGCTACCCCGACCCGCTGTGCCGGGCCCTGCGTGAAAAACTGGCGGTGGCTGAGGGAGTGCCCGCCGAATGGCTGCTGTGCGGCAACGGCGCGGCAGACCTCATCTTCCGGCTGGCGCTGGCTGCAAAGCCCCGCACTGCACTGGTAACGGCCCCCACTTTTGCCGAGTATGCCACCGCCCTTGAAACGGCAGGCTGCACGGTGGAACGGCATTTTTTGCGGGAAGAAAACGATTTTACGGTGACGAAAGATCTCCTGAACGCGGTGCACCCGGGTACAAATATGGTGTTCCTCTGTCAGCCCAACAACCCCACCGGCCAGCTGGCAGAGCCTGCCCTTGTGGAAGCGCTGCTGCGCAGATGCGAGGCCGTGGGTGCGGTGCTGGCCGTGGACGAATGCTTTCTGGATTTTCTGCCGGAGGGCGAAGGCCTTTCGGCAAAGCATCTGCTGAAAAACAGCAAAAAACTGATTATTTTAAAAGCCTTCACCAAGCTTTACGGCATGGCAGGCGTGCGTCTGGGCTATTGCCTGTGCTCTGATACAGAGCTGCTTGCCCGGATGCGGGCAGCGGGCCAGCCGTGGGCGGTTTCCAGTCTGGCACAGGCGGCGGGCATTGCTGCGCTGGACGAGACGGAATATGTGGCGAAGGTGCGTGCATTGATCGAAGCACAGCGGCCTGTGCTGGCAGACGGCCTGCGGGCGCTGGGCCTGCGGGTGATCGAGGGCCGGGCTAACTATCTGCTGTTCCGCGCGCCGGAAGCGCTGGGCGAAGCGCTGCGCCGCAAGGGTGCGGTACTGCGCAGCTGCGGCAATTATCCGGGCCTTGATGCCAGCTGGTACCGCACCGCCGTGCGCACAGAAAACGAGAACCGGCAGCTGCTTGCACTGCTGGCCGAAACCCTGCCGGAGGTGGCACAATGAGCAAGGCAAAATGCATTATGGTGCAGGGCACCATGAGCGGTGCGGGCAAAAGCCTGCTGTGCGCGGCGCTGTGCCGCATCTTTGCGCAGGATGGCTATCGCGTGGCCCCTTTCAAAAGCCAGAACATGGCCCTGAACAGCTTCGTCACCCGCAACGGTGCAGAGATGGGCCGTGCTCAGGTGGTGCAGGCACAGGCTGCAGGCGTGGAGCCGGATGTGCGCATGAACCCCATCCTGCTCAAGCCCAGCAGCGATGTGGGCAGTCAGGTGATCGTGAACGGCAAGGCCCGGGGCCAGATGCCTGCCGCCGCCTACTTTAAAATGAAGCGCAGCCTTATCCCGGACATTCTGGAAGCCTACAACAGCCTTGCCGCCGAGAACGACATTATCGTGATCGAAGGCGCGGGCAGCCCGGCGGAGATCAACCTGAAAGCTGACGATATCGTGAACATGGGCCTTGCAAAGCTGGTGGATGCGCCGGTGCTGCTGGCGGGCGATATCGACCGGGGCGGCGTATTCGCGCAGCTGTACGGCACTGTGGAGCTGCTGGAAGCCGACGAGCGTGCCCGCATCAGGGGCCTGATCATCAACAAGTTCCGGGGCGATGTGGAGATCCTGCGGCCCGGCCTTGCCATGCTGGAAGAAAAAACGCAGCTGCCCGTGCTGGGCGTAGTGCCGTACCTGCGGGTGGAGATCGAGGACGAGGATTCTCTCTCGGATCGTCTGGAAGCAAAAAGCGCCGTCAAGCCGCTGGATATCGCCATCCTGCGCCTGCCGCATGTATCCAACTTCACCGACTTTATCCCGCTGGAACAGCACCCGCTGCTGGGCGTGCGGTATGTGCAGAATACCCGCCAGCTGGGCACACCGGATCTCATCATCCTGCCCGGCACCAAGAACACGGTGGATGACCTGCTCTGGCTGCGGCAGTCCGGGCTGGAAGCAGCCTTGTTGAAGCTGGCGGCCAACGGCACGCCGGTGCTGGGGGTCTGCGGCGGGTATCAGATGCTGGGCGAGATGCTGGCTGACCCCGAAGGCACGGAGAGCGGTACGGCACAGACCGTGCGGGGGCTGGGGCTGCTGCCCACCCACACGGTCTTTACCGGCCAGAAGCACCGCACCCAGGACACTGCCGCCGTGACCGCCGCCCCCTTTGCGGGTGCGGCCCTGACCGGATATCAGATCCACACCGGCCGCACCGAGGTGCAGGGTGTGCCCTTCTGCACACTGGCAGACGGAACACCCGAGGGCTGCGTGCAGGACAATGTGTTCGGTACCTACCTGCACGGCCTGTTTGATACCGGTGCGCTCACCGAGAAGCTGGTGGCCCTGCTCTGCCAGCGCAAGGGCATTGCGCCGGACAGCGCCGCCCTCATCCCGATGGAGCAGTACCGCCAGCAGCAATTTGACCTGCTGGCCGATGGCGTGCGCGGCGCGCTGGATATGGATGCCGTTTACGCGGCCATGGGGTTGGAGAACCCGCGGAGGAATGCACAATGATCCCACAACATCATCTGCCCGCCGACATTGAGCGGACAAGCCTTTCCATCATCACGGCAGAGCTGGAAGTGTTGGGCCTGACCCCGCCGCCCGAGACTGCCGCTGTGGTCAAGCGGGTCATCCACACCACCGCCGACTTTGACTATGCGAAAAATCTGCGCTTTACGCCGGGGGCTGTGGCGGCAGGTGTGGCCGCCCTGCGGGCAGGGACCCCTATCATCACCGACACCAACATGGCACTTTCGGGCATTTCCAAGCCTGCCCTTGCCCGGCTGGGCGGCAGTGCCCTCTGCTACATGGCGGACCCTGAGGTGGCGCGGACCGCAGCCGAGACCGGAACCACCCGGGCAGTGGCCTCCATGCACCGCGCGGCGCAGGAGCACCCCGGGGCCATCCTTGCGGTGGGCAATGCCCCTACCGCTCTGCTGACCATTGTGGAGGAGATCGAGGCCGGGCTGCGGCCTGCTCTGGTCATCGCCGTGCCGGTGGGCTTTGTGAATGTGGTGGAAAGCAAGGAAGCGCTGTTTGCCGCCTGTGCAGCCCACGGCGTGCCTGCCATCGCGGCCATGGGCCGCAAGGGCGGAAGCACCGTGGCCGCTGCAGTCTGCAACGCCCTGGTCTACTCCGCTGCCGAGATGCTGGACCCTGCGGCGAGAGGGTGGAAATAGGGCGGAACCGGTAAAAGCGCCCCTTTTTACGCTTTTGCTTGACTTTTTGGTAGAAACAAGGTATCGTTTACCTGTATGACGATTGATATATGAGTTGAAGCTTTGCGTGAAAAAGGAAACATTATGGCACAAACGATTTTAGAAGAAAAGAAAAAATCACGGCTGATGACAGAGGGCAGCATCTGGAAGAGCATCCTGCTCTTCTCGGTGCCGCTGATCCTAGGCAACATGCTGCAGCAGCTGTACAACACCGCCGATTCCATCATCGTGGGCAACTTTGTGGGCAGCAACGCGCTGGCAGCGGTCGGCTCCAGCGGCTCGCCCATCTTCCTGCTCATCGGGTTCAGCCAGGGCATTGCCGTGGGTGCCGGTGTCGTGGTGTCCCAGTTTCTGGGAGCCAAGGACAGGGAGGGCGCGCACACTGCGGTGCACACCTCGCTGGCCCTTTCGGCCATTCTGGGTGCGATCCTGACCGTGTGCGGCATTGCCGTCAGCCGTGCCCTGCTCACCGCCATGAACACCCCCGCAGAGGTGCTGGAGGATGCGGTGCTCTATATGCGGCTCTATTTTGGCGGTGTGCTGTTCAGCGTGGTGTATAACATGGCGGCCGGTATCCTGAACGCCGCCGGCAACTCCAAGCGGAGCCTGCTTTACCTGGGCGCTGCCTCCATCACCAACATCGTCCTCGACCTTGTTCTGATCGCCGGATGCAAGATGGGCGTGGCCGGTGCGGCCATTGCCACCGATATCAGCCAGCTGGTGTCCTGTGTGCTCTCCCTGCGGTTTCTGATGCGGGTGGAGGACGATTACCGCGTGACGGCAAAGGAAGTGCGCGTGCACAAAAAGATGGCGGTCCGCATCATCAAGGTGGGCCTGCCCACCGGCATCCAGAACATGGTCATCTCCCTTTCCAATGTGCTGGTGCAGGTCAGCGTCAACGGCTATGGTGCCGCTGCCATGGCAGGCTTTGCCGCCTATATGAAGGTGGATGGCTTCAACATTCTGCCTGTGCTGAGCTTCAGCATGGCGGCCACCACCTTTGTGGGCCAGAACTTTGGTGCGGGCAAGATCGACCGTGTCAAAAAGGGCACCTTTGTCACCCTGGGCATGTGCATCGTTTACACCATCCTGACCGGCATCCTGCTGCTCGTCTTCCAGGATTCCATCATGCACCTGTTCACCGGCGATGAAACGGTCATTGCCTACGGCAAGATCTGTATGCTCTATTTCTGCCCCTTCTACTGGATGCTGGGCATCCTGCAGGGCCTTGCCGGTACGGTGCGCGGCACCGGCAAGAGCGTGCCGCCCATGGTGGTGCTGCTGATCTCCCTGTGCCTGTTCCGCATCGTCTGGATCCAGTTTGTCCTGCCCCTGTTTGCAGGCATTGAGGGTGTGCTGCTGGTCTACCCGGTGTCCTGGGCTGTGGGTGCAGTGCTGATGGTGCTCTACGCCTGGAAGGGCAAATGGATGCAGCTGCCGGAAGCAATTTCGTAAATCGGGCACTCCTTTCCCCCGGTAAGAGTGCGCTTTATACAAAAAATAACGTATGAATGCGTAAAAATATTCGGAGGGGGGCTAAAAATCTGCGAAAATCAGTTGATTTCTGCCGAAAAATACCGTATACTGAATTATAGTTTCAAATCGAACGACGGACTTCGACAAAAGGGGCTGATAAGATGGAGCGCACACAGGCAGAGGCCTTTGAACAGTATATTCGGAATCTGCGCGTTGTGCGCTCGATCTCCCGGCCCAGCTTTCCGGAGGGCAAAGCTCCCGCTGCTGTGCTGGAAGAGATCCAGACCAACGCGCTGAGATGCAACGCCCTGATGCGGCAGAATGAGGCACTGCTGGCGCAGTTTGTCTACGACCGTGACCCTGCCTCCCTGACCGAAACGGATATCCAGGGACTGAGTGCCTTTGCAGGCAGGCTGTTCAACTACGCGAACAGCGAGGATATGGGCGTGGCGTTCAAGGTGCATCAGCTGCTGCTGGCAGCGGCCCGCAGCCGGGAAGACGTGCCCATGATCGTCAGGGAGCTGTACTACACAGGCATCACCCTGCATTATATGAACGTCCGGGATGAGGGAACTGGCATCAACCTGTTGGGAGATGCGATCCAGGTCTATTTTACGGAAGCTGCTGAATACATGTCACGGTATGAACAGCTGGACAGGAATACCCGGCAGTATCTCATCCGCTGTGTGGGCAACACCCGGCTGGGGATGTCCCGCGGCACCCATGCGGAAAGCTGCCGGTATCTGGAGCGGTTCCGCCGCGCAATGGAGGTCATCCAGTCTGCGCATTACCATGCGCTGGACCCGGAGTTCCCCTGGGAAAGCTACATCTATTCCATGCACATGGACCGCATGACCCTGCTGACCCATCTGCGGCAGGAGGAGGATCCCGAGGTGGCGCGGCAGGTGCTGGAATCGGCGGAATACATCTGGGGGCACAAGAAGAAGTACAAGGGTCAGGATGCGCGCCTGCAGAACTGGCGGGTACCCTATTTTTACGCCGCTGCCCGCTACCATGCCGGGGTGGGCAGCCTGGAAGACGTGGTCAAGATCCTTCTGGAATCGGCGGGAAGCGTGGCGCAGGATGATTATTCTGCCGAGGCCATCAGCCGGAAGCTGGTTCTGGCGGCCTATCTCTCGGTCTATGCAGAACGGCTGGACGAGGCGGGAGCACAGAGGTATCGTGCAACCGTGGAGCAGGTACGCCGTTCTGCGGATCAGTATCTGGAACAGATGCCGGCCAGCCAGTATCCCCGTGTGGTAAACTCTGCCGCCTGGGAGTTGAGCAAGATCAGCACCAGCTCAGATGAAACGGCGAACCGCCGGATGCTGGGCAGTATCCTGGCCGGGCACAAGCCGACCTATGTCCACTCGCTGATGGTGGCAGAGCTGACCCGTGCCCTGCTGCAGCGGCAGATCGAGACAAGGCCCGAAACACTGGTTGGCCTGCTGGGCTGCAGGAGCGCGGCCGAGGTGCAGGCCCGGCGGGAAGAGCTCTGCCAGACAGCCTATGAGTGCGGCCTGTACCACGACCTTGGCAAGTGTGCCGTTCTGATGTACATCGACAACAACGCCCGCCGCCTGCTGGATGAGGAGTTTTTCTGCATCCAGAGCCACCCAAGGACCGGCGCTGACATTCTGAATAGAATGGGCTGCGGAAGAACGCTGGCCCTGGCGGCGCTCTATCACCACTGCTATTACAACGGCAAGGGCGGATATCCCAATGATGTACCCTCCTGCCCGCCGGAGATCAAGGGAATCGTGGATGCGCTGAGCGTGGCAGACTCGCTGGATGCCGCCACCGATAATATCGGTCGGTGCTACAACCTTGCCAAGCCCTTCCGCACGCTGCTGGAAGAGCTGCGGGCCCAGAGCGGCACCCGCTATGCGCCCAATGTGGTCGCCCTGTTCGAGGATGAGCGTTTCTGCCAGCAGCTGGCAGAGAACACGGATGCCGAGCGCAAAAGGGTGTATCTGCAGGTGTATCACGCCGGAAGTGAAGAAAAATAAATATCATAAGCAAAAGGAGCCTCTTGGGCTCACATCCCCTGTCTCTACAGGGAAATAGGTGTGAGTGCCAAAAGGCTCCTTTTCTTTTGCTCTTATGATATTAGATGCAAAAAGCTTTGTCAAGCACCGGCGGCTGCATCGCTTCAGCCGGGGTACTTAGCCACTTCCAGCAGTTCCTCCGCCCGGCGGATCTGTTCCGCCGTGGGGGGAACAGCATCGGGCAGGGGATAGGAGATGCCCAGCTTCTGCCACTTGAACAGCCCCAGCGTGTGGTAGGGGAGCACCTCCACCCGCTGCACCGTTTTCAGGCTGCGGATGAAATCTGCGGTCCTGCGCAGGCCCTCCTCGTCATCGGTGAGGCCGGGCACCAGCACATGCCGGATCCAGAGCGGAACGCCCAGATCAGAGATGTGCCGTGCCATGGCTAAGATGTTGGCATTGTCCCGGCCGGTAAGCTGACGGTGCTTCTCCGGGTCGATCTCCTTGAGATCCAGGATGACCAGACTGGTGGAAGCCATCAGGGTATCGAAGGCGGCCAGGTAGGCGGGGTCATCGGGCTGGAACGGCTGACCGGCCGTGTCCAGCGCGGTGTGCACCCCCTTGGCGCGCGCCAGCTGGAAGAATTTTGTCAAGAAGTCCATCTGCCGCAGCGGCTCGCCGCCGCTGACGGTGATGCCGCCCTTCTTGCCCCAGTAATTGCGGTAGCGCCAGACGTGTTGGAACAGCTTCTCCGGAGACCATTCCGTGCCGCCTTCAGCGCTCCACGTTTCGGGGTTGTGGCAGTATTTGCAGCGCAGGGCACAGCCCTGCAGAAAGACAACGAACCGGACACCCGGCCCGTCCACCGAGCCGAAGCTTTCCAGCGAGTGGACGAGACCGACAGGGTCACAGTGCGGCATGGCAGGTACGGGAGATCACGTCCATCTGCTGCTCGCGGGTCAGGTCGATGAACTTGACCGCATAGCCGGAGACGCGGATGGTGAAGTTGGCGTATTCTTCCTTTTCGGGGTGCTCCATGGCATCCAGCAGCTTCTCCTTGCCGAACACATTCACGTTCAGGTGGTGTGCACCCTGATCGAAGTAGCCGTCCAGCACCTGCACCAGGTTCTCCTTGCGCTCCTCCTCGCTGTGGCCCAGAGCCTCGGGGTTGATGGTCTGGGTGTTGGAGATGCCGTCCAGAGCCCAGTGGTAGGGCAGCTTGGCAACAGAGTTCAGGGAAGCCAGCAGGCCGTTCTGCTCCGCACCGTAGCTGGGGTTTGCACCGGGTGCAAAGGGGGTAAAGGCGGCACGGCCATCGGGCAGAGCACCGGTGTACTTGCCGTACACCACGTTGGAGGTGATGGTCAGGATGGAGGTGGTAG
>OHQQ01000470.1_pt1 | contig 26565 bp, 19 predicted proteins | sample 1578211 | NCBI WGS metagenome assembly OHQQ01 (sample SAMEA3879539, study PRJEB24766) | human gut metagenome | biome: human-associated habitat; feature: feces | place: USA | collected 1985/1987
GCCCGGCACCGGCGGCATCGGCCGGTACCCGCCCCGGGCCGGACGGGCTGTGGGCTGGGTCCATGTGGACACCCGCCCCGCCAAAAGCCGTTGGACAGGTTAAGAAGGAGGTGAACCCAATGGAAAGCATCCTGTCCGCCCTGATCGCCGGTGCCGTGACCCTGATCGGGGTGCTGATCGCCAACAGCCGCAGTCAGGCCGTGACCGACACAAAGCTCGAAGAGCTGACTCGCGAGGTGCGCGAGCACAACAATTTCGCCCGCCGCGTGCCCATTCTGGAAGAGCAGATGAAGGTGGCCAACCACCGCATTGCCGACCTTGAGAACCATGAACGAATGAAAGAGAGGAACTGATTTATGGAACTGAGCAACAAGATTTCCGCCGCTACCCTGGCCCGCACCGCTGTGCTCCTGCTGGCCCTGACCAATCAGGTGCTGAGCGCAATGGGCAAGCCCGTGCTGCCCATCGAGAGCACCACCGTGGAGCAGCTGGTCACCGCCGGCATCACCACCGTGGCCGCGCTCATCAGCTGGTGGAAGAACAACAGCTTCACCGCTGCCGCCGTGGCCGCCGACAGCTACATGGCCCGGCTGAAGCAGAAGCAGTGATTGCCGACTGCCCTATATAAGGTAAGAGGGCAAGGCCCCCGGAGACGCAGGTTTCCGGGGGCCTTTTTTCGTCTGCAGCAGGGCGGCAGGAGAAATTCCAGCCGGTTCTTTGCCAGAAATTCCGTCCCTCAAAAAGTGGTTTTCCGCAACAATCCGCACACTCTGCACCAGTACCGCAACCGCATCATTTCACGTCCGCAACAGTTTCTCTTTTTTCTGCAACAAATTCTTGTGATTTGTGCAAAATATCCAATTCAGGCTTTGGAATATTTTCACAAATCATGCGTTTCTACACATTTTTTCTTGACAACCCGCACCGGAAAATGGTATAAAGGAAGCAGGATAGCAAGCCTCGAAATATGTCCATTCTATGGGACAGTCGTAATGCGTAAAAGACTTGACACCATTTGAAAGGAGCCATCAATCATGACGAACAAAAAGCTGAAACTCGCTGCCATGTCCGTAGCACTTACCGCCTGCGTTGCCGCCCAACCCCTGGTGGCTCACGCAGTAGACGCCCCTGCGGACCCTGAAGGCAAGGACGCCGACCCCAAGGCCGCTTTGGAAGAAGGAGCCGACCTGAAGGGCCAGGAAGAAAACGCCCCGGAGGGCAAGGACCAGGTGGAGGCCCCTGTGAACCAGGAAGCCGACAAAAAGGAACAGGAGCCTGCCTTTGCCCCGGACACGGAGTCTAAGGATGTAGAGATCGACTACAAGGACCCCCAGCCGGACCCCAAGGACCCCGACACCACCATCACCGAGGGCGACGTCATCGACACCAGCAAGAAGGACGAGGAGTCCGGCGAGACTGGCAAGATCGGTAAGGCCACCAAGACCGAGACCGTGGACCCCGACGCCTCCACCACTGAGGTAGAGATGGGCAAGACCACCACCCACCCCGACGGCAGCACCACCACTCCGGGCACCCAGATCACCACTGACCAGGGCACCGGCGAGGCAAAGGCTGAGACTGAGACCGAGACCCAGGAGAAGGGCGACAAGGAAAAGGACCCGGAGAAGGGCCAAATCGACCTGAATGAGGAGCTGGGCGATGCTCGCAAGGACCTGACCTGGGACGGCGTGGAAGCCGAAGCCGGGAAGGACCAAGAAGAAAAGGCCAAGTTCAACGGCTACACCATCCAGGAGTCCAAGCCCTCTGCGGACGGCAACTCCAAGGAGCTGACCCTGAAAAAGACCGAGACCGGGAAGGAAAAGCACCTTTCTGCCGAGGATATCGCCAAGCTGATGGACGAGAGCGAGCACCTGGACAAAAAGGAGGACGGCTCCTATACCCTGAAAAAGACCGAGGACATCCTGGACGAGGAAGGTAAGGTCATCGGCACCCGTACCACGGTGTACGAGGTTACCAGGGACTCGGTGCAGACCATCACCGAGACCACCCTGAAGATCCGGATGGACAAGGGCACTAAACCGGACGAAAAGGACCTGAACACCGAGATCGAACAGCCGGACATCAAGGACGAGAAGACTCAGGAAGTCATTCTCCCCTCCACGGAGCTGGAAAATATCCTCAAGGACCCCACCACCGTTAAAAAGGACGACGGCACCTACATCTATACCGAGACCATCCCCAATGAGGACGGCACCACCACCATCCGGGAGTACACCATCACCAAGACCGATGAGGCCCGGGACCTTACCCCTGAGGAACTGGCTAAGCGTCTGGCTGGTGACACCGATTACGAATACAAGAACGGAAAGTTCTACTACAAGGGCGTTGAGATGGACGATCTGCAGATCAATGCAGTCCGCCATACCCTGCGCTATGAGGTCAAGGTCCAGGAGACCCACAAGACCCCCGGCCAGGTGAGCGGAAAGGACGAAGCCGAAACCACCGCCAAGACCGAAGCCATCAAGAACGCTCTGCGGGAAGTTGCCAAGAAGTATGACATCACCCTCACTGAGGATGAACTGAAGGGCATCAAACTCACAGGCGGCGACCTGGTCGTTACCCGGGATGGCAAGAAGTATACCTTCCACTATACTACTAAGGCAGGTGTCGAATATTCTGCTTCCATCGACACCGGCGAGACCACCGTGGACGGCAAGGACGCCGAGGACGTGAAGGAGACCACCGTGACCGGCACCGCCTACGTCACCAAGGGCACCATCTCCTGGTCCAAGGATGGCCAGACCGGCACCTATACGGCCTCCGGGATCATCAAGGACGGCGAACACGCTGCTGAGAAGCCCGAGATCCCCGAAGGCGCAGTGGAATCCACCAATGCCAATGGTGACAGGGTCTTCACCGTGACCACCAAGAACGCCGACGGCAGCACCACCGAGACCATCTACACCTTTAGAAAAGCATTCGTCTCCCTCACTACTCCCGAGAAGGAAAAGGCCGCCTGGGAAGCTCTTGCCAAGGCAGAGAACAAAACGGTCCAGCGGCTGAAGGACGAGGGCTACACCATCACTGGTATCGACTTTGGTTCTATCACCGAAACCTCCTGGACCGTGGAGACCAGGACCCGCAGCACCAAGGAGACGGACGAAAGCCTCAAGCAGAAGATTCTGGTAGCCCAAGGCGACCCCACCTGGACCCTGGAGGGCAACACCCTTACGGTCAACGGCAAAGATATCTACACTGTGAAGGAGGTTTCCAAAAACACCTACACCGCCACCAAGGAGGATGGCGACAAGACCATCACCTACACCTTTACCCTTGGGGAAGTAAAGGATCTGGATGAACCCACCATCAAGGCCATGCTGGCTAAGGAGTTCCCGGAATCCAATGGCAACATCACTTTGGATACCACTGCTATGACTGCCACCTACGAGAAGGCGGATGGCAGCACCGTTACCATCAGCTACAAAGACCTGAGCAAAAAGACCCTGAAGATCGACAAATCGGTCAGTGAGGCTGTCTCCGTGACAGAGACCATAAAGACCGACCAGGACCTGAAGGACGCACAGGAAAGGTTGTACCAGGAACTGAAGAAGAAGGTAGAATCCATTAAGCTGAAGGAGGGCGAGACACTCTACATCGGTGACCTGGAGATCAAGGACATCGGCAAGCAGAAAGAGGAGATCATCAAGAAATTCACCACGGCTGTGTCCCACGAAAATATGAGCAAGGATGAGCTGATCAAGGCTCTGCAGGAGCAGGAGCGGATCGCCAAGAACTCCACCTATGTTGCCAACGCGGGTTCCAAATACGAAGAGACCAAGAAGAACTACTACTCCGGTGAAAAGACGGGTGAATTCAAATACTTCAGCAAGGCACCGGATGGTTCCAAAATTGAGGTCTATTGGAAATCGACTTGGTGGGACGGCTATTATTACTATACAGACGCTAAGGGCCAGGAAGTTCGTGTTCGTAGTAACACTGTGCACTCCGAAGAGCAGCGCGACGACATCAAACACCTCGATCTTGCTTCCGACTCCAAGCTGGATCTGCTGCCGGACGAGGACGGTAAGGTCGATCAGACCGACTGTGTGCTGGTGAGCAAGAATCTGAAGCTGGAGTGGAACTACGATGCCGGAAACCTGGTCAACGGTAAGGACAACCAGCCGGTCGGCCTGGACAGTAAGATCAGCTGGGACGATGAGGGCGGCAAGGGCAAGGGCCACTACGAGTATGACCGCGGCGACCCCAATAACAACCCCGACAAGAGCGCCTACTACAAGCTGACCGGCACTGTCGCCTATGATCCCATCAAAGATAAAGATGGCAGCATCAAGCTGTATCAGGGTCAGAGAGGCGACTATTGGACCCCTGGCATCAGCGCAGAGGATCAGGCCATCAATGCCTACCTGGAGGCAACCGGCAGCAACAAGACGGCCAAGGACTTGTCCCCGAAAGAGCGCAATGCCATCGTCGGCACCTACGTTGTGAAGATTGGCACCACTGGCACCAACAGCACCGGTGAGAGCGGCTATCAGGTCTATCGCAAGACCTCTGAGCTGACCGCCTACGGCTATATGTCCCGCGACGCCAACACCTGCATCAACAGCACCTACAAGCGGCAGGATGGTACCTGGGGCTATGTGGGCGGCTACGACCTGATGATCAGCGACCTGGTGCAGGTCAGTGAGGGCAAGGTGGTGGGCCAGACCCAGTCCGACATCAAGACCCTTTGGGCTCCTTTGGCCGTCCGCTCCACCCAGAGCCTGGAGAACAAGAGCCTGCAGCTGAACACCAAGCAAACCAGCACCACTGTGACCGAAACCGAGAACCTTGGCAGCGGCTATGAGGAGAAAGGTAGCTTCACCTACGACGTTTCCTACGAGCACACCGACAACTACGCCAACCACTGCAACAAGGGCGTCAAGGGTACCGGCACCGGCAAGTACAAGACCTTTACCCAGCTGCTGAAGGAGAAGTTCTCCGGCAAGGGCGAGACCAGCTACGATACTGGCAGCATCAGCTACAGCTACCGCACCACGGACAAGGTGGACACCACCGCCCTGACCAAGGACACCAAGAAAACCACCACCGCCAAGGCAGCCTACAACTTTACCACCGTGGCCCGGAAGAACTTTACCGTCACTACGCCTGCTGACCCGGAGGAGCCCACGCCTCCCCAGGAGGAAGAAGTAGAGACCCCGGAGACCCCGGAGACTCCCCAGACCCCCGAGCTGCCGCCCGTGCAGGACGCCACCCCGGATGATGCTGCTCCGGAAACTCCGGTCCTGCCGTCTGACGCGGTCCTGCCCGCTGTGCAGGATGCACTGCCGCAGACCGGCGTGAACTGGATGGCCGCTCTGGGCATGGCATTCAGCGGCATGCTGCTGACCATCGCAGGCGCATTCGCCAGCCTCAAGTACAAGGAAAAGCACTGATGCTTTCCCCTTCCAACGCGATCCACGTCAAGTCGTAAACGCATAGAAAGGGCCTCCCCATTCCGGGGAGGCCCTTTCGTGTTGTGTTCGGCTTATGCTTCCGCTTTGGCAGCGCGGTACCACTGTACCAGCTTTTCGGCGTCCTGCCAGCCCTTGCGGTACATGGCTTCCAGTTCCATGCAGCGGTCCAGCGCACCGCACACAGCAAAAGCCGCCCCGCAGGCCGGAACTTCCGGTGCCTGCGGGGCGGCTTTTCGCATTTATGAAACGGAGGAAAACGCTCAGAGGTCTGCGCCGTTGGAGCGGATGACCTTCTGATACCAGTAGAAGGAATCTTTCTTGCTGCGGGCCAGCGTACCGGTGCCGTCGTCCTGCTTGTCCACATAGACGAAGCCGTACCGCTTGCTCATCTCGCCGGTGGAGGCAGACACCAGGTCGATGCCACTCCAGGCGATGTAACCCATCAGCTCCACGCCGTCGGACACGGCCTGCTTGACCGCCTCGATGTGACGGCGCAGGTAGTCGATGCGGTAATCATCGTGGACACTGCCGTCGGGCTCCACCGTGTCGTGGGCACCCAGACCGTTTTCCACCAGGAACAGCGGTTTCTGGTAGCGGTCATACAGCTGGTTCATGGTGATGCGCAGGCCCAGCGGGTCGATGGCCCAGCCCCACTGGCTGGTCTGCAGATAGGGGTTCTTCACCGAGCGCACCACGTTGCCGTCGTTCACGGCCTTGCCCTCCAGGCTGGCCGCCACGCAGCGGCTGGCGTAGTAGCTGAAGGAGATGAAGTCCACGGTGTTCTCCCGCAGCAGGGCGTCATCGCCGGGCTCGGTGTACAGCTGTACCTGCTTTTCCGCAAACAGCTTGCGGGCGTAGCCGGGGTAGCGGCCCCGCACCTGCACGTCGATGAAGAGCAGGTTTTCCTGCTCCTTCTGCACCGACTCCCAGACGTCCTCCGGGTTGCAGGAGTAGGGGTAGAAACTGCCGCCGGCCAGCATGCAGCCCACCTGATTGGCGGGGTCGTACTGGTGGGCCAGGCGGGTGGCCGTGGCGCTGGCCAGCAGCACATGGTGGGCCGCCTGATAGATCACCTGGCTGCGGTTCTCGCCCTCCTGGAAGGCGATGCCTGCCCCGGAGAAGGGACTGTGCAGCAGGATGTTGATCTCGTTGAAGGTAAGCCAGTAGTGCACAAGGCCGGAGTATTCTTTGAAGCAGGTCTCGGCGTAGCGGGCAAAGCATTCCAGCGTTTTGCGGCTGCGCCAGGAGCCGTACTGCTCCACCAGACCCATGGGGATATCAAAGTGGCACAGGGTGACCAGCGGCTCAATGCCGTACTTCCGGCACTCCTGGAACACATTGCGGTAAAAGGCCACACCCTCCGGGTTGGGGGTCCGTTCATCGCCGTGGGGGTACAGGCGGGACCAGGAGATGGAGGTGCGGAACACCTTCAGCCCCAGCTCTGCCATCAGGGCGATGTCCTCTTTGTAATGGTGGTAGAAGTCCACGCCGGTGTGGCTGGGGTAATACTCCCCTGCCTGCAGCGTCGGGTGGGGCGTGCCGCCCAGCTTGACCTCCATGCGGTGGACACCGTGGGGCATCATGTCGATGTTGCTCAGGCCGCGGCCGCCCTCGTTGTAAGCGCCTTCGGCCTGATTGGCCGCAATGGCAGCACCCCAGAGGAAATTTTCGGGCAGTTTGTAATCAGACATGGGAATCACTCCTCTTCCGGGAGATCCTCAAAGCCGATCACCAGCGTCAGCACAAAGGACAGCACGATGGACAGCACCGAGATGCCGGCGATCCAGGCGATGCTCACACCGGGGTTGGCCGGGTCGATGAACTGCACACCGGTGAGAACGCTGGGCGACACCATGGAACGGCTGGCCAGACCTGCCATGCCGGCCAGGCAGCCGCAGACAAAGCCGGTGATCAGGGAAGCGATCAGGGGACGCTTCAGGCGCACGGCCACGCCGTACAGGGCGGGCTCGGTGGTGCCGGCGATCAGAGCAGAGGAAGCAGCGGCCAGAGCGGTCTGGCGCAGCTCGCTGTTCTTGGTCTTGAAGGCAACGGCCAGGGACACGCCGCCCAGGGACAGGTTTGCACCGATCTCAGAGGGCATAACGGTGCCCTCCATGCCGGTCTCGGAGATGGTCTGCAGGATGGTGGGGGTGAACACGCGGTGCATGCCGGTGATGACCAGCAGGGGCCAGAGGGCGCCCATGATGCCCACAGCCAGGAAGCCCAGCTTAGCCTGCACGAAGTAGACGAAGGCGGAGATGCCCTCGCCGATCATGATGCCGGCCGGGCCGACCACGATGATCGCAATGGGAGCAGCAATGAGGAAGATCAGCATGGGCTTGAGGAAGTTCTTGGTGACAGCCGGGGTGATCTTGTCGATGGCACGCTCAATGTAAGACAGGATCCAGGTCATGCACAGGGCCGGGATGACGGTGTAGGTGTACTTGACGCCCACCACCGGGATGCCCAGGAAGTGTGCGGCGGTATCGCCGACCGTGACCGCTTCCATCATGGTGCGGAAATCCGGGTGCAGCATCAGGCCTGCAATGGCAATGGCGATGAACATATTGGTGTTGAACTTCTTGGAAGCAGAAGCGGCCACCATCACCGGCAGGAAGTAGAAGGCTGCATCACCGATGGTGTTCAGGATCTTGTAGGTCTCACCGTCGGCCGACAGCACACCAACCATGCCCAGCAGCATGACCAGCAGCTTGACCATGGAGCCGCCGATGATGGCGGGGATCAACGGGGACATGGTGCCCACGATGGCATCCAGAATGTTGTTGCCCACCTTCTTCAGGGTCAGGGGCTCCTTCTTCTCGCCGCGGGCCACCTGGCTTGCCTCGCCGAAGTCGCCCATCTTGAGCACCTCGTTGTAGGCCTCTTCCACATGGTTGCCAATGATGATCTGGTACTGGCCGCCCTGGTTCACGACGCCCATCACGCCGTCGGTCGCCTTGACGGCTGCGTCGTTGATCTTGCCCTCGTCCTTCACCACGAAGCGAAGGCGGGTCATGCAGTGGGTCACGCTGGCAATGTTCTCCACACCGCCGATGTTCTCCACGATCTTTTTGGAGATCGCAGCATAATCTTTTGCCATGATTGTTTCTCCTTTACCTTTTCAAATCATCCAATTTCCGGTCGAAGTACTTCTGATGCGTCCATTATAGACGCAGGCAGGTTGTTTGTCAGCAGTTTCTGGGCATAAAAAAACAAGTGCCGTTTTTTCGCACTTGTTTTTTCCAGGTAACACCCTGTTTTTTATTTTGGACTTTTTTCAGATGGCTGCCGGGCCCTCGGAGGTGTAGCGGTAGAGCTTTTTGCCCAGCCGCTCCACAATGCTCATGGCCGGGAGCTGCGTGGTCACATCGTAGACTCCCAGCCGCTCGTAGGTGACATAATAGGCCAGATTATAGTCCGAGAGTTTTGCGATGGTGCAGTTTTCCGTGTTGGTCACGCTGAGGATCTGGCAGTTCTGCTCCTTGAAGCGCATCACATGGCCGATGGTGTCGCGGGACTCACCGGACACCGAAAACACGATCACCAACGAATTTTCCACGAATCGGCTCTCGGTGGGGTAATGGGGCTCGTCGATGTACAGGCAGAACTTGCCCATGCTGGAAAAATAGCGTGCCCCGTACTTGGCCACGATGCCGGACATGCCGCTGCCTACAAAAAAGATGTGCCGGGCCTGAAAGATGACCCTGGTCAGCATGTCCAGCTTCTGCTCAAACTCCGCCGAGCAGGTCTTTTTCAAAAAGTCGATGACCTCCGACACATCGTCCTTGACCGGCGGCTGCTTTGCCTGTTCCAGATGCTGGCGCAGCCGGATCTTGAACTCCGCGTAGCCGTCGCAGCCCGCCTTTTTGCAGAACCGGAGGATGGTGGAGGTAGACACATGGGCGGCATCCGCAAACTCCCGGATGCGCATATAGCACACCTTGTCCGCGTTCCGCACAACATACTTATAAACTTCCAGCTCCAGATCATTCAGGCTGCAGATCATCTCTTCGCTGAACATCGGCCGCCCCTCCCTCGTGGTGGTTTTTGTTCCAGTATACTGTATTTTTTGCCGCGTTACAATTCCCCTGCTCAGAAAAAAGCCGCCGCACGGTGGCAGGGCCGTGCGGCGGCAGAAACATGCTTTGGGGAACCGATCAGATCAGGCTCAGGGCCTCTTCGTCGCCCACGAGGGTGAAGTCGGGGTGCATCTGCAGGATGCTGGCGGGCACCTCCGGGGTGACCGGGCCGAAGAAGGCTTTCTTCACGATCTCGGCCTTGCCGGTGCCGTTGACCACCATCAGCACCTTACGGGCCTGCATAATGGTCTTGATGCCCATGGTGTAGGCCTGCTTGGGCACCAGGTCTACGTTGCCGTCAAAGAAGCGCTTGTTGGCCTCGATGGTCTCCTGGGTCAGGTCCACACAGTGGGTCTCCAGCTCAAAGGCCTCGCCCGGCTCGTTGAAGCCGATGTGGCCGTTGGGGCCAAGGCCCAGCAGCTGCAGGTCGATGCCGCCCACGCTGTGGATGATCTGGTTGTACTGGGCGCAGGCCGCGTCCGCATCGGGGTTGGTGCCGTCCGGCAGGTTGATGCGGGCGGGGTTGATGTTGACGTGGTCGAACAGGTGGCGGTGCATGAAGCTCCAGTAGCTTTCCGGGTGGTCCTTGGGCAGGCCGCGGTACTCGTCCAGGTTCACGGTGGTGACCTCCGAGAAATCAATGTCGCCCTTGTTGTACCACTCCACCAGCTGCTGGTAGGCCCCCACCGGGGTGCCGCCGGTGGCCAGACCCAGCACGCAATTGGGCTTCATGATGACCTGTGCGGAAATAATGTTTGCCGCCTTGCGGGACATGTCTGCGTAATCCTTTGCACGAATAATCTTCATCACAAACGACCTCTTTCATCTTTCATCTTTGCTGCGTTCACCGCGCAGCATCGGTTTTGCGCTTCCACGCATTCTATTGCAATTCTACCACAATTCACAGGATGCTGTCCAGCATTCTAGCGCATTCTGACCGAATTTTGCTGTTTTTCAGCCGATTCGTCCAAAACCCGCCGGGCAGAACGCAGAGGGCCCCGCCGAAGCGGAGCCTTCACACTGGTTGGCAGCGGTTGCACCTCCCCACAAAAAGCCTTCCTGCATTTTCATACGGACACCCTCACTTTCTTCTTATCATGGGCCGTGCCCATTGGAATTCCTGCACCTCTAGTATAGCGGAAAAATCACAAAAGGAAAAGAAGATTTCGGGGCTTCTTTGTGCCAAAAAGACAAAACAGCGCCCCCTGCGCCGTCCGAGACGGTTCAGGGGGCGCTGTCATTGCAGTTCAGGGAATGCTGCGGGGATCAGTCTGCAGACAGATAGTGCATGGCCTTGCGCAGGCGTGCCTCATTTTCTGCGGTGGGCTCCATGAAGGGGCTGTGGAACAGATCCTGGAACAGGTTCTCCATCTTGGGGGAGTTCGGGTCGATGCCGATGTCCTCCAGGGTCAGGGGCATGTTCATGCTGCGCATGAAATCACGGAAGGGTGCCACCTGCTCCGGATGGCCGTTGAAGGCCAGCTGCAGGCAGTCGCCGATGGCCACGATCTCGCCGTGCAGGTAGGGCTTTGCCTCCTGGGTGAAGTGGGTGCGCACCAGCTCGTAGGTCTCGTGGCCCAGAGCGGTCTGGCCAAAGCCCTTGCTCACGCCGCTGACGATGCCGGCCACGGCAACGTTCAGGTAGGCGATATCCTCCACGGCCTTGGTCAGCTTGCCCTCGGCAATGTCATGGCAGGCCTGATGGGCCTCCTTCTCGTAAACATGGTAAGCCATCTCTGCGATGGTGTAAGCGGTGAACAGACCGATGCTCACATCGTCCAGCAGGATCTCGCTGCGGCCGTTCTGGATCTCGATCATCTTGGCCATGCCGTCCATGATGCCGCTGGCTGCGTAGCGCGGGGGCTCCTTGCAGATCACGTCCATGTCCATGACGATGGCGTTGACCTCGTGGTCATAGCGCAGGCTGCCCAGGGAGGCACCCTCGGCAGTGTACATGACGCTCAGCGGGGCAAATGCCGCGCAGGTGGCAATGGAGGTAGGCACCTCCACGATGGGCAGGTCGCCTGCAAAGTGTGCCGTAGCCTTGGCCTGATCCATGATGCGGCCGCCGCCGATGCCCACGATGACCTGGCAGCCGGTGGTCAGGGCCTGCAGGGCGTGCTCCTTGGCGCGCTCGTAGGTGTTCTGATCCGGATACAGCGAGAGTTCAAACTCCACACCGGCATCCTTCAGGCTCTTTTCTGCCTTGCCTTCGGTGGCTGCCCAGGCGCGGGGGCCGGCAATGACCAGGGCCTTTTTGCCCAGACGTGCCACCTCGCCGCCCAGCAGGTTCAGGGCGCCTGCTTCCTGCAGGTAACGGCCAGCGCCGAACTTGTAAGCGTTATCCAGTTTGATATCGGCCAGACTTCTTGCTTCTGCCATAGTTTTTACACTCCTTACTCCATGTAAGCACCCTTCATGGCACTGACTGCGTGCTGACTATACAGCTTCAGCAGGCCATGGGTGTATTTGCTTGTAAAACCCTTCCAGTTGGCTTTGCGTTCTGCCAGAATGGCGTCCATTTCTTCGGGGGTCTTGTGCTCGCCCTTCACACCGGTGATCTCCAGGCGGCGGGCCTCCACGTCCAGTTCAATGATATCGCCCTCTTCCACCAGTGCGATGGGGCCGCCTGCGGCGGCTTCAGGGCTGACATGGCCGATGACGGGGCCGCGGCTGGCACCGGAGAAGCGGCCGTCGGTGATCAGGGCCACGCTGGCTGCCAGGGTCGGATCCGAGCAGATGGCTTCGCCGGTGTAGAACATCTCCGGCATACCGCTGCCGCGGGGGCCTTCGTAGCGGATGAACACGGCATCGCCCGGGTGGATGCGGCCGTGGAGGATGGCGTCGATGGCGTCCTCTTCACAGTCGAAGGGGCGGGCGGTCAGGGTCGCCTTGAACATGGCCTTGGGGCAGGCGGTGTGCTTGATGACACAGCCTTCCGGGGCCAGGTTGCCGCGCAGGATGGCGATGGAACCGTTGGTGCCGATGGGCTCGTCGAAGCTGCGGATGATGTCGGTGCGCTTGATCTCGCGGCCGATCTTCTTGCTCTTCTCGGCCAGCAGGGCATCGCAGTGCTCGTAGAAGCCGTTCTTCTTCAGCTCCTCCAGGTTCTCGCCCAGGGTCTTGCCGGTAACGGTCTTGGCATCCAGATGCAGCATGGACTTGATCTCTTCCATGATGCGGGGCACGCCGCCTGCATAGTAGAAATACTGTGCGGGCCAGTCGCCTGCGGGACGGATGTTCAGCAGATAGTGTGCGCCGCGGTGCATCCGGTCAAAGGTGTCGGCGTCGATCTCGAAGCCGAACTCGTGGGCAATGGCGGGGATGTGCATCAGGGCATTGGTGGAGCCGGAAATGGCCGCATGGACCATGATGGCGTTCTCAAAGCTGCGCATATCCACGATATCGCCTGCGGTGACACCGGCTTCCACCAGCTTCATCAGCTGTGCACCGGCGTCGTAGGCAGCCTGCTTCAGCTCGGGGGCAGTGGCCGGCATCAAAGCGGTGCCGGGCAGCATCAGGCCCAGAGCCTCGGCCATGACCTGCATGGTGGAGGCAGTGCCCATAAAGGAGCAGGCACCGCAGCTGGGGCAGGCGTGCTGCTTGTAGTAGGTCAGCTGCTCGGCCGGGATCTCGCCGCGCTCGTACTGTGCGCTGAACTTGCCGATCTGCTCCAGGGTGAGCAGCTCGTTGATGGCACAGCCGGGGTCGTTCTCGGTGTACTTGGCGGGCAGGTCGTATGCCTCCATGACACCGCCGGTGACCACGATGGCTGCCATCATGTCCTTCATGCGGCCGATGCTCATGAGCATGGCGGGCATGGCCTTGTCGCAGCTGGAAATGAACACACCGCCGTCAAAGGTGGTGGCGTTGGCCTGTGCTTCCACCAGGTTGGTGATGGCTTCGCGGTGGGCCAGCGAGTAATTGATGCCGTCATGGCCCTGGGCCATGCCGTCGCACATGTCGGTGGCAAAATACCGGGCAGCCTTGCCGCCGTGGTCGTTCACGCCGCGGACAGCCTCTTCCACAAAGATATTCAGGTGGCCGGAGCCCGGATGGCTGTTGCCGTAGGTGCTCTCCACCATGATCTGGGGCTTGCTCAGGTCATCGACCGTCCAGCCCATGCCCATGCGCAGGGGGTCCATCTCAGGGGACAAGGAACGGACCTGCTGACTTTTCAGCATTATATTCAACTCCTTATAAAACTCTCAGATACTCTCTCACAGGGTCAGGCGGCGGTCACGCGCAGCGACCTTCCACCAGCCTGTGACCTTGCCGTTTTCCACCACCGGGACCGCCGGGTACAGGGCGCTGGTGGGGCAGACGTGAGTCGGGATGGCAAACAGCTCGGTCCCGATGGGCGGGATATCGGCGATGTGCTCTTCCGGCACACGCACCACCCAGTGCTCCTCGTTCTGGATCACGGTGCGGGCATACTCCATGCCCACGATCTCCGCGCGCTCCGGCTGGGGATCGGTGGCCACGGCCTTGCAGCCCAGATCCAGTGTGAAGGTGTCGCGGCTGGGGCGGCTCACCACGCGGGTGAGCAGGGCGGCAGCCGGGGTGAACTTCAAATCCGGGTAGGCCTTGCGGTACCCAGCGTCCTGGATCACGCAGGTGCCGGGGCTCAAAAACTCTCCGGTCATCTCGGCGTGCACCGGGAAGGACGGGGTGCCGCCCATGATCAGGATCTCGCAGCAGATGCCGTCCGCCTTCAGGCGGGCCTTGATCTCCTCGATCTGCTTGTCCACAGGGGCGGTAGCCACCTCGCGCTCCTGCACGCTGCTCTCGTGGCGGTGGCCGTCGTAGCAGTGCATGCCGCGCATGACGATGCCGGGCAGGGTGTTCCACTCCCGGTACATCGCTTCCACTTTATCCAGCGACACACCGGTACGGTGCTGGCCCATGTCCACATCCATCAGCACATTGGCCTTGCAGGTCTGGCCCAGCTTGCGGATCTGCTCCGTGTCATCGCCGATGGCAAAGAACTCCACCTCCGGGAAGGCGGCCTGCAGCGCGGCAAAGCGCTTGATATTGGGGCCCACCAGCGGGTACGCCAGAGTCAGGTGCTTCGCACCGGCCTTGGCGGCCATTTCAGCCTCGGCGATGGTGGCGCACTTGAAGCGGTCGATGCCCGCCTCGATCTGCATTTGGACCACCTCGGCCATCTTGTGGGTCTTGATGTGGGGCCACAGGCGGGCAGCGCCGCCTGCAATGTCGATCATCTTGCGGATATTCTCGCGGATGATCGCCGGGTAATAGACCAGCTGCGGGCTTACGATGTCCTGCTGACCCTCAAAGGTATAGAGGTTGTCGTTGATCTTATTCATACTCCACCAGCATCTCGATCTCGACCGCGATGTTGCCCGGGCAGGAATTGGTGCCCATGGCGGTGCGGGCGGGCAGACCCTTCTCCTCGCCGAACAGCTCGAACAGCAGGTTGGAGCCGCCGTTGATGACCTGCGGCTGCTGTGCAAAATCATCGGTGCAGTTGACAAAGCCCAGGACCTTGACGCAGCGCTTGATGCGGTTCAGGTCGCCCAGCTTGGCGTCCAGATTGGCCAGCAGGTTCAGCATGCAGTTGTAAGCAGCCTTCTGGCCCTGCTCCAGGGTCAGGTCGCCGCCGACCTTGCCCACGATGTTGTGGCCGTCGCCGATGTCAGGGCCGCAGCCGCTGCAGTACAGCAGATGATCGCCGAACTCCATGACCGGAGTGTAGACGCCGCCCTTCGGCGGGGGTGCGGGCAGGGTGATGTTCATTTCCTTGAGCTTATCGTAGACATTTGCCATAAGAAAAAACCTCTCTTCTTTTTCTCTGACGCAGCCGAAACGGGGGCTGCTGCCGGTTGAAAGATGTTCCGCAGCCGGTGTGCGCCGACTGTGAAGCGACTTGTTTATATTCCCAACAGCGTACTGCCAAGGCTCAACACCAGCGGCACGCTGATCAGGATACTGAGGGTGGAATGTGCAACGGCCTGGCTGGCCAGCTCCCCTTCGGTGTCGTACTGCTTTGCCAGCACGGCCGTCAGGCTGCCTGCCGGGCAGGATGCCAGAATCAGGATCGCCATGCACAGGGTGCGGTCCAGCGGCAGGAAGTACAGCGCCGCCAGGAAGCCCAGCGGGAACACGACGCACCGCAGGGCCGTGATGAGCCATACCATGGGGTTCGTGACCAGCTTTTTCAGGTCACTGCGGGCCAGCATGCTGCCTGCGATCATGAGGGCCAGCGGGGTGGTGGTATTGCCCACCGCCTTGCAGAAGCTCTCCAGAATGGCGGGCAGCCGCAGGCCGGTCACCAGCATGACCACCATGATGGCGGTGGTGATGTTGGTGGGGGTAAGGAATGCTTTGATGCTCACCTTGGCTTCCGGGTCGAACAGGTGCTGTACATAAGTAAAGAACAGGATGTTGTAGGCCATGATGCCGGCGGCACCGTACAGGGCACCCGCCTCGCTGCCCAGCAGGGCGCTGATGAGTGGGATGCCGATGAAGGCGCTGTTGGGCATGACGGCGGCACCCACCAGCACGGCCTTCTGGCCGCGGGTCAGGTGCATGGCCCTGCTCAGCACAAGGCAGATGCCGATGGTGAGGATGTAGAAGATCTCCAGCACCACATAGCCCTTGAGCATGCCGGCCACGGCCTCGCGGCCGCCGTCGATGCTGGCACTGGCCAGCAGGGTGCAGGGCAGGGTGACCGACATGACCAGGTTGGACAGGAACTTGCTGTTCCCGTCATCCATGATGCCCAGTTTGGTCACGGCTGCACCGGTGCCGATCTCCAGAAAGATGATCAGGATCTGCTGCAGAAGAATCGCGATCGACATGGCAGCCCCTTACACCGTCAGCACCATACCGGCACCGGTCGTGGTGCGCCGGTCGTGGTCAATGGCGACCTGGCCGTTGACGATGCACCAGTCCAGACCGGTGGCCTTCTGGGCAGGATTCGTGAAGGTGGCATGATCCGTGAACTTCTTCGGATCGAATACCAGTATATCAGCATAGTTGCCTTTCTGCAAGCTCCCTCGTCCGACCAATCCCATTCTTGCGGCGGGCTGGCTGGTCATCCGGCGGATGGCCTCCTGCATCGTGTAGATGCCGCGCTCGGCCACATACTCCCGCAGCACCTTGGGGAAGGCACCGAACATGCGGGGGTGGGGCGTGTCGGTCTTGGCATAGATGGCATCGGAGATGATATTGGACCAAGGCAGACGCGCCACCGTATCAATATCATCCTGGCTCATGGACATATTGATGATGGCAGTCTTACCGTCCTCGCTGTGCATCAGGTAGGCGGCCAGTGCAGCGGCGTCCTCAAAGCCGAATTTCTCGGCAGCCTCCGTCACCCGCATGCCCAGGAACTTCTCGTTTTCGGGGCAGACCACGCCGCTGATGATGATGCGGTCCCAGCCCAGGGTGATGCAGAAGTTGTCCCAGTCGTCGTACAACACGCTGCTGGTACGGCGGAACTCCTCCACACCTTCGGGGGTGCCCAGTTTTTCCAGTGCACGGGTCATGTTGCCGGCCACGAACACCGGGGGCAGCATGGTGGTCAGGGCCGTGCTGCCGCCCTCGTAGGGGTAGAAGTCCACGGTCACGTCCATGCCCTCAGCGCGGGCGGCTTCGATGTCGGCAATGGCGGTGTGGATGTCCTTGCCCCAGTTCTTCATGCCGCAGCTCTTGAAGTGGCTGATCTCCAGGGCACAGCCCACGCGGCGGGCGATCTCGATCACCTCGCGCACGCTCTGCACCATGCTGTCGCCCTCACCGCGGATGTGGGTGGTGATGACCCGGTGGTAGCGGCCCACCGGCTCCAGAATGTAGGCAAATTCATCGGTGGAGGAGTAGCACTCCGGCAGGTACATGATGCCCAGCGACACACCGGGAGCACCGGCGGCCATGGCGTCCTCGATCAGAGCACGGGCGTCGTCCAGCTCCTGCTGGGTGTAGGGAGTGTCGGCAAAGCCCTTGACGCAGATCTTGACGGTGCCGGTGCCGATCATGGCGGCAACATTCAGGGGCAGCGCGGTCTTGTGCAGGGCAGCCAGATAATCACGGTAGGTGTGGGGGCCGTCCAGGCCGATGGGGCCCATGACGGCTTCTTCAAAGGAATAATACTCCTTTGCCGCCTCGTCCGATTCCGGCCGGGGGGTCATGCTGATGCCGCAGTTGCCTGCCACTGCCGTGGTAATGCCCTGGGCCAGCTCCACCTCGCCAAAGTGCGGGTCGTTGAGGGGCTTTGCGTCGTGGTGACGGTGGATATCCACAAACCCCGGGGTCACCGCCTTGCCGGTGGCGTCGATGACCTGGTCTGCCGGCTCCGTGATGCCCGGAGCGATCTGGGCAATGCGGTCGTCCTGCACCAGCAGGTCTGCCTGGTAGGGCTGGCCCCCCAGGCCGTCGTATAGGGTGCCGTTCTGGATCAAAATACGTTTCATGATAAGTTTCCTCTTGCTATGAATTTGCCCTGCGGCAAGGCGACCCTGCCGCAAACGATGAAAGGGGCAAGGGCGTATGCCCTCGCCCCTTTCGGAGAAACAGATTTACAGTTTGCCGGCTCAATAGATCTTACAGATCTTCTTCTTCCTCAGCAGCAGCCTCAGCAGCAGCGACCTTTTCCACGACAGTGCCGCGGCGGTCGTCCATAACGTGCTTCAGGCGCACATCGTCGGGAGTGGTGTCAGCAGGGAACATGAGAGAGACCACAATGCCGAACACCAGAGAAATGATGGTAGCAGGCACAGCCGGACCACCCATGGTGGCGTTGATCCAGTTCTTGAAGGAAGGCAGCACCAGGATCAGCACGCCCAGCAGAGTGCCAGAGCCGATGCAGGCCAGACCGCCCTGCCAGTTGACACGCTTCCAGAAGCGGCCCAGCAGCATAGCCACAGCCACGCCGGGCAGGAAGGCGCCCACGATGGTGGAGATGTAGCCGATAACGTCGTTGACGAACAGGGTGATGAAGAAGGCAGCGCCCAGGGTGCAGATCAGAGCGATACGGCTGTACTTGGCGTAATCCTCTTCCTTGATGGTCTTGCCGGTGACGCTGGGGTACACGTCGGTCAGCAGGATGGTAACGCCGGAGATGGCGTCGGAGTCACCGGAGGACATGGTAGCGGACAGGCCGCAGATCATGAACATCATGCCGATGATCGGGGGCAGTGCGTTGGTAGCCATGTAAGCAAAGGCGTAGTCGCCGCTGGCCAGGGTGTCACCATTCATGGTGGCGATGGTGAAGCAGCTCATGCCGATGATGGCGGTAACAAAGCTCCAGCCGAACAGCAGGATGCCCTGGCCCAGGAAGGCCTTGCGAGCAGTCTTTTCGTCCTTGGAGGTGTAGATACGGGTACGATGGGTGGGGGTACCGATAACGCCCATGGCTGTGGACAACACCAGTGCTATGGCAGCCATGACACCGTAGGAGCCCAGGCCGTAGAAGGTCATTGCGCCGGGCTTGCCAGCAGCGGTGAAGGTATCCACCACGTTCTGATAGCCGCCTGCCAGGGGGATGGCACGGATAGCGATGGTCAGGAAGCCGATGAGGATAGCGATGAACTGGACAGCGTCGGTGGTAACAACGGCCATGTAGCCGCCGATGAACACGTAGATGCCGAAGCCCAGAACGGTGATGATCTTACAGGTAACGTCCGGCAGCTGGGTGACGTAAGCCAGGTACTTGGCACCGCCGTTCAGGTGGTTGCCCAGCCAGATGATCTCGATGACGAACATCATAAAGCCCATGACCTGGCGGATGATCTTTTTGCCGCCGTAGTAATACTGTGCTTCCTCAGACATGGTCAGGAAGCCCTTGTTCTTTGCCTTGGTGAACAGCAGCATGGAAAGGATACCTGCCGATGCGCCCAGGCCGTAGATGGCGCCGCCCCAACCGTGGTTGAAGCCGTTGCCGATGGCACCCATGGAAGAACCGGTGCCGATCATGGTAGCACCCACGGTGCAGAAGATCAGGAAGAAGCCGAGGTTGCCGCCGCCGGTCAGGAAGCTGCTGCCCTCATTTTTGCCACGGCTGGTGATCCAGCCCACAAAGATCATAAAGCAGATCCATGCGATAAAGCCGCCAATAAACAATGGGATGTATTTGGGATCCAACATAGTTTCATTTCCTCCTTAGAATCATTTTCCTCAGCCCGGCGCAGGGTCCGCTCGGGCCGATATGGCTGTCAGGCATTTCCCCGCTGCGGGCCGGCACCGTGGGGTCGTTGTCCGACAACAACTTCGCTGTCCTAAATTTACCAATTTTCTTTCCATCCGTCAATAGTTTTTTAACATTTTCTGCACAAATATGGATTTTCGGCGCATGTTATAATTTTTTGTTCCTCGTCTTGTCATTTCCACGAAAAACAAACTGCCCCTTGCAGTCTATTTTCCGGTGTCGTATACTGAAATTGGAGCAGGGATTTACAGAAAAAATCACAAGTCCCTTTCAAAAGCAACGATGTTTCGCTTATTTTTAATCGTTTGCGATTCATTAAGTTGTCCGACAATGCCGTCGCAGGCCCCAAAAGTGTCTGCATCCCGTGCAAAAGGCAACGATCGGCGGCGCTCCGGCCGCCGAAAAAAGGGCGGACGGCCTGCAGTTTTCAGCCGTCCGAACCAGAAAGCGCACAATTTTTGTTCGGATATCGGAACGCAAGTCCCAATATAGCCCGATATCCGAACACATCCGGTGTTTTCAGGATTCCTGTGCGGAACACATCGGAACACTTTCGTCGTTTTCCCGACCTGGTCCGAATGCCTCTCAGAGGCCCTATATATAAGGAAAGGAAGTGAGACCCATGCCTTCCGGAGATGCCCACCGTTCCCTGGCCCGGGCCCTGGATATTCTGGAGCTGTGCAGCCTGAACGGCAGCGGTTACACCCTGACCCAGCTGTCGCAGCATCTGGGCATTGCCAAAGGCAGCATCTCCCCGCTGCTGCACACCCTGCGGGACCGGGGCTACCTGACCCTGGACGACCAGGATCATCACTACCGCATCGGCCGCATGGCGTTCCGCATTGGAAACACCTATCTGGACGAAGCCAGCGCCCTGCGGGAGATCTACCGCCTGATGCACGACATCGTGTCGGTCTGCCACGAGACATGCCACCTCGGCAGCCTGAAAAACGGGGATGTCTATTACCTCAAAAAGGTGGAGACCCCGCTGCGCAGCCGTACCGTCACGGTGGAGGGCCGCAGCCTGCCGGCCTACGCCACCGGCGTGGGCAAGGCTCTGCTGGCCGACTACCAGCTGCCCCAGCTCAAGGCCCTGTATTACGACGGCCTGTACCCGCTGACCGAGCACACCATCACCGACTTCCGCCTCCTGGCCGACCAGCTGGCCGAGATCCGGGCCAGCGGCTTTGCCTACGAGTGTGAGGAGAGCACCCGGGGCATCCGCTGCATCGGCGTGCCGCTGCGCAAAAGCGGCAAAGTGGTGGCCGCGCTGAGCGTTGCCTTCCCGCTGGATCGCTACAGCGACGCTGCCGCCGCCAGCGCCCGGCAGGCGCTGGACGAAGCCCGGCGTCAGATCGAACGAATGCTCTGCAGCGTAGAACTGCAGTTCTGAGCCCTATAAGAAAAGGAGTGTTATTTATGCCTCAGTTGATCACCATCGGCGAGACCATGGCCGCCTTCACCCCGGACAGCGTGGGTGCCCTGCGCTATGTGCAGAACTTCGGCATCCGCACCGCCGGTGCCGAGAGCAATGTAGCCGTGGGTCTGGCAAAGCTGGGCCTGGAGGCCGCCTGGGTCAGCCGCCTGGGCACCGACGAGTTTGGCTGCTTCATCCGCAATCAGCTCCGTGCCGAGGGCGTGGACTGTTCCCGCGTCATCTACGACCCCGACCACCGCACCGGCATCATGTTCAAGGAGACCGGCGTGGGCGAGACCAAAGTGTTCTACTACCGTGAGAACAGCGCCGCCAGCCACCTGTGCCCCGAGGATGTGACCCCCGCCCTGCTGGACGGCGTGAAGGTGCTGCACATGAGCGGCATCACCCCCGTGCTGAGCGAGAGCTGCCTGGCCATGACCAAAGCCGCCTTTGCTCTGGCCAAGGAGAAAGGCGTTGCCATCAGCTTTGACCCCAACATCCGCCGCAAGCTGTGGCGTGGGCAGGACTACGCCCCCCTGATCCGGGAGCTGACCCTGCAGAGCGAGATCGTGCTGCTGGGCCTGGACGAGGCCGACGCCCTGTTCGGTCTGCGGGACCCGGACGCCATCTTCGATCTGCTGTTCCGCGACGGCTGCGCACAGTATGTGGCCATCAAGGACGGCGGCAACGGTGCCTGGGTGGCCGACAAGACCACCCGCGAAAAGCTGCCGCCCTACCCCTGTAAGCCCATTGAGCCCATCGGCGCCGGTGACGGCTTCAATGCCGGCTTCCTGGCCGGCATCCTGCAGGGCCGCGATGTGGTCACCGCAGGCCGCATGGGTGCCATCTGCGGCGCCCTGGCCACCCAGACCCCGGGCGACGTGGAGGGCTACCCCGACGCCGCCCAGATGGAAGCTGCCCTCACCGGCGCTGCCATCACCTACCGCTGATCCGCTGAAACCGCCGGTTTCATTGTTTGCCGAAAGGAGTTTTTTGTATGGACACTTACGATCTGGTTTCCAAGCATCCGTTGCTGGCCATCCTGCGCAACGTTCCGCTGGAAAAGACCATTGATTACGCCGAGGCCGCCGTGCAGGGCGGTGCCCCCTTCTTTGAGGTGGCACTGAATAGCCCCCACGCCCTGGAGCAGATTACGATGCTGCGCACCCATTTCGGGGACCGCTGCACCGTGGGTGCCGGCACCGCCATCACCGTGGAGCGCTGCAAAGCCGCTCTGGACGCCGGTGCACAGTTCCTTCTGACCCCCGGCACCCCGCTGGATGTGTTCAGCTACTGCGCCGAGAACGACATCGCCCTGCTGCCCGGCGTGCTGACCCCCACCGACGTGGCCACCAGCCTGCAGTTCGGCTACAAGACCATGAAGCTGTTCCCGGCCGGCAGCATGCCCCGCCACTACGTCAAGGACCTGCAGGGCCCCTTTGACGGCACCAACTACATGGCCATCGGCGGCGTGAGCCCCGCCAACATCCGCGAGTTCTTTGACGCCGGCTGCATCAGCGTGGGCCTGGCCTCCAGCCTGATGCCCAAGGACGCCGTGGCCGCCAACGACTGGGAAGCCTGCGCCGCCTACGTCCGCGGCATGGTGGACCAGATCCAGCGCTGAACCTGAACCCATTGAAACCTTCTGCAATACAAGAGAAAGGATGATTTCCCATGAAGATCGTTGAAGTCAACACCTATACCGTCCGTCCCCGCTGGGGCTTTGTTGAGATCGTGACCGACGAGGGCCTGACCGGCTGGGGCGAGCCCGTGCTGGAAGGCCACTGCGCCACCGTTCTGGCCTGTGTCCAGGAGATGAAGCCCTACCTCATCGGCAAGGACCCCATGCGCATTGAGGACTTTTCCGCTGTGCTGTACCGCGCCGGTTTCTACCGCGGCGGCGGCGTGCTGATGAGCGCCATTGCCGGCATTGATCAGGCCCTGTGGGACATCAAGGGCAAGTTCTTCAACGCCCCGGTCTACCAGCTCATGGGCGGTGCCTGCCGCGACAACATGCGCGTGTACAGCTGGATCGGCGGCGACCGCCCCAGCGACGTGGGCGCTGCTGCTCTGGAGCGCAAGAATGCCGGCTTTACCGCCATCAAGATGAACGCCACCGAAGAGCTGCAGATGATCGACACCTACGACAAGGTGGACGCCGTTCTGGAGCGCGTGGCCGCCATCCGGGAGAGCTGCGGCAAGTATTTCGGCATCGCCATCGACTTCCACGGCCGTGTGCACAAGCCCATGGCAAAGGTCCTGGCCAAGAAGCTGGAGGAGTTTGACCCCATGTTCATCGAGGAGCCCGTCCTGTGCGAGAACATGGAGGTGTTCAAGGAGATCGCCGCTGCCTGCAATGTGCCCATTGCCACCGGCGAGCGTCTGTTCACCAAGTATGACTTCAAGCGCCTGCTGCAGGCCGGCGGTGTGGACATCATCCAGCCCGACCTGAGCCACGCCGGCGGCCTGACCGAGGTCAAGAAGATCGCCTCCATGGCCGAAGCCTACGACGTTGCCCTGGCTCCTCACTGCCCCCTGGGCCCCATCGCTCTGGCCAGCTGCCTGAACGTGGACGCCACCTGCTACAACGCCGTGATCCAGGAGCAGAGCATCGGCATCCACTACAACGTGGGCAAGAGCGTGCTGGACTATGTCAAGAACCAGGACGACTTTAAGTTCGTGGACGGCCGCGTGCAGCTGCCCGTCCGTCCCGGTCTGGGCGTGGACGTCAACAAGGAACTGGTGCTGGAGGAGAACAAGACCCCGCACGAGTGGAAGAACCCCGTCTGGCGTCACAAGGACGGCAGCGTTGCCGAGTGGTAATGCATCCCGCCGCCTGAGTTAACACAGAAAAACAGCCCGCATGGCAGGAGCATCGTGCTCCGTCATGCGGGCTGTTTGCGTTCGATTTACTCTTTTTCTTCCGGTTCTTCGGGCTTGGCCAGCTCCTTGAGCTGCAGCACCCATTCCGGCACTTTGGGAGCAAGGGGCGGTTCACCGCTGCGGGCGCGGTGCATCTTCCGGTACAGGTCGCGGTTGTAGGAAAGGTGCAGGGTCATGGCATCCCGTGCCCAGGTGCTGTCGCCGCACTTGATGGCCTCCAGTACAGCCTTGTGGGTGTCCAGGGTCTCCTGCAGCAGAGTGCGGTGGGTGCCCTCGGTGAACACCTCCACCGACGCCGTGATGATAGGAGCCAGCTGGGGAGCCACCAGATTGCCGCTGGCGCGGGCAATGGTCCGGTGGAACTTCATATCCTCGTCCAGATAGTCCTGCCCATGCAGGATGTGGTATTCCATGAGGTTGTACAGCGATTCCATCTCGGCGATGTCCTCCGGGGTGGCATGGCGCGCCGCCAGCGCGGCAATGGCCGGCTCGATGATGTTACGCACCTCCAGCAGGTCGAAGGCCAGACGCTCCTTGTCCTCAATGAAATCCAGCCCCAGCGGGTCATCCGCCAGGCCGGGCTGGTCAGTCACAAAAGAGCCCGCGCCGTGGCGCACGGTCAGAATGTTCTGTGACTCCAGCCGCTTGATGGCCTCGCGCACAGTACTGCGTGCCACACCCATCTCGCGGGCAAGCGCTGTTTCAGTGGGCAGCTTGTCGCCGCTCTTCAGTTTTTCTTCCAGAATGTAGTCCTTGATCCGCTGTGCAACCTGTTCGGCCAGCGGCCGGCTGGAATCGTACCCCGCAGTTTCCATAAAAACCTCTTCCTTTGGCGTTTTGCTCTGTTCTATCTTTCATTATACCGGAAATTTCTGGCAGTGTAAAGCAACGCCGTGCAGAAACCTTCGCTCCGGCAGCAAAGGTTTTTGTTTTATGCAAAAGCGGCCGGTGTTTCCCGCACCGGCCGCTTTGTGTTATACTGAACAGGTCACATGGGCAGCTCCAGCTGACGGCAGTAGTCCACGATGTGGTGGAACATCTGCTCCACGGCGGGAGCCATGGAGGCCGGGCGCTGCACGGCCAAGCCCACCACGCGGTACTCCTCCGGCTCGATGGGATACACCTTGACGGCGGCCTTGCAGTCCCGCAGCAGCATCTGCGGCATGATGGAAATGCCCAGTCCGGCCTCCACCATGGCGATGTTGGACTGGTCGTCGATGACATGGCAGCGGCGCTCGGTGCTGATCTTGTACTTCTTGAGGAACTGCCGCATCTCGGCGTCGGTGGCATCGCACTGCACCACAAAGCTCTGGCCGTTCATCAGAGCAGGGGTCATCACGCCGCCCTGGGGTTCGGGCCAGTCCTGCGGCACGATGCACAGCAGCGGCTCCCGAAACAGCTCGGTGAGGTTGAATTCCTCCTTGCAGGTGGAGGAAAGGAATGCAATGTCCACCTGCCCGGTGCGCAGCCACTCCTTGACATCGTCGTAGGTGCCCTGATACACTTCAATTTCGATCTGAGGGTACTGGGCCGCGAAGCTCTTGAGCAGGCCCGGCAGCAGCGAAGCGCACACCGAGTTGAATGCACCCAGCTTCACCTTGCCTTTTTCCAGGCCGTTCAGGCGGGCAATGCTCTGCTTGAGTGCCTCGTCACTGTTGAGCACCGCACGGATGGACGGGTACAGCGAAGCACCATAACTGGTCATGGATACGCCGTTTTTGCCGCGGTTGAACAGGGCAAAGCCCAGTTCCTCCTCCATCACGGCAATGGCGTGGCTGATGGCCGAAGGGGTCAGATGCAGCTGCTGGGCCGCTTTGTTGAAGCTGCCCTGCCGTGCCACTGCATCGAAGATCTCGTAGGAAAAAAGCGTCATGCCCCAAAGCCTCCTTCCTGATTATTCTGGTTCGGAGACGCCCGATTCTCTGTGAATCTTTTTCATCTTTCGTTTGAGATAGTTCAATTATCTTCTCGATTGTACTATCCCGCGCCTTTTCTGTCAAGCGTTTTTGCCCCGATTTTTGCACGCTCTGTGCAGATTTTGCCGCGATTTCTGCAGGAAATGCCGCCTTTCCTTCGTTATAGTTCCTGTAACGATTTTTTGCTAGCTGAACGAGGTGTTCTTTATGACTGCACTTTCCCCGCGCCGCACCTTCAGCGGCACCGCTCTTAAAACCATTGCCTGCATCACCATGCTGGTGGATCACATCGGCGCGTCCTGCATCGAGGCGGGCATCCTTACGCCCGGGCTGGACGCCGGCACCCTCTCCCAAGACGCCCTTTCTGCCTACCCGCTGTACCGGCTGGACATGGTGCTGCGCTTCACCGGGCGGCTGGCCTTTCCGCTGTTCTGTTTTCTGCTGGTGGAGGGCTTTGTGCACACCCACAACGTCAAAGGCTACCTTGGGCGGCTGGTGCTGTTCGGCCTTTTGAGCGAGATACCCTTTGACCTTGCATTCTTCCGCACCCCCTTTGACCCCAGTGCGCAGAATGTTTACTGGACACTGGCGCTGGGCGTGCTGGCCATGGCGGGGCTCAAGCGCTTTGAAAAGGAAAACGGCCTGCCCGGCTGGCAGGGGCTTGTGT
>OHQQ01000480.1_pt1 | contig 26343 bp, 17 predicted proteins | sample 1578211 | NCBI WGS metagenome assembly OHQQ01 (sample SAMEA3879539, study PRJEB24766) | human gut metagenome | biome: human-associated habitat; feature: feces | place: USA | collected 1985/1987
ATGCGCCGTCCATGGCGCATAACGCCTTGCCCCGGCGTCCATGCCGGGGCATTTCTGCGTTTCATGGGCATAATTCTACAGTATCTTGGCAGAGTAGCGTAGCAAACGAGAGAGTGCCTATGCTGTATGGCAGTCACTCCGGCGGCTTATGCCCCGTATTTCTATAGCCCTATGCTATGCAAACTGGCTATTGTAGAGGTTTGCATAAAATCCATCGGCTGCAAGCAGACTCTCATGATTGCCCTGCTCTATAATCTTTCCATCTTTCATAACAAGGATAATATCCGCTTCCCTGATGGTAGACAGACGATGAGCCACTATAAAACTGGTTCTGCCCTTCATCATGGTAAGGAACGCTTTTTGAATCTTAATCTCTGTACGTGTATCAATCGATGATGTAGCCTCATCCAATATCAGCATAGGCGGTAAGCAGAGCATGACTCTTGTGATGCATAATAGCTGCTTCTGTCCCTGTGACAGGCTGCCACCGTCCTCACCGATTTCAGTGTCATAGCCCTTCGGCAGACGTCTGATAAAGCTGTGGGCATGGGATGCCTTTGCTGCTGCAATGATTTCCTCATCTGTGGCATCAGGCTTTCCCATTATGATATTGTCACGGATTGTGCCCTTCTTGAGCCATGTCTCCTGAAGCACCATACCATAATTGTCACGAAGACTCTCTCGTGTGATTTTTCGGATATCGTGTCCGCTCACCTTAATTGTTCCACTGTTTACATCATAAAATCTCATAAGCAGATTGATAATAGTCGTCTTTCCACAGCCTGTCGGACCTACGATAGCCACGCGCTGTCCAGACTTTACATGGAGATTGAAATCCTCGATAAGCTTTTTATCCGGCACATATGAGAAATAAACATCCTCGATGTCCACACGTCCGTCAGCCTCTTCAAGTATTACCGCATCCGAAGCATCCGGTATCTCCTTTTTCTCCTCAATCAGCTCGAAGATACGAGCAGCACAGGCAAGTGCGTTCTGAAGCTCTGTGATGACACCCGATATCTCGTTGAACGGCTTGGTGTACTGGTTGGCGTATGATAAGAAGCATGAAAGCTGTCCTACTGTGATTCCGCCGGTGAGTGCACTCATGGCACCAAAAATTCCGACTCCGGCATACACAAGACTGTTGACAAAACGTGTACACGGATTTGTAAGACTTGAGAAAAATGTTGCCCTCAGTGAGCATTTCTGTAATCTGTCATTTATCTCGTCAAACTGCTCAAGCGCCTCATCCTCATGGTTGAAGGCCTGTACGACCTTTTCATTTCCTACTATCTCGTCTATGAGTGATGTCTGCTCTCCCCTTGTGCTTGTCTGCAGCTGAAACATGGAATAAGTCTTTTTAGTGATAAAGCTTGCCACAAAAAGTGACAGAGGTGTGATGAGCACTACAATGCATGATATCTTCACATCTATTGTAAGCATGAAAATAAGCGTGCCTGCTATTGTTGCAATTCCTGTAAAGAGCTGTGTGAAGCCCATCAAAAGTCCCTCTGAAAATGTATCTACATCGGCGATTATACGGCTGACCATATCACCATGTGAGTGGCTGTCAATATAGGAAAGTGGCATTTTTTCAATGTTTAAAAATGCATCACGCCTTATATCCCTCACTATGTTGTAGGTCATCCTGTTGTTGCAGATATTTGTAAGCCACTGGGCTGCTGCCGCTATGACGACTATTATTGCTGCTCTTGTGAGGATGGCTGTCATAGCCGTAAAATCAACCTTTCCTTTTCCTACAATCAAATCAATTGCGCGTCCTGTGAGAATTGGAAAATAGAGCGTAAGCGCCACTGTAACAACAGACAGGGCAAGTGAAATTACAAGCAAAGGAATATATCTCTTCATGTAACTTAATACCTTGCGCATTGTGCCTGCTTTATTCATCTTCGCATTATCCATAGCCATACTCTACACCTCCTTTTGTCTGGTCATATCCGACTCTTTTTTAAACTGTGAATCATATATCTCTTTGTAGGTCTCGCATGTCTCAAGCAGCTTTTCATGAGGTCCGAAGCCAACCATCTGTCCGTCGTCGAGTACTATGATATTGTCCGCAAACTGGATAGATGAGGTACGCTGTGACACGATAAATATCGTCTTGTCTCCATGCATGCTCTTTAATGCCGCGCGAAGACTCGCATCTGTAGCAAAATCAAGTGCCGATGCACTGTCGTCAAGTATCAGTATGTCAGGATCCTTTACAACCGCCCTGGCAATTGTAAGACGCTGCTTCTGACCGCCTGATAAGTTCTTGCCGCCCTGCTCTATCATGTAGTCAAGGCCTCCCTCTTTGCCCTTTACAACCTCTGTCGCCTGTGCTATATCGAGCGCCTTCCACATTTCCTCCTCTGTGGCATCATTTTTGCCCCAGCGCAGGTTGTCGGCTATCGTTCCTGCAAAAAGCACTGCCTTTTGCATTACAACACCGATTTTATCTCGAAGCTGCACTGCATCGTAGTCATTTATATCATTTCCCTGAATCCTTATAGTGCCCTTTGTGGCATCATAAAACCTCGGAATAAGGTTTACAAGGCTTGATTTTCCTGAGCCTGTACCACCGATGATTCCGATTGTCTGCCCCTTTTGCACTGTAAAGCTTATATCTGTAAGTGTCTCATCGGCCGCTCCCTCATAGGTCATGCAGACATGGTCAAACTCAACCTCAGGTGCCCCTGCCTTTGCATCAATGAGCTTAGGATTTTTATCAGGAAGCTTTGATGGAATAGAAAGCACATCCGCTATACGATTACCGCATGCCACTGCCTTTGTCACCTGTACGATGAGATTTGCAAGCTTTATCAGCTCGACAAGTATCTGTGACATGTAGTTTACAAGTGCCACAACCTCACCCTGTGTGAGGATTCCTGCGTATACCTGTTTGCCGCCTGATACGATAACTGCGATTGTTGCGATATTTATAATGATAAATGTCAGAGGATTGGTGAGTGCAGAGATTCGTCCTACAACCTGCTGCATATTGGTTAAAAGCTCGTTGTCACTGTTGAAGCTGTCAATCTCATCATTTTGCTTATTGAAAGCTCTTATAACCCTGGTTCCCTCTAAGTTCTCCCTGGTGTGTGAAAGCACTGTGTCAAGAGAGCTCTGCACCTTTTTGTAAAGCGGAAGGCTTGCAGCCATAACTGAGAATACCACTATTGAAAGCAGAGGTATAGTAACTACAAAAACCATTGCCGCTCTTACATTTACTGTAAAAGCCATCGCCATAGCTCCGAATACAATAAATGGCGAGCGAAGGAAGAGTCGAAGCACCAGATTGACTCCTGACTGCACCTGGTTTATATCGCTTGTCATCCTCGTGATAAGTGTCGATGTGCCCACTGTATCCATCTTTGAGAATGACAGTGACTCTATCTTTTCAAACAATATATGGCGAAGCTTTGTGGAAAAACCGACTGCCGCCTTTGCCGCAAAATACTGTGCTGTGACCGAACTTACCAGACCAACTGCCGCAAGCAGCACCAGCACACCTCCCATCTTCCATATATATGGCTTGTCCGAAGCCGTAATTCCGTTATCAATGATTGCCGCCATGACAAGCGGTACTATAAGCTCAAAGGATGCTTCCAGCAGCTTAAATAACGGAGCACAGATGCATTCCTTTTTGTACTCCTTCAAATATTTTAATATCTGTTTCATCTTTTCCCCTTTCAGATTTTATGTCGCCGATTACAGCTTCACTATTATAGATGATTTTTCTCATATATACAAGAAAAACGATACACTAAAAAACCAGTACCATGCGGTACTGGTTTCATATATCAGCTCTTATGTATATGCTTCTTGATTGCTTCAAAGCTCTCAGAACTGATGACATGCTCTATACGGCATGCATCCTCTGCTGCAATCTCCTTATCAACACCAAGCTTCTCAAGACACTCTGACAAAAGCTCATGTCTTTCGTATATCATCTCTGCTATCTGTCTCCCTGACTCTGTGAGTGTGATAAATCCTGCATCACTAACTGTGATATTGTTCTTCTCTCTAAGGTTTTTCATGGCTATACTCACGCTGGATTTCTTATATCCAAGCTCATTTGCTATATCAACTGAGCGTACCACAGGAAGCTTCTTGCTGAGAATAAGTATGGTCTCTAAATAGTTTTCTGATGATTCATTGTTTCGCATTTCGAATACCCCCGTGAGTTTATTTTCGTTCGTTTTAATTCAGTTATATTATTATAACATACATTTTATTGTTTGCAAAACTTTTCTTTTGATTTGTACGTGATTTATAAAAATCCAAAAAAATATCAAAATCCCATATTTGTTATTGACTTCTAATTTATGTTAGTGTATACTAACTATCGAATCAGAAAACAAACGTATGCATGATATATTTCTAAATCTTGTATGCCATAAATGTTTAATTATACCAGATAAGACCGGCTGATCACCGGTCTTATTTATTTTAAAAAATGTACATATTCAGCTTAAACGAGAGCTCTTTTTAACCTTTCCAACCCTTCCATAAGCACTGAACCGGGGCATGCAATGTTCAATCGCACAAAGTAACGGCCATTGCCTCCAAACTCAGCTCCCTCCGACAGATAAAGGCCTGTCTTTTCACGAATCATCTGCGTAAATGCCACAGAATCATCTGTGAGTGCACTGCAGTCAAGCCACATGAGGTATGTCGCATCGGCATCCACTACATGTATCTGCGGCAGGTTTTCTGCCATGAAGTCACAGACTGTTTTGCGGTTTTCCCAGAGATATTTTCTGAGCTCCTCAAGCCACGGCTCACCCTTTGTGAATGCCGCAACTGCTGCCGTGATGGCAAATGCGTTTGGCTCCGCCACCTCGTCTGTATTTAATGCGCGCCATACTTTGTGGCGCAAAAATTTATTTGGCACCATCACTGCCGCAGTCTGTAAGCCTGCCATATTAAAGCACTTGGTCGGAGCAATACAGGTGATGCTTATATCAGCGCAGTCCTCTGATGCTGCCGCAAACGGCACGTATGATTTTCCCGGTGCTGTGATGTCGCAGTGTATCTCGTCTGATATGACCGTCACATTGTACTTCCTGCAGAGTTCACCTATTTTCGCAAGCTCATCCTTTGTCCAGATGATACCGCACGGATTGTGAGGATTGCAAAATATCATAAGCGAGGTCTGTGGATTGGAAAGGTCATGCTCCAACCTGTCATAGTCCACAAAATATCTGCCGTTTTTGTACCCAAGCGGGCTTTCCTGCACATTTACGCCGTTATTAAATATGGAATTAAAAAATATATTGTATACCGGTGTCATGATAAGCACATTTTCACCAGGTGTTGTGAGCTTCCGCACTGTAGATGATATGGCCGGTACGACCCCTGTGCAAAAAATCAGGCTGTCTCTTTCGATTTTAAGCCCATGGCGTCTGTCCCACCACGAAATATACGCATCATTCCACTCATCCGGAATGATGGAATAGCCAAACACTCCGTGAGAAACACGCGCTGATATTGCATCTATTATCTGGGGTGCTGTCTTAAAATCCATATCTGCTACCCACATCGGGAGCTCATTTTCTGCCACATCCCACTTTAGTGAGCCTGTATTTCTTCTGTCTACAACGGTGTCAAAATCATACATAGATTATTTTCCCTCACATATTATCTTAGTCTTTGATGGGTCAACTCTGTCCTTTTCGATAGTCAGTGTGCCAATCTCCTTTGCCCTTATCACTCCGCTTGTCGGATTTAAAACACTGTCCACCTTACTGCAAATCTCTGCATCTACCGAAGAATACTCAAATGCCAATGTAGTGTTTATGAGCTTACAGTTTTTCATAACGAGGTTGTCGATGTAGCAAAGCCCCTGCAAGCTCTCGATTGTGCAGTTTATAAGTGTCAGATTTTTTGCGTTCCAGCCAAGGTATTCACCTGTAATAAATGAATCATAGACTGTGACATTTTCCGTATTCCAGAAGGCATCCTTTGAGATAAGCTTTGAATCGTGCACCTCTACATTTCTTGAGCCGTCAAACGAATAGTTGCCGACCAGCTGGAAATTCTTCATGATAAGATTATTTGTATTCATGCCAAAATAATCTCCCTTTGCCGAAACATTCTCGATATCGACATGATCACAGCTCCAGAGGGTCTCCTGGGCATTTGGAAACGTCACATTTTTAAGCTTTAAGTAATTGCAGCGCCTGAAGTTCTTAGGTGCCTCAACTATTGAATCAGTGACAGAGATATTGTCTGTATACCAGACACCCGCACGCGCCATGTCAAACCATGTACAGTCCTTTACTTCTATGTCACTGCAATACCACAGCGGATATTTCCAGCGGAAAAAGCAGCCTGTCAGACTAATGCCATGGCTCTCCTTAAGAGGTGACTCTCCGTCATCAAAAATTGTATCATATATATCCAGGTCGTTGCTTGCAAACAGGGCTCTTTCGCCTGTCAGAAACTCCTGATGGATTTGTTTTCTTTCGCTCATTATATATACTCCTTTTTCCCGGTAATTCTAAATAATTATCTGCCATAAAATCAAATAACCGCCGAGCACATAATATATGCAGCCCGACAGTTATCATTATACCCCAAACCCTACTAAATTTGTAGTATTTTATATAAGTTTAATATTACAAAATTAATATTAAAAGCCTGATATTTACAGCTCAAGCCCATCGATAATGCTCTTAAGTGCATCAGCAGACTCCTTAAGCTTTAAAGCTTCCTCACCGTTTAACTCGATTGGGATATCGCTCTCCACTCCGTTTGCTCCAACGATTGCAGGCATTGAGAGAACCACACCGTCGATGCCGTACTGTCCGTGCATCATGTGTGAAACAGGAAGAATAGACTTCTCATCACGCATGATTACCTCGCAGATACGTCTGACTGACATAGCGATACCATAATATGTCGCATGCTTTCGGTTGATTATCTCATAAGCACTGTTCTTTACGTTTGCAGCGATTTCCTCTGTATTCTCCTTGTGCTTGTAGTGACCTCTCATCTCGCACATCTTGTGAAGCTCCACTCCGGAAACATTGGCTGATGACCATGCAACCACCTCACTGTCTCCATGCTCACCTACGATAAATGCATGTACGCTTCGGCTGTCCACCTCAAGGTGTTCTCCGAGCGCATACTTAAGTCTTGCACTGTCAAGCACGGTACCTGAACCGATGACACGCTCCTGCGGAAGTCCTGAAAGCTTCTGTGCCACCTGTGTTAAAATATCTACAGGATTTGCAACGATAAGTAAGATTCCACCGAAATTTCTCTTTGCAATCTCCGGAATGATGCTCTTGAAGATTGCAACATTTTTATTTACCAGATCAAGTCTTGTCTCGCCCGGCTTTTGGCCTGCACCTGCAGAAACAACAATGATAGCAGCATCTGCCACATCATCATAACCGCCTGCATATATCTTCATAGGTCTGGCAAAAGGAATACCGTGGCTTATATCCATCGCCTCTCCCTCAGCCTTGTCCTTATCAGCGTCAATGAGAACTATCTCAGAAAAAAGACCGCTCTGCATAAGTGCAAAAACTGATGCCGAACCAACGAATCCACATCCGATCATTACAGCCTTTCTTGGGTTTGTCTTAACAACTGCGCTAGTTTTATTGCTCATGTACGTTCCTCTCTTTCTTAAACTATAATTCAAATAGTTGCTTTTTATTATAACTATTCATCCCAAACACAAATTCTCAATATCTGCTTTGTTATCAGTAGTTCTGAATAATTATCTTTTATTTATATTATACCCGCATTGTACATATAATCCGTTGTAAAAACAACAAATTACTTGATAAAATACAATCAATAGCCCATTGTTCCCATTTTTATACAATTTTAATGCAGATTTTTACATAAAAAGTGCAGTAATAAAAAGCAAACCGGACCAATACAGCTGAATGAATTGTCATTTAGCATATTGATCCGGTTATATTAAAATGCTGTATCCGCTTATTTTGTGCTTGAATTTCTGTACTCAAGCGGTGTCATTCCATACAGCTTCTTGAACTGTCTGTTAAAATGCTCCACGTTCTGATATCCTGCCTCGATTGCGATATTCTCAACAGTTGTGATGCTGTTTCTCAGCAGTGTACGTGCCTTCTTCATCTTGGCATTGGTGACCAGCTCTCCGAAAGTCTTGCCTGACTTCTCCTTTATGTACTTGGAGATATACGGCTCTGTCAGGTTGAACTGTGCAGCCATGTCTGCAAGCGATACCGTCTTGTAGTTGGCCTGGATGAAGTTGAGCATGGCAATATAGCGCTCATCCTTCACGTGACTGTCAGCCTTGGTGGCAAGATAATGGTTTACCGCAACAACAAGCGCTCCGATTGATGCCTTGATGATATCCTCATCCACACCTGCGCCCCAGAACATACTGCCGTCAACTGTGATACCCACATATGCCATAGCCTTTGATGAAGATCCATGCGAAAGCGCATGCTCCTCGTATACAGTGAGCTCAAAGCTGATATCAAAATACTGCTTAATTATATTGCTGACTGCATCGAGACGGCCGTTTCCATTGGCATCTACCTTTCTGGTGCTGTCATTGTGTAAAATAACTGCCTCTGCGAAAATGCCGTTTACCTGCTTAAAGTGGCACTCCGGTATAGTGAAATATGGATGAAAATCCACATAATTGTCTGTAAAGATACTGTGTACCCACTCAGGTGAAAGCTCCTTATGCTCCTCGTCCGATACCTGCTTGACCATGTATCCGACCTGCTCTCTCATCTGCTGTGGCACATTGATACCGAAGCTCTGCTTAAGGATATATGCCACTCCGCCCTTTCCTGACTGGCTGTTGATACGGATAACATCAGCCTCGTATGTCCTGCCGACATCCTTTGGATCTATAGGCAGATATGGAACCGTCCACTTATCAAGCTTCTTTTCCTCTCTCCATGCCATGCCCTTTGAGATCGCATCCTGATGTGAGCCTGAAAAAGCAGAAAAAACAAGATCTCCCGCATATGGCTGTCTCTCGCCTACCTTCATTCTGGTAAATGTCTCATACTTCTCCCTGATCTCAGGCAGATTGGAAAAATCAAGCTGTGGATCCACTCCGTGTGAGTAAAGATTCATGGCAAGTGTCACGATATCTACATTTCCTGTTCTCTCACCGTTTCCAAACAGCGTACCCTCTATCTCCTCAGCTCCTGCAAGCACACCAAGCTCTGATGTGGCAACACCGCAGCCTCTGTCATTATGAGGATGTAAGCAAAGCACTACTCCGTCTCTATACTTGAGGTGCTTGTCGATATACTCTATCTGTGTGGCAAAAACATGTGGCATAGCATTCTCTACTGTGGTAGGGATATTGATGATGGCCTTATTATCAGCCTTTGGCTGCCATACATCAAGCACTGCGTTGCACACATCAACCGCATAATCCACCTCAGTGCCCGAAAAGCTCTCCGGTGAATACTGGAAACGGAAATTACCGTCAGTCTCTGCTGCAAGGTCTCTCAGTAAAACAGCTCCGTCAACTGCAAGCTGCTTTATCTCTTCCTTTGACTTCTTAAACACCTGCTCACGCTGTGCAACAGATGTGGAATTGTACAGATGTACAACTGCTCTCGGTGCTCCCTCAAGTGCCTTGAAGGTCTTCTTGATGATATGCTCTCTGGCCTGTGTCAGCACATGTATAGTAACATCATCAGGAATCATATCCCTCTCAATAAGAGCTCTCGTGAAATTGAACTCTGTCTCAGAAGCTGCCGGGAAACCTACCTCGATTTCCTTAAAGCCTATATCTACAAGCATCTTAAAGAAGTCAAGCTTCTCCTCAAGACTCATCGGCTCGATTAGAGCCTGGTTGCCATCACGTAAATCAACCGAACACCACAGTGGTGCTTTATCTATATAATCCTTCTTAACCCAGTCATAAGTACATTCAGGAGGCAGAAAATAACTGCGCTCGTATTTTTCATATCCTTTCATCTTAAAACCTCTTTTCGTTTGAACTGATATAATTGTAACACATAAGCGCAGTTATTGGAATGATTATATTTAATCACTTTGGTTGATGTAATTTAATTTTTTATAAAAATATAATCAACTTTATTGATTTTGATTATTCTAATCAGATATTTAGGCTAAAATATCCGGCTAATCCTCTCTCTTATTACCCCAGAAAAACAATGCAACTGTTCCCGGACCGGTGTGGCTTCCTATAGTCGTACCGATATCATTTATCTCTACTTTACCCTTCATCTTAGGGAAGGCAGCCTCAATCAGATCAGCTACGGCTTTAGCATCCTCATAGCATGCAGAATTTGATATATAGACCTTATCCGAATAATCGGCACCATCCTTGCAGAGTGCCTGCATCTTCACAAGCATCTCCTTTATTGCCTTCTTTTTGGTGCGGATTTTCTCACGCACAATAAGCTTTCCCTCATTGCTCACATTCATGAAAGGACAGATATTCAGCACATTTCCAACGAATCCCGCGGTCTTTGAGATACGGCCGCCCCTGATAAAAAATGTAAGGTCTGATGAGAAGAACCAGTGATTCACCTCAAGTCTGTGCTCCATGGTCCAATCAGCCAGTGTATCAATATCCATGCCGCTATCCCTAAGGTCAGCAAGCTTATCCATCAAAAGACCAAAGCCAGACGATGCTGCCAGCGAATCAATCACATATATCTTTCTGTCAGGGTATTCCTCTTCCAAAGCCTCCTTTGCAAGCCTTGCTGAGTTGACTGTACCTGATATGCCGGAGCTTAGTGCACAGTGAAGCACATCATATCCCTCATCCAGAAACTGTCTGAAGTACTCCATGTACTCCTCCTGATTGATCTGCGAGGTCTTTGTCATGGCACCTGCCTCCATTGCCTTGTAGAAATCCGGCAATGGCATGGACTGTCCTAAATCATCCATATACTCTTTACCGTCAAGCTCATAGTGAAAGCATGCGTACTTAATATTTCTCTCGAGCATATGCTCCCTGGTAAGATCTGCTGTTGAACAGCAGCTAATCACATAATTTGACATATTATTTTCCTTTACCTTTTGACCTTTTATCATTATATGTAGTCAGATACATATGGTATCTCATGATATAAAATATCGTCAAGCTTTGCAACAGCATCATACGTAGTCTGTATTTTGCCCATCTGCAAAAGCTTCTCAGCACTCTTGTAGCCTAAAAGCAGTGTGGTAAACGTGCCAATAGATATGCTTAGGTGATACTGTGGATTTTTGTCGGTGAGAGCACAGTGCCCCTTCTCAAAATCAATGACAAATGTGCCATTGTTCCACGGAAGAAGGTCATCTGCTATCTCAAAGCTAAAGCAGCCGCCCGGGCCATCCGGGTCACAGTTATACTGTGATATAAACTGCGCCACGTCGATGATTCTGCCCATGGCGTATGGTCTTATTGTCTCCTTTATATCACTGTCATCGAGCTCAAAAGCGATGGGCTCGCTGTAATAGTTGTTGCCTCTGACCTCATCAATCATGGAATCGTGCGCATGAATGTACTCCCACAGACCAAGCTGCGCCTCACGGTTTAAGTAGATGAGCTCCTTGATGTGCATGACATCGGAGCTGATAAGATACACCATATAGCCACACGGTTCATCATCCTCGTTGTAGTAGATGGCGACCATCGTATCATCCTCATCCCAGCGGAAGTACTCCTCCCAAGCCAGATTGTTTCTGTACAGACAGCCGTGAGTCTTCGCGGCAAAGTGAGTATGAAGCTTTTTAAACTGCTCGTCATCCCACTGCACACGGCGCACATAGCCCGGCTCCTTAAGCTTTGTGGGAATCTGTCTGTCCTTTATCACATATGTCATCTTGTTTGAGATAATCTCCCAGCCAAGTCCTCTGTAAAGAGGTATGGAGTATGGGTACAAAAGAGCAAACGACTTGTTGCTGTCGCGCATTCTCGTAAGACTCTTTCTCATGAGCTTTTTCATGAGACCATGACCGGTGTACTCAGGATACGTGCAAACACTTGTGACAAAGCCCACCTCGTAGCGCTCGCCGTATATATTCATATCGAGCGGATATACAGCAAACTGAGCCACAAGCTCCTCTTTTTTGTCTATGATATTGAAGCAGCCGAGCACATCAGCTCTCTCAAGCACCGGAAACTTCGACTGCTTGATTTCGTCATCCTTCCAGCCTGTCTCGGCAAGGTCTGCCTCTGTCACCTGAAAAGCATAACGAAGCAGTGCATTGTACTCCTCCGCATCATCCTTTGTCAGTACTCTTATCTTAAATTCATCTGATTTAAAAGAATGCATAGTGTCCTTTCTCGCCTGTCTTTACTGTATACATCAGATCGTCCGCCTTTTTAATGAGCTCGGTAATCTGACTCTCACTGGTAACATTTCTCTCATATGAAATGCCGATGGAGCAGGTGATATTCTTCTCCTCATTAAACTCAACGTCATGGTTGAGATATTTCTTTATCTGGCTGCTGAAGCCATCCGCCTCTGCAATCCTCGCATAGATATCCTTTGCAATATTCTCAAGCTCGTATCTGGCGCATGACTCAATGACTATGATGAACTCATCACCGCCATATCTGCTCACAAAGCCTCTGTCCTTAGCAACTTCCTTGAACACAAAGGCCATCTCCTTAAGTATCAAATCTCCCACATCATGACCATACGTATCATTATAATGCTTGAAGTTGTCCAGGTCAATAAACATAAGCCCCACATCCATTCCACCGGATGTAACACTTATGCGCTTTTCAAGCTTTTCAATCTCCTGATACATACCTGCTCTGTTATAGATACCGGTAAGCATGTCAGTGACAGCTGCCTGCTTCAGCCTCTTGTTCATCTCATTGGCCTTCTCATTTGCCTCAATACGGGCAATGGAATACTCAAGCTCTCTGAATAACAGCTTGAAAATGCTCAGATCATCCTCATTGAGCATGTATCGCTCGATTGAGCCATGCCAGTTGTCCTTCATGCGCACATATGCTATGAGTACACTTGAAAGTGCATCATTCTTGATAAAAGGCACTGCGACAAATGAGCATACATCATCCACGCCGAAATACGAGATGACATTTTCATACTCGTAGAAGCCCTCTGCAATCTTTGATGTGGCAATGCCCTCCGGATAGTCTATCATGATATCACATATGCCCTTTATAACCTCATCTGTCATATCACAGCCCGTATCATTATAAAGCACCTGTGGCTCCTTCGCGTGCAGATCTATGATCAGCGCACAGTCAAGACTGAAATGATTGATGAAATTGCTCATGGCATTTTCAATCATGGTGTCCTTCTTCTGGTCATTGACATCGATAATGGTCTGCCATATGGAAATAAACTCCATCTGACGCTTTGAGCCCTGATAATCCTTTTCGAGCCCACGCTGCTTTACAAGCATATTAATCTGCCGCTCATTGATATGGCCATCACTCAGTGACTCTAGGTTGATATTTTTTAACATGTCAAGCGGAGCTGCCTCTGCTATTTCATGCATCCTTTTATTGTGTGCCTCTAAAAGTATTCTCTCATACTCTATAAGCTCATTTTTGCCGAGCAGCTCAAACAGCTTCATCCTGCTTTCCCTGTATATCGAATATGCAAAAAATTCGTTTCCCTCCGCATTAACGAGATATCTCTCCGCATCCTCAAAACGTAAAAAGGCTTCTTCCTTTTCACCATCGTGCCACAAGAGCATGGCTGATGCAAAGGAGTAAAGGAACATCTCATCATCGCATCTGGAATAGTCATGGACTGCCTCAGTTCTTGTGGTGTCAATTACTCTGTAGATGACATAATTAAGAAACTGCTTGCAGCTGAGCAGATAGCGCTCACAGCTGAATCTGTCACCCGAAAATATAGATGCAAGCGCAAGAAGCGCATATACCTTACTCGTGTTGCACACTCTTAAGCTGTTTAGATGAAGCTTTATAATAGTCTTCATGGCAACTAAAAGTGCATGGACAGCCTCCTTATAATTGCCCTGCATGATATAGTTAAGAGACTTGTTATAATACACCTCAGCTATATCCTCCGGCATCTTCAGGTAATATAACATATTGATTGCAGCATTGTAATAATTGTCAACCAGCTCATTTTTACCCATGGCACTTAAATTGTAGCCTATAGACGTAAGCACTCTCGCAACATATATATTGCCGTGCCCCTTCATGAACTCGTATGTACGGATAACATATAAAAAGGCTATCTCATTGAGACCGCTTGTGCTGGCAAGCATAATAGTCTTCTGATATGCATCATACACAAGCTGCTCATTTCCTATCTCCTTCGCAAGCTCAAGCCCCTTCGTAAAATGCTTTAGTAATGATTCATCATAAAAGGACTGCTTCACCACATCCCGGCTATTGTCGTATGCGTAAATATATATATGTGCCAAATGATTCCTGTAGCCGTGCTTTATGAGCTTTTCTATAATTTCATCACTGACAGGTATATCCTGTACACAGAAGAATATATTGTACCAGCCTGACATCTTTATCATGACTGACAAAAGCTCTGCCTTAAATATCAGTGTGTCATCCTCTGCCAAAACTGCATAGTCATAGGCACTCTTTGCACTGTTTCCGGCCTTCTCAAGCTTGCCCTGATACATATAGCAGGTGCCCTTCATGAAATAATACAGCGAAAGATAATGCTCACTGTCATTTTCCGGTATCAGCGCCTTGTATTCATTCGTGAGCTCAATCGCTTTGGACATCTCTCCAAGTAAAACAGACGTCCTTGCATAGACCATATAAAAGCGGCGCAGGCTTTTCTCATCAATCCATGCATCCTCAAACTTAAGCTTATGCTCTATAATGCGGCAGCCTCTCCTTGCCTGCTCAAAATCCAGAAACTCCATGATATTTGATGCTTCCTGGATGCTCTGCTCAAAGTTCATAGTGATATACAGCTCATCATCATTTGTAGTTTTTACGTTATTTTTAAGCGGTCCGGCACTGCCTATATAGTATATGGCGCTCCTGTCCTCAAGCGACTCAACTATACGATCCCACACCTCAACAGTACTGTCAGTACCCTTGACTATGGCATTGACACCTAACACGATACCGATATTGGCGCATGGATTGTCAATCAGATACTTGATGGTCTCAATAGAGCTCTTTGACGCCATCTGGAATCTGTTTATCACAATCATCAAAGGCTTCACCTCAGAAAGCTTCTTGAGCATGTCAGCTATGGCCATCGTCATGCGTCTCTGCTCATATGCCACCTCATTTAACAGCACTGTCTCCTCTCTGAAGCACTCACCTGTCTCATAATAGCTGTTTAACACCTGTCTGTGCAGATAGTACACACCGCACTCCTTCTGGAAATCATCAAAGCTTCCGCCTATAAAGCGCCTGTGCATATTGCATATGATGTCCAAAAATGGCTCATAAGCTCCGACCAGCGTATTGTAAGAGAACTCACTGTATGCAAAAAAGACGTTATCCTCATTGCTTTGATAACGTCTTATAACCTCAAGATTTTCAATCGAAAAATCATTGCTATAATTCGCCATTACGATATTTCGAGTCTCTTTTCCTATGCGATTGTAAATCTGCTCGATTACCCCGCTATAATACTTCTCTATCATCTAATTACCCCATCATGTTCCAAAGCCGACACAGTGTATATCAATCCTCCTGTAATCAGGCTTTTCCGAAATAATCCTAAAACCATAGTAGACCAAAACTCCTAAAAAGTCAATCTTTTGACTCAATAATGATAAATTTTCCTCTATGGATATCAATCAGTGCATGATCATCGACTATTTCATTGGATATGCCAAGCGATGTAAACCTGTCAAAGGAATAATCAGTAACAGGATACTTAAAGCCCTTAAGGCTTACCTCATTGTCGTCTGTCAGTGCTATAAGAGATACAAACCTGCCATACTGTGCTGATTTTTCAATGGTTACCGGCTTATCTGCCATCCTTATGCGGTTGTTTGTATCGATAATGCTGATATCAGTTCCACTTTCCAGGCCTATTCCCAAAAGTGAAATATTTCCAAGCACATGGTCTATTCTGCTGCCTGTTGCTCCAAGCAGCACTATGCTTCGTGCTCCCTCGCTTATTGCCAGTCTTATGGCATACTCTGTATCGGTATCATCCTTTATGGGATTGAGCCTGCGTATCTCAGTCTGTCCCTTTCTCTCAAAATACTCCAATGCATTTGTCGTAGTCGAATCGAAATCACCTACAATTATATCAGGTGTGACACCGTTTTCGTACAGAAAATCCATTCCGCTGTCAGCCGCAATGATAGCATCTATTCCGTCAGTCTTTATCTCGTTTAAGCCAAATTCCTTATCTATTTTTCCACCACATACAATCAAATACCGCATTTTATCCACCCTCTCCTTAATAACATATCCACATTTGCTTAAGCCCCGGAAGCATTTCCGTTTTAACCTGCATCTGTTACATCATGATATTCAGAAAACCCTTTACATTTTCTTCTATATCTCCGCTAAACACCGCACTTCCCGCAACAATGATATTGGCTCCTGCCGCAAGCAGTGTCTCAACATTCTCCAGATTGACACCACCGTCCACCTCTATATCAGCCTTGTTTGCGGTTTTCTCAAGAAGCGCCTTTAGGTCGCGCACCTTGTCTACAGTGTACGGAATAAGCTTTTGTCCTCCAAAGCCCGGATTTACCGTCATGATAAGCACCATATCCACCTTAGGGAGCACATACTCTATAGCAGAAAGCGGAGTAGCCGGATTTAATGCTACACCTGCCAGTATGCCCTTTTCCTTTATTGCCTCGATTGTTCTGTCAAGATGCTTGCATGCCTCCGCATGGACTGTGATGATGTCAGCGCCTGCCGCCGCAAAATCATCTATGTATCTGACCGGCTCATCTATCATCAGATGCACATCAAACATGCGCTCTGTGCACTTTCTGATTGTCTTTATGACCGGCAGTCCTATTGATATGCTTGGAACGAAGCTGCCGTCCATAACATCTATATGCACATACTGTGCTCCGGCCTCGTCAAGCTGCTTAAGCTGCTCTCCAAGTATTGAATAATCCGCTGATAAAATTGATGGTGATAAGCAGTTCATGTTTTCCTCCGTTTGATTATGCTTTAAATTAATACTTTTGTCTGTTTTTAAGCTCCTCATACAGAAGCTTATAGTTATCATACCGCACCTGCGATATTTTCCCTTCTGAAAGAGCCTCCTTGACACCGCAGTCCGGCTCATTTATATGACTGCAGCCCTGAAACCTGCAATACGGCTCATATTCTACAAACTCCGGATAACAGGTCCACAGATCCTCCTTTTCAAAGCCCGGCACATCCATCGAGCTAAAGCCCGGTGTATCCATGATATACGTGCCATCCTTTATCGGAATAATCTCAGAATGTCTGGTCGTGTGCTTTCCGCGCTCTATTTTCTCACTTATGTGCCCTGTCTCCATCTGCACATCATCCTGCAGACAGTTGATGATAGATGACTTGCCAACACCTGAGGGGCCTGCAACCGTGGTTGTCCTTCCCTCTAAAACGTGCTTTATCTCATCTATACCCTCGCCGGTTTTCGTGCTGGTAAACATCACTCTGTAGCCTGCCGGCTCGTATATGCTTTTAAGCTCCTGCTGCTTTTGGGGCGTGATTAGATCCTTTTTGTTGAAGCATATGGTGACCGGCACATGCTGGTACTCCATCATACACAAAAACCTATCAAGCAGGTTGAAATTGGGATCCGGCTTTGCGGATGCAAAAATAACCAGGGCCATGTCTATATTGGACACAGCCGGCCTGATAAGTTCGTTTTTCCGTGGCAGTATACGCTCGACATTGCCTATGTGCTTTTCCTCGTCGAGGACTGCTATATCGACTGTATCGCCTACCAGTGGCTTTATCTTTTGTTTTCTGAAGGTGCCTTTTGCTTTGCACTCGTAGAGAGTGCCGCCTGTGGCAGTTTCTTTTGCTTCTTTGGTTTCTTCTACGTAGACGTAGTAGAAGCCGGCAATTCCTTTAATAATTTTTCCTGTCATGGTTTTCCTTGTGTGCTTTTGTATTTGCAGGAGTCACGCTTTCGGCGGGGTGCATGCCGCGCTTTGAGGTTGTGTGGGTGGCGGTGGCAGGCATATATTCCTCTAAAAAAATATGAAGCCAGCCCCGGGCTCTCCTACGGACAGGCTATGGCTTGCTCTGCCCTGTTCTTTCCTCGGTAGGTTTATGACACCCCGGGGCATTTCATATTTTTTCCTCGGAACACATGCCTGCCCCGCTTCCTTAGTTTCTCTCCGCGAGTTCAGGTTTTCGTCCGCGGGTTGATGCGGTAGTGGGGTGCGGATAGCACCCACTTTGTGGGTGCTATCCGGTGGTTGCTATAGAGTGTGTATACAAATACTATTGCTATGTGGAAAACTTGACGTAGCTACGCTACTGCTCGTTTTCCTTGTACCCCACGCAATGGCAATATCTACCTCTTTTTAGCTATTCCGGTTTATAATAATTATTTAGCGTCTCTTATGCTTATGGCACGCTATACGTTACTGGATCAAGTGTGACAGTTGCAGGATTTCCTGCTTCATCTGTTTCCCCTGTCTGAACTGTCCAAGTAACCACAATACTTCCTGTAGCTTCTTTCATTGTTCCGGAAACTGTAAATGATGACGTATTTTCATATGAACCCTTATCGTATACAGTTCCACTTTTACCTACAAGCTTATACTCTGCTTTTACTACAGTTCCCTCTCCACTATAACTAATTCCTTTACTTACGTTAGTCGATATCTCCTGCTTACCCTTACTGAGTGTAAGTGTGATTGTGGTGCCCGCGGCTACGGTTTCACCGGATTTGGTCTGGCTGATTACGTTGCCGGCGGGTACTGTGTCGCTGTACTGGGAGTCGGCATAGGTGTACTTGAGCCCTGCTCCTGCGAGGGCGCTTTCTGCATGTGACTGTGAGGCGCCTACTACGTTTGGCACGGTGATTGGCTTCTGGCCCGGTGAGAGGGTGACTGTTACTGTGCTGCCCTTTGCGGCCTGTTTCTTTGCTGATGGTGACTGTGCTGTTACTACATCTGCTGCTACACTGTCATTGTAATCTCCATACTCGAAGGTGACACTAAAGCCTGCTGACTCGAGTGTGCTCTTTGCTGAGCTCTTGGTCTTTCCGATTACACTTGGTATCTTGACCATCTCTGATGTACTATCACCTTTTCCTGCGATAACTACATTAATCTGTGAACCACGCTTTACTGTATCTCCGGCCTTGACATCCTGCTCAAGGATTGTGCCATCCTTTTCATCTGACTGCTTTGTCTCAAATGCAAATACTGTGAGGTCAAGCTTTAAGCGGTCTACTGCCTTCTGAGCATCCTCCACTGACATGCCTCTGATGTCAATCATCTGGCCCTCTGTCTCAGTCTGTGTCTCTGACTCTGATTCAGACTCGGTCTGTGTCTGTGACTCTGTCTGCTGTGACTCTGAGTTCTTTTTGCCGCCAAACTTAAACACTCCTGCCACTGAAAGTGCAAGATATATGATAACTATTACAATGATTACAGCTGTTACTATACCCATGATTGTGATTGCTTTATCCATCTTTGGATTTAAAAGCTTGCCGTCATCATCATCGTCTTCGTCTTCGTCGTCATCATCGTCGTCTAAGAGTGACTCATCATATTCATCATCATCGTCTTCATCGTCAGCATACTCATCACCATTATCTGCATCGGTATCATCATCGTTTAAGTCCTCTGCGACACCTCTGCCCTCTTTTATCTTGTCAAGCTCCTCCGGGCTTATAACCTTGGTCTTGCCACCGTCAACGAGTGGTGCTATTGTGACGAAATCCTCATCAGGATGCGCAAGAGAGCGCCTTATGTCTGTGAGAAGCTCCTCAATAGTCTGGTATCTGCGGTCCGGTGTCTTTTGTGTACACTTTAAGATGATTTTCTCAAAGCTGATTGGCAGATCCGGTGCGTAGATGCTTGGCCTTGCAATCTCCTCCTGTAAGTGCTGCAGTGCAACTGCCACTGTGGTATCACCGTCAAACGGCACACGGCCTGTAACCATCTCAAACATTACGATTCCCAGTGAGTAAATATCACTTCTGCCATCGACGAAGCCGTTTCTTGCCTGCTCCGGAGATGCATAGTGTACTGAGCCCATCACATCTGAGCTTATTGTATTTGAAGATGTAGCCTTTGCAATTCCAAAGTCTGTCACCTTTACCTTGCCATCTGTAGAAATAATGATATTCTGCGGCTTGATATCACGATGGATGATATTTTTATTGTGAGCAGCCTCTATGCCCCTTGCCACCTGGATTGCAATACTTGCAGACTCCTTGAATGACAGCTGGCCCTTTTTCTCGATATAAGTCTTAAGTGTGATGCCCTCGACATACTCCATGACAATGTAGTACAGACCATTCTCGCTGCCTACATCATAGATATTTACGATATTTGGATGCTCAAGTCCTGCTGCTGACTGTGCCTCAGCACGGAACTTGGTCACAAATGAACTATCCTCCGAAAACTCCTGCTTTAAAACCTTTATAGCTACAAAACGGCTCAGTATATGGTCTTTTGCCTTGTATACATCAGACATGCCGCCTGCGCCAACCTTGCTTAGGATCTCATATCGATCCGATAAAAAACTTCCTATCTCTAACATCTGTTATTACCTCGTCTTAAAATGGTTTAATAATCATTACAGTGATATTATCGCGGCCACCGTTTGCATTGGCCATGGCGACAAGCTGTGACGCTGCTGTCTCGATATTATCATTTTGCCTAATAGTATCGCATATTTCTTCATCTCTCACCATATTGGTAAGTCCGTCTGTACACAGAAGAATCCTGTCATCCTCACATAGCTCGACCTCAAAAAAATCTGCCTCCACATGATCTGCTGCCCCGACAGCTCTCGTGATGATATTCTTGTCCGGATGAACTCTCGCCTCGTCGGCATTTATCTCACCCATCCTGACCATCTCATCAACCAGTGAATGATCCCTGGTAATTTGTCTGATCTGCTCTGTGCCACCTACAATATAAAGCCTGCTGTCACCTATATTGGCCACAAAAAGCTTGTTTCCTATAATAGTTCCTACGACTAAGGTGGTACCCATTCCACGCTTAGCTTCATCCTCACGAGACTCAGCCACCAAAAGCTCATTTGCCTTGTTGATAGCCTCTTTGATGATGGATACCGGTTCATCCCCGGCATTTCTCGATACCGATGCAACCACACGCTCTATAGTGTATCTGGAAGCATAGTCACCGGCTTTGTGTCCTCCCATTCCATCTGCTACGATGAAAAGATTCGGAAGATTTCCTACTGCAGTGTCAGACGAGAAATAAAAATCCTGATTCATCTCACGAATAGCACCTGCATCCGTAATGGAAAACGTCTTCATCTAGTTTATTCCTCTCTCTTTATCTATATGCTTCTTGCGAAGCTGTCCACAGGCACCGTCTATATCTCTGCCCATTTCCCTTCTAATAGTAACATTAATTCCGTTTTTTTCAAGCCTATTTTTAAAAGCCTCTATAACACCCTTGTTGGACTGCACGTAGTCGCGCTCCTTTATCGGGTTTACCGGAATCAGATTTATATGGCAGTTCATGCCATGTACGAGTGCCGAAAGCTCTGCTGCATCCTCGGCTGTATCGTTCACTCCGCCTACCAGGCTATACTCAAAGGTGACTCTGCGGCCGGTCTTTGCAAAATAATATTTGCATGCATCGACCACATCATGTATATCATAGCTGTTTGCAACCGGCATGAGAGCTTTTCTCTTTTCCTGGTTGGAGGCATGCAGTGAAAGCGCCAGCGTGATAGAAAGCTTTTCATCTGCAAGCTGTCTCATGCGCGGTACGAGACCACATGTGGAAACTGTCAGATTGCGCTGGCTGATATTGATTCCGTTTTCATCAGTGAGAAGCTCTATAAAGCGCAGCAGATTGTCGTAATTGTCAAGCGGCTCACCTGTGCCCATGACAACCACATTTGAGATGCGCTCTCCGATGTCCTTGCCTATCTGATAAATCTGGTCAATCATCTCAGACGGCCTAAGCCCCCTGACGAGACCGTCAAGAGTGGATGCACAGAATCTGCACCCCATCCTGCAGCCAACCTGCGAAGATATGCATACAGAGTTTCCATGCTTGTACTTCATAAGCACACTCTCTATGACATTGCCATCGTCGAGTGCAAAGAGATATTTTCTCGTGCCATCGAGCTTTGACACCTGCACCTCCTCTTTTTTTAGCGAGATGAGTATTGCATTGTCCTTTAATACCTGTATGAACTTTTTTGAAATATTGGTCATCTCATCAAAGCTGTCCACATGCTTCACATGAATCCACTCATATATCTGCTTCGCACGGAATTTCTTCTCTCCGAGCGATATGATAAACTCTGTGAGCTCGTCCATATTCATTGATTTGATGTCAGTTAGTTGTTCTTTTATCTGTTCCATATCATTTTTATTAAGTCTGCATTTAACTATTGTTTTATAAATGTTTTTTCTTATTTGTTTTGCTTATTGTTTATTACTTCACTAATTATATCCTGAAATCTGGTTTCGTAATTAAAATTCATCATTTAAATCTGCATAAACAAATTCTTCTAATTCGAACCAATTTATATTTATTAATTCATGATTTATTTTAATATCATAATTTGCTTTTTATGAATCTTGCAATAAAGAATCCGTCACTTCCATGCTCACCGGGCAGTATCTGTTTCATTCCGGTGCCTTCAGCAAAGCTCTTATCCAGCTCAAACTCCGGATGCTTTTCAATAAACCACCTCACATTGTCCTCATTCTCAGCCTCATCTATCGTACATGTACTGTACACGAGCACTCCGTTTGGCTTCACGTATGTATGCACGGTATCAAGTATCTGTCTTTGAAGAGCGGCAAGCTCATCTACAGACTCAGGCGTCATCTTGTAGCGGATATCCTTCTTTCTGCCGAGCACTCCAAGCCCTGAGCACGGCAGATCACAAATGAGTATATCTGCCTTTCCCGCCGAATCAGCATCAAATACTGTGGCATCCCACACCTCTGCCGACATATTGTTAAGGCCATGCCTTTCTATATTTTCCTCAATCATATCGACCTTGTTATCGGTCAGGTCACGTGCGAGCACATGGCCGCTTCCCTGCAAAAGCTCAGCTATATGGGTGCTCTTGCCACCCGGTGCTGCGCATACATCTATCACATAGTCGCCCTTCTTTGGAGCAGCCGTCTGTGCAACAAGCATGGAGCTGATATCCTGCACATAGAAAAGTCCGTCTCTGAAGCTCTGCAAGCCATTCAAATAATCAAATCCAGATATAACAAACGCATAATTAAGTTCATCAACCGCTGTGACCGTCACACCCTCTGCCTCAAGCGTCGCGCGAAGCTCATCCGGAGTACACCTGGTCAGGTTTGTCCTGATGCTTATTGTGCTCTTACTGTGAAAGGCCTTGAAAATCTCCTCTGCCTTCTTCTCTCCGTATGCCGCAACAAATCTGTCCACTATCCACTGTGGCATGGAGTACCGGATGCTTAAGGTATCAAACTGTACTGAATCTATATTTCTTGCAATATTTCTGAGTACACCATTTACAAAGCCCGAAAGCTGTGCAAACTTATGCCTCTTTGCAAGCTTCACCGCCTCATTGCATACAGCTGAATCCGGCACCGCGTCCATGTACTTTATCTGGTAGACGCTCATGCGAAGAAGGTTTCTGATGAAGGGCTTCATCTTCCTTACCTTTGTCTTTGAAAAAGAATCTATGATGTAGTCGAGTTGCAGCATATACTCGATAGTGCCGTCAACAAGCCTCGTCATAAAGGCTCTGTCCTGCTTTGACAGATACTGATACTTGTCAAGCACACTACGAAGCACGATATGTGAAAATGCTCCACGCTCATTAATCTCAATAAGCATCTCAAGGGCAAGCTCACGCGTATCTACAGAGTGCTCATTATGCGCTGCCACGTTTGATTTTGCAGGTCTGCCCGGTATATTATTTTTGTTTATTTGGCTATTTTTATTATTATGATTATTTTTACTATGATTATTTATCATGATGATGTTTCCGAATAGTTACATATACATTTAATTTTCTAACTAATATATCCAATTTAAACTGCCACCCTGTAAAATCACAGGCAAACAGAAGCTAAAACAATATCAGTCGTCCCGTCTGCGTCCGTTTGTGATAAGTATGATACGAAGGAGCTGTAAAATAGCAGCCGCCGCACTGGCTACATAGGTAAGTGCCGCTGACTTGAGCACCCTTCTTGTGTACCTAAGCTCGTCATCTGCAAGTATGCCCTGTGTACGAAGCATGACAAGCGCACGTCTTGAAGCATCAAACTCTACCGGCAATGTCACGAGCTGGAAAAGCACTGCTGCCGAAAACAGCAATATGCCTATATCAATAATAAGCCCTGACGAGCGTGTGTTAAATAATAAGCCGATAAGTATGACCGGCCATGCAAGCATTGAGCCAAAATTAGCTATAGGCACAAGTGCACTCCTGATTGAAAGAGGTGCATAGCTTTTTGCATGCTGTATAGCGTGTCCACACTCGTGGGCTGCTACGCCAAGTGCTGCGACCGATGTGGCATTGTACACAGGATCAGATAAATTCACTGTTTTGGTGCGCGGATCATAGTGGTCCGTCAGACTGCCGGACACATGACGCACCTGCACATCATATATGCCTGCCGCCTGAAGCACTCTCTGAGCTACCTGTGCACCATTCATGCCTGACATGCTTCTTAGCTGCGAGTATTTATTAAATGTACCTTTAACTCTTGCCGATGCAATCATACATATCACTGCACCTATCACAACGAGTATATATGTCGGATCCCAGTAATAATATCCCATGTATCATCTCTGCTACTAAAAACATATACAAATGTGTATATGCTAGATGATTCGCTACAATCTCACGATTTGTAGTTACTGCTTCAATGTGTATGCTTTGGCGATTATAAACAATACGCTACTCACAAGTTCTTGTACACTCCACAGTCGTAAATTCCCGACTAAGCCATCGGTACATACCTATAAATTCTTTAAATTGATTAGATATAGGTTTTCATCTAAATAGCTTTTCCTTTCTTAATATTTTATGTTTCGCTACTTGGTTTTCGTAGGCTTCTACCATTGTCTAAACGCTACCATCAAGGTTCTATCCTATAATTAGCAAGACTGTTTCAACTTGCACTGGCTACTTCTCAACGTTTCCGACTGCTTTGACGTTAGCACAAACGAATACTCTGGATTTTGAGTATCTTTGAGAACATTGACTCACATTTAATTATGTTTTTAGTTACTTATAATGAATAACTATAATGTGAAGAACGAGCCCTCTTCCACATGACAGCCTCTCAAAAATGAGCCTGTATCCATGCGCTTCTTGCCCTGGAGCTGTACCTCTACTAAAGATAATGCTCCTTTTCCTGTCTGTACATACATATCATTTTTTCCGATATGATAAATACAGCCCGGCTCATAATCATCGCTGCCGTCAATCACCTTTGCACTCCACACCTTAAATGTCTTACCATTCAGGTGGGTGTATGCGCTCGGCCATGGATTAAGCCCCCTTATAAGCCTCTCAATCTCAACAGCCGGCTTTGTCCAGTCGATAAAGCCAAGCTCCTTACTGATCATTGATGTATGTGTGGCCTCCTCGCTGTTTTGAGGAGTATACTCTGCAGTGCCATCCTCTATCATCTTCATGGTCTCCACACACAGCTTTGCTCCCTCTGCTGAGAGCTTATCAAACAGGCTGCCGCCGGTCTCATCAGGTGCGAGTCTGACTGTACTCTTTGCAATCATATCGCCGGTATCGACGCCCTCATCCATCCTCATGGTAGTGACACCTGTAAACTCGTCACCGTTAATCACAGCCCACTGGATAGGAGCCGCACCTCTGTACTTTGGCAAAAGTGAAGCATGCACATTGATACAGCCGTATCGAGGCATATCAAGAATACTCTTTGACAGAATCTGTCCAAAAGCAACCACGATTATTATATCTGCATTAAACTTTCTGAGATACTCTATATTAGCAGTCTCTCTTATTTTAACCGGCTGGAATACCTCAATACCGTGCGAAAGCGCACACTCCTTGACCGGTGTATACTGCATCTTGCCGCCACGTCCCTTCGGCTTATCCGGCTGTGTGACTGCAAGTACGACTTCATGTCCAGCTTCGATCAGTGCTTCCAGTGTTCCGACCGAAAAGTCCGGTGTTCCCATGAATATTACTTTCATGCTATTCTTCCTCCTCATAGTTCACGTCATGTACTTCACCCTCTACCAGTCTGGTATATAACTTACCATCCAGATGGTCGATCTCATGAC
>OHQQ01000488.1_pt1 | contig 26159 bp, 19 predicted proteins | sample 1578211 | NCBI WGS metagenome assembly OHQQ01 (sample SAMEA3879539, study PRJEB24766) | human gut metagenome | biome: human-associated habitat; feature: feces | place: USA | collected 1985/1987
TTTCCAGCACATCATTGCGCGCATCCACTTCTTCCTGATTTCCCCGGCAAAACGAATTCCGGATCACCAGATCGGTCGGAAGGCGCACAGAAGAGACTTTTTCTCCCTGCATCATCCGGCATAACAGTTCACATGCTTTGCTGCCAAGTTTTGACACATCCGCACGTACCGAAGAAAGTGTCGGATAAATCTGGGAACACCACTCCGTATCATCATACCCGAAAACCGAGATATCCCTTCCCGGCATAAGCCCCCGCGCCTTCAGTTCTTCATAAAATCCGGTTGCAGTTTCATCATTGACGCAAAAAACGGCTTCCAGATCCGGATTGTCATCCAGAAGTCTGGCATAGGTGCTATGCGCATTTCCCGTCAGATCCCCTTCCACATACCGTTTTTCCTGCGGTAAGATACCGTTCTTCCAGAGTGCACTCTCAAACGTAGCTTTGCGCTCCATTGCATCGGAATTTTCCTTCGGTCCGCCTACCATTCCGATTTTTGTGTAATGCAGATCCTGCACGAGATAATCGATTCCCTGCCGGATTCCACGGTCATTGTCATAACTGACATTTACATATCCTTCCAGATCAGAGGAAACCAGAACGCATGGAATTCCATCATAGTGATGCATAAATTCAACCATACGTTCTTTCGTCGTGTAACAGCCAATACAGTTTGCCGCTACGATAATCCCGTCCAGACGGCCTTTTTGTACACTCGAAAACAGGGTATCATACTGATATTCATACATAATATCCGTGTTCTGCGCGTAATCACGGTCTAAAAATTTTCCCGGAAGCACTACCATGTTGACATCCTGCTCTTTTGCTGCCTCCCTCAGACCTTTACACAAAAAACGTGTAAAATCGTCTGTGATGCCTCCGACCATCACGCCTATGGTTTTCCTTGTTTTTGTCATATCTATCCGCCCCTTAGCTCATTTCAATTAAAGTTAGCTCATTTTCTATTCTTAATAAAATTATTTTAATATAATTTTATGTTTATATCAATTATATTTTTAGCTAATTTTAGTCGGATAAATTTGTGGAATGTGATCTAAATCTCTTCACATTCTCCGGAATCCTCGATAATCCGAAGTCCGGCTGTGCTGGTAACCGGAAGAGAAAACGCAATGGTTCCCGCTTTTGTCCCGATTCCGGCTTTTTCCATGATGGATTTCATAATCGCATTTTTCTGTTCCGTTTTCGTAACAATAAATATAATTTCTTTTTCGGAAACCAGCGATACGCCGAGAAACTGTTCTGCCCGTTTCATTCCGACACCTTTCCCGTGAAAAACCGTTCCCCCGGTGGCTCCGCCTTCTTCTGCCGCACGCATCACCTGCGTATTGTATCCGTAATTAGCAATTGCAATGATCAGCTCATGTTTTGTCTCCTTCAACGTTGTCTCCTCCCCTTTCTCGAATTCCTGTTCTCCCAGCATAAATTTCAGCTGCTGTTTTCCGCCAATACTGCTAAGCGGTATCAGAAAGACAATTCCCGTCCCGGGCACATCAATTTTCAGTTCCGTCTGCAATCCCTTTTTCACGGTTTTCCAGGTGGGACGTGTGACCAGACAAAAATGAATGCCTTTCTCATCCTCCTCGAGTCCGAAGTAATCCAGTACATCGCTGGCCGCTGTTCCCATGGCAAGAGAAATATTTCCAGTATCCACGTGATTTTGCTTATAAAACTTCACAAATTTCTGCATCTGTTTTCGATTGCAGATCGTAACCATCATATAGATCTCACTCATTTGTCCGCTCCTCTTTCCTGTTTTTCTATAATTCTATAATTGCATCATCCGCATACCCGGCAAACACATCCTCTGCCTGCAGGAATGGCTGTTCTGCCATTTCTTCCTTTTTATTACTCTTAATCTTATAGATCAGCCCGAGGACCTGCAGCGTAATCAGCGGAGTCATGGCAACCATCGCTACCACGCCGAAGGCATCCTTTACCACATCGCCGCCTACTGCCGTACAAGCGCCCTGTGCCAGTGGCAGCAGAAAAGTTGCCGTCATCGGACCGGATGCCACGCCTCCGGAGTCAAACGCAATCGCGGTAAAGATTTTCGGAACAAATAACGTCAGAAACAGTGCAATGGCATAGCCCGGAATTAAAAAATACATAATCGGAATTCCGGTAAGCACCCGCAGCATGGAAAGCCCGACCGAAGCAGCCACACCAACCGAAAGGCTGATCTGCATCGCTTTTCCGGAAATATCCCCATCGGTCAGTTCTTCTACCTGTTTCATCAGGACATAGACGGCCGGCTCTGCCTTGACAATGAAATATCCGATCACCATTCCGACCGGGACTAAAATCCACGGACACGGCAGTGATGCCATAACGGTTCCAAGATAGTTTCCTGCGGGAATAAATCCGACATTGGCACCGGTCAGGAAAAGTACCAGTCCGACATACGTGTAAAGCAGTCCCACACAGATTTTAATCAATGTCTTTTTATGTAGTTGAATGGAAACAAGCTGGAAAATTCCAAAAAAGAAAACGATTGGAAGCAGGGAACCTGCAATTTCTTTGAGATAATAGGGAATTTCGGATAAAAACAGCCGGCCAAGTTCCACAGAATTGAAAGCTTCCGGCACGCCCGCTGCCACATAACTTCCCTGGGCAGGATATACCAGTCCCAGGAGCAATACCGCAAAAACAGGACCGATCGAACACAGTGCAACCAGTCCGAAACTGTCGTTTTCCGCATGCTTATCATTTCGGATTGCAGAAATACCAACACCAAGTGCCATAATAAACGGAACCGTCATCGGTCCGGTCGTCACACCTCCGGAATCAAACGCCACCGCCAGAAAATTATCCGGAACAAACCTTGCGATCACAAATATCACACCATAGAACACAACTAATAACGGGGCTAACGCTATTCCAAATAAAATACGAAGCAGTGCTACAACAAGAAATGCGCCAACCCCGGCTGCCACCGAAAGAATCAGCACCATATTCGGCACCGACGGCACCTGAGCGGCAAGCACCTGCAGATCCGGTTCTGAAATGGTAATGATGACCCCGAGAAAAAAGCCCAGAAGGAGGATCACCCATAGTTTTTTGGTTTTAAGCATGCTGCCTCCTACACGTTCCCCCATAGGAGACATTGACATTTCGGCACCCATGGAAAAAAACAGCATGCCTATAATTACAAACACCGCACCGATCATAAATTCCAGCAGAATACTGGCGGACACCGGTGCCACTGTAAAACTCAGTAACAATACAATGAACAGAATCGGCAATACTGCCTGTATGGATTCTTTTGCTTTTTCTTTTCTCTTTTCCAAACAATCCCTCCTTCTTCCGGTATATTTTCATACAATTTATATATGTATGCCATATTATCATACACTAGAAGGAAAAACCAACAAATTCTTCCTAAGATTTGGTTAAAATATTATTTTTTAAAACCGGCATGCGGAAAATCTGTATCAGCAGAGGAATGACCATAATAAACCATACGAGTGGTTCCGCCACGATTACACCTGTGTAGCCAAACCACGGAACGAGTGTTGCTGCAATCACGATTTTGCCGATCATTTCCAGTGAACTTGATACCAGCGGTGTAATATGGTCTCCCAGCCCCTGCATGGCATTACGGACGACACATATCACTGCCGTGACAAAATAAAACAGCGTATCAAACTTCAGATAATTGGTTGCATTCTTCAGTACTTCGGCATTTTTGCTTCCAGTTACCATGTAAACCAGCCAGTCTCCGATTGTATAACTTGCAACAATGGTAAAGCTGCACCAGATACAGGTATATAAAATTGCAAGCCCGATTCCCTTTTTTATCCGGTCAATCCGTCCTGCTCCAAGATTCTGTCCGCAGTATGTTGCCATCGTCTGTCCGAATACCGTAAACATAATCATAAACATTTCCGATATTTTGCGGGCTGCGGTATGTGCAACGATAATGTTCTGTCCCAGTTTATTGATTGCCGTCTGCAGCGTCAGGGAACCGATATTGATCAGGGAACTCATAAACCCCATGGACAGACCCGCGCTTAGCATGCTTTGGATCATCTGTGGCTGTGGCTCTTTGAAATCGTCCCCGGACAACCGGAGCAGTTCATACCGTTTTATCATATAGATCCAGCAGATCACAAACGCCAACGCCTGTGCCGAAACCGTGGCAACCGCGGCTCCCCTTACCCCCGTTTTTAAAACGACCACAAAAAAGAGATCCCCCGCAATGTTCAATATGACAGAGATTGCAAGAATCACCAAAGGCGTAATGGTATCTCCGAGTGCACGCAATGCAGCAGCGCAGGCATCATAAAGAAATGTTGCAATCAATCCCGCAATAATGATTACAATATAAGAACCCGCCACTGTCCTTAAATTTTCCGGTACATTTAAAAAGCGTAAAATCGGCTGCAGAAAAAGCAGACCGAGAACCGTCAGTCCCGCAGCAACGGCAATTCCGAGTGTCAGTGACATGGCAAACGATTTTTTCACCCCGCGCAGATCCTTTGCTCCGAACCGCTGTGCAGTGATGATGGCAAACCCGTTGGAAAGCCCCATCAGAAAGCCGATGATCAGATTGCTCAGTGAACTTGTAGCACCGACAGCTGCAAGTGCATCTTCCCCCAGAAACGATCCGACAATCCGGGTATCCACCAGGCTGTATGTAAGCTGCAGCAGATTGGCCAGAAAAATCGGAAGCGCAAAAGCGAGTATTAATCGGGAAGGTTTTCCTTTTGTAAGATCTTTCATTTTATTACCTCGTAAAAAAATTTCTCTTTTTTCATAAAATAAACATATTTTTGTCGAAAATAATAATATCACAATTTGTAAAGGATAGATACTATGAAAACAACAGGAATCGTTTCTGGAAAAAGCCCAGAAAATCCGGTCAGGGATTTAACCCCTGTTCGCGCTGCTTCCGGAAATAGGTCATCATCTCCCTAGTAAGACTTAATCCTTCCGGATCATCCGGCACATCCCGGTAATCTACCCATTCGGCAAGTGACAGTTCCTCTTCTTCGAGCCGGATCTCACCTTCTTCTGCCAGATCGCAGAAAAATCCCATCAGAAGGTTACTGTCAAAGCCCCATGGCTGGCTTTTATAATAACGGATATTTTTCACTTTCAGCCCGACTTCTTCCATCACCTCCCGGTGGACAGTTTCTTCCGCGGTTTCCCCGATTTCCGTAAACCCGGCAATGAGCGCATACCGTTTGTATTCCCTGCCTGCATACTTTGTCATCATGATCTGATCGTTATTTGTCAGTCCGATGATGACTGCCGGCGCAATCTTCGGAAAAACCATATTGTTACAGACCGGACACTGCAACATGCGCTCCGTGCGGCTGTGTACAAGCGGATGTGCGCATCTGCCGCAGAATTGATTATCCCGGTACCACACATACAGATGCCATGCCGTTGTTGCGGCAAATACACGCTCCTTCGGTTTCATGGACCGGACCGCAAACAGTTTATGATACATAAATCCCGGAATTTCCACATCTTCATAAAGCTCTGTCAGATAAAAAGATATGTCATCCACGGAAAACAGATATACCAGTCCGGGCACTTTTTTGTGATGTGTCTTACAGTATTCCACCCACACGTGATACTTAAGAAATGTGATCTCCCCCTCGTTTTTCAGATAAACCGTCCGATCACGAAATGCCAGTATCCTGCTGTCTGCATCCGGTTCTTTCATTTGAAATGCATTGTCTAATTTCATTGGATAAATGTCCTGTATCATGATTGCTTCTCTCTTTTCCTGTTTATCATTGTTTTGTCCGCATCTGACTCCGGTAAGGTCAGATCAACCGCATCAATTATCGCATAAAGCCTCTTAAATATCAAATTTTCTTGACGAAAATCCGGGATACGGCTATACTATATGTTTATCTATCTACACACAACAGGGGGATTTTATATGCAGATACAATTATCTGAACATTTCACTTACAAAAAATTATTGCGGTTCGTCCTTCCTTCCATCGTCATGATGATCTTTACTTCCATCTACGGTGTAGTGGACGGGCTCTTTGTTTCCAATTATGTCGGAAAGACTGCTTTTGCCGCTGTCAATCTGATCATGCCGTTTCTCATGGCAATCTCCGCTCTAGGCTTCATGATCGGTACCGGAGGCAGTGCGATCGTTGCAAAGACATTAGGCGAAGGCAAAAAGAAACAGGCAAACGAATATTTTTCCATGCTGGTATACCTCACGCTGATCGGAGGCATTGTCCTCTCCGCGCTCGGCATCCTCTTTTCCCCGCTGATTGCACGCGGGCTTGGTGCCGACGGTGCGCTGTTGACAAACTGTGTGCTTTATGCCCGCATTACGCTGCTCTCCATGCCGGCCTTTATGCTCCAGAACGTATTCCAGAGTTTCTTTGTCACCGCAGAAAAACCAAAACTTGGTCTTGGTGTCATCGTCATCGCGGGTGTCACCAATATGGTTCTGGACTTTTTACTGGTAGGCGTTTTCCAGATCGGTCTGGCCGGTGCGGCATTTGCAACGGTCACCAGCGAATGTATCGGCGGTCTGTTTCCGATCCTTTATTTTGCACGCAAAAATTCCAGCCTTCTTAAACTTGGGCGCACACACTTTAACGGGAAAATTTTTCTGCGCGCCTGCGGAAACGGTTCGTCCGAACTGATGACCAACCTTTCCAGTTCCATTGTAAACTCTCTGTACAATATTCAGCTTATGAATCTTGCCGGAGAAAACGGTGTGGCTGCGTTTGGAACGATCATGTATGTAAACTTTATTTTTATTGCAATTTTTCTGGGATATTCCATCGGAAGTGCGCCGCTTGTCAGCTATCACTACGGAGCGAGCAACCATGACGAATTAAAAAATCTGTTCGGAAAAAGTCTGCGGCTCATCGGAATCTGGGGACTCATGCTGTTTATTCTGGCGCAGCTGATCGCCAGACCTCTGGCCGCCATCTTTGTCGGATATGATGCGGATCTGTTTTCCATGACCCAAAACGGTTTCCGTATTTACTGCATTGCCTATCTGATCAATGGATTTAATATTTACGGTTCTTCGTTTTTTACGGCATTAAACAACGGACTGATATCTGCTGCAATCTCTTTTCTGCGGACACTGGTGTTCCAGCTGGCTGCTGTACTCCTTCTGCCACTGCTTCTCGGCATCAACGGAATCTGGAGTGCCGTGGCAGTAGCAGAACTTCTCACGTTAGGGCTCACGGTAACCTTCTTTGTCAGAAGCCGCAAAAAATATCATTATGCCTGATCCTTTTTTTCGCGAAGTCTGATTACCAGTTCGTATACCTCCGGCCTGCGCTCCCGCAGATGCTCATCCAGCAGATGTCTGCGTTCCCGGAAACGTTCTGCCAGTTCCGGATGTTCCTGTGCAATCCGGTCATGTACTTCCTGCCGGTGTTCTTCCAGCCTTTTTGCCAGTGTCTCCTCATCTTTCCCGGAAATATTGACAATTTCCTTTAAATGTTCTTCCAGATGCTCCAGCCATTCATCCTCATCCAGCGCCTCCATATGGGACCAGCGTCCGTGAATCAGCTCCTCAACATCCTTATCCGATATCAGATGCGCAATCTGGCGGGCAATCTGTTTTTCCATTTCCTGTTCTGCCTCCGAACCAAATGCCCAGACAAATTCCTGCACCCGGTTATCTGCCCGCTTCCGGGAGGCGCTTTTTTCAACATTGTCCACACCGCCCTCCAGCGGATACGGACGACGTATCCCCATATCCTTAAGTGCAATATGGATGGTTCTGCGCACGCAGCCTTCCTCCACCATATACCCGAGTCCGAGTCTGCGCAGCTGTTCGTTCACCTCCGCAATATGTTCCGTCATATAAAACCGGATACCTTTTTCTTTCAGGAAGCCATAAAGCCGCTCCAGACAGTCTGCCGCCGTAATATCAATACTCCCGATGCCTCCCGCATCTAAAATCACCGCACGGGTATCCTCGCGGATGGCATCCTCAATATCTTTCTGCAATACCGAAACATTGGCAAAACACAGATTACTGCTGAACCGGTAAATGACCACATGCTCCACGGCATGGACGGAACTGCTCTCTTTCAGGTCCCGGAAATGACTGTGTCCGGTCTGTATGCCAAGAAAACACCGCGCCGGTTTTGCCGTACGGATAATCATCTCGGTAAAGGAAAGCATGATGCCGATCAAAACACCATTGATGGTTCCAAGCAGCATCACTCCAAAAAATGCACCAAAAAAGATCAGACATTCCGTGCGGCTGACTTTCCACAAACGGACTGCAAGTTCAAATTCCGTGGCTCCAAGCAATGCGGAGATCACAATCGCGGTAAGCACCGGAACCGGAAGAAATCCGATAAATCCTGTTCCGCACAAAAGCAGAATCATCATGGAAATTCCCGCCACAATTCCTGTCAGCTGGGTTTTCCCCTGATACTGTTCTCCCATTGCGGTTCTTGATACGGACCCGTTGATCGGACAGCATCCGGTCAGAGCTGCTGCAAAATTTCCAAGGGAAAATGCCAGCAATTCCTGATTGTCGTTGATCCGGTAGCGGTTTTTCTGGGCAAAATTATTTTCTGCCAGAAGAGTCTCTGCCATAATCACTACTGCCACCGACAGACTGATCGTTATGGCATCTTTAAGCGGCACTGCAGACAGATCCACCGCCTTCCACCGCGGAAGTCCCGTCTGCACAGCACTTAATGTCTGTATGCCCCACTCCCTGACCGGAAGAAACTTTGTCATAAGTGCTCCAACCGCCATCAGTACGACCGCCATCGGAAATTTTGGTATCAGTTTCTTTGCCGCCAGCAGAATTACCAGTGCAATCACACCCATTATAAGGGACGGAACATGGATCTGTCCAAGTGTATTTCCGATATGTCCGGCCAGCTCCAAAAGTTCTCCGGTGCCCGCAGTCCCGCCAAACAGTTTCGGTACCTGCATGAGAATAATCGTCGTGCAGATTCCGGTAATAAAACCGCCCATCACCGGTGCAGATATGTAATTCACGAGTTTTCCCGCTTTCATCAGATAAAATGCCAGAAGCCACACGGCCACAAACAGAGTCAGGACCGGCACAACTTTAAGTGCTGCTTCTGAACCGCTTTCTATGTGCAGATCAATCAGCGCTCCTCCGATCAGTGCCGCCGGAGCTGCATCCACACCAAAAATGAACTGTGGTGAAGTCGAAAACAGTGCAAACAACAGGATCGGAAACACCGATCCATACAGACCGTATACCGCCGGAAGACCGGCAATCTGCGCATATCCCATGGAAATCGGGATGGAAACGGCCATAATGATAATTCCGGCACAAATATCTTTCGGCAGGTTTTTCTTCTCATAATGCTGCAGTGTCTGTGCAATTGTTACTCTCATATTTCCCCTACTTTCTTGCAATGCGGTGCAGCTGCGGCCGCAGCGTAATCTCTGGCACAACCATGCCCTCCCGCTGGTCAAGCACATAGGCAACCGCCTTTGCCACTTCATCCGGCAGCAGATAACTTTCCGGCTCCTCCCCACAGGTAAAATCCGCATCCCGGTACAGATTGGTATCTGTCATGTCCGGATGAATCGTTGTCACCTTGACACCGTACTTGCGTGCTTCCTCAAACAGACTCTTTCCGAAGCTGGACAGTCCCGCCTTGGTTGCCGCATAGGCACAGCCATGCGGACTGCTCTGCTTGGCCGTCACGGACGAGATATTGATGATATATCCATGATTTTTCTTCAGCACCCGAAGCAGCCGGTTCGTCAGAAGCAGGGGAATCTCCAGGTTTGTACGGACCAGGGCCTGTATCTTTTTGGGAGTCAGTTCCTCATGCAGACCATAATGTCCGACTCCTGCCGCATTGACAAGTACCTCAATGTCTGCCGTTTTTGTGATCTCTTTCACCGCATCGCATAATTTCTGTTCTTCTAATAAATCGCCTTCTACCGGATGAAATGCCGCGGTCTGCTCTACAAATTCCCTTGTCTGTTCTTTTGCAAAATCCCGTCCAAATCCGTAGACTTCATACCCTTTCTCACAGAGTACCCGGCTGATTGCCAGTCCGATTCCGGAACTGGCACCGGTTACAATCGCTGCCTTACTCATGATATATGTTCTCCTTGTCCATTCTCTGTGTTAATTCCGTGATCATAAAACTTTCCATTTTCTTTAATAATTCCGGTGGATACTGATATACCCCGTTGCAATTGACATAAGGATACTGTACCGCTGGTGCAAAAGGTTCTACCCGCCGGAGTTTTTTCATATATTCCTGTGAAATCCGGAACGTTCCCACACTTACATCAACCAGTTTCTCCCAGCCGTCATGCAACATACGGTCACCAAAAATACGGTCAATCTGACTTAGCAATTGCAGATAATCGGTCTTCCAGGACGGCAGATACAGCATCGGATCAAAGCACAGGCGCACCGGAAATCCTTTTTTAAGTCCCTCCGCGGCACAGACTATGCGTGCAAACGCCGAAGGTGTTTCTTTCTCAAACGCATCTATCATCTTCTGCGGAGACAGGGTAAACGCATAGATCACATTGGACAGACAGGGCAGATCCCACATCGCATGGCCGGCACATTTTGTCCGGATTTCCAGCTTTAAGTTTTCATGTTTTGCAGCATATGCACTCCAGAGTCTGACATATCCTGTCACAGCCTCCATGGCAAGCAGATCCGCATCATAAGAAATGCACACATACATATTCTGTGTCTTCAGAATATGGTCAAGTTCTTCCAGGTAATCTTCGATATTCACAAAAAGCACCATGTGACCGGACGGATACATGCCTTTCAGATAACAGTAGCTGCAATCATAGATGCAGTTCATCATTGTGGAACAGTAATAAAAATTGGTATTGCCAAAATCCTGACAGACCGGTGCTCCTTCATAAAAAAAATGATCGGTTTTTTCTGCCAGAATGAGAGCCTGTGCCTGATGCTGCCGGACACAGTCCTGTCCATGCCGGTTAAATACATCCTTGTAATGTTCAATCTCCACAATCTGTGCCTGTGGAAACCGCAAAAGGATCTGTTCCGTACGCGGATGATTGCGGATGCGGCGTTCCACATAAATATGGGAAAACCGTGTATTATAACACACGTGCTCTAAGTTCTTCAAGAATCCTCTTTCCTTCCCGTTTGTCTTTTGCCGGCAGCCGGCCTGCCTGTTCATATTCCCGGTACCATCCGGACATGGTTTGCTTCCCGGATGCTTCTTTTTCTTCGCAGAGTGAATGATACAAAATCATTTGCCGGATCTGCGCTTTCATGGTTTCAGAACCATGCAATGCCTCCTGCCACAGCTTTGCCTGTTCTTCTACCTGGCTTCTAAATGCTTCCTGCATACTCTCCTGCCTGCTGTTTTTTTCCTGCATTGTCAGAAGCTGCCGGATAAATGTTAAAACCTCTTCTGCTGCCCGGTCCATGATCTGTGAAAAATGTTCTCCACTCCCGGCACTCTGCGGCTCCTGTGTTGTTCCATGATCGGTTACTACCTTGAGAAACAGCATCTGGTGCGGTGCATAGTAATAGTTTCCTGCCTGATATATTGCAGCAGCCTCCATATCCACCAGGATCTCTTTTCTTCTGTCCCCCGCCCCGGCATCTTTATCCAAAAACTGTTGGAAAGATTCCCGGTCCTGTACCGCGGGAAAACTGTATAGTTCTGCTTCCTCAAACGGATGCCGGTATAAAATATCGGGATAAAATGTACGTCCGTCTACCGTTTGCGTCAGTTTGTTACAAAGCGAAACAGTGCCGACAGGAATATTTTTCCTGCCGGCACAGCTCCCATAATTGATCAGGAAATCCCCGCTATCCGGTTCTCTTCTGGTCGAACACTCTGCCACCGCCGTGGCCGCCGCAATGGCGGATGCCCCGGTAATGACAATCTGTATTTGATTGTTTTCATCCGAAAATACCTGAAAATGATTCTGTGTCATATCTTTTTTCAAAGAAAGCGCCCGGATCAGTTCCTTTGCCTCCGGATAAAGAGCTGTAAATATTGTGATCAAATAGCCTTTCCTTCACTTTCTAAAATGTGTCTTGCCACATAAACACCACTGGCAGATGCATGGGACAGTGAATGGGTCACACCACTGCCATCTCCGATGATATAAAGTCCCGGATACCGGCTCTGCAGATTCTCATCCAGCTCTACTTCCATATTATAGAATTTTACTTCCACACCATACAGCAGGGTATCGTCGTTTGCGGTACCCGGTGCAATCTTATCGAGCGCATAGATCATCTCAATGATACCATCTAAGATTCGCTTCGGAAGAACCAGACTTAAATCTCCCGGTGTTGCGGAAAGTGTCGGTGTCACAAGCCCCTCCTCGATACGTTTCTGATTACTGCGTCGTCCGCGCACCAGATCACCAAAACGCTGTACGATCACACCACCGCCTAACATGTTCGATAACCGCGCAATGCTCTCTCCGTATCCATTGCTGTCTTTAAACGGCTCGGAAAAATGTTTGGCAACTAAAAGTGCAAAGTTCGTATTCTCTGTGCGAAGATCCGGGCTGTCATAGCTGTGTCCGTTTACCGTCACAATACCATTGGTATTTTCATTTACCACTATGCCATATGGATTCATGCAGAACGTACGGACATTATCCTCAAACTTTTCCGTACGGTAAACAATCTTGCTCTCATAAAGTTCATCGGTCAGATGGGAAAAGATCACTGCCGGAAGTTCTACACGCACACCGATATCCACACGGTTGGATTTGGTAGGAATTTCCAGATCCTCACAGACGGTTTCCATCCACTTGCTTCCGCTCCGTCCGACTGACACGATACATTTTTTGCACGCATATTCCGCATCTTTTGTCGAAACAAGATATCCATCTTCTTTGACCTGAATCTTCTCCACCGGGGTGTCAAAGAAAAAGTCCATGTGGTCTTTCATCTCGTCATAAAGATTTTTCAGCACAACATAATTGACATCAGTGCCCAGATGGCGGACCGATGCATCCAGAAGCTTCAGTTTATTCTGCAGACACACTTTTTTTAAATCTGTGCCCGCGGTGGAGTACATTTTGGTTCCCTCTCCACCGTGAGACATATTGATGGTATCCACATATTTCATCAGTTCAAGTGCTTTCTGTCTGCCGATATATTCATATAAAGTACCGCCGAAATCATTGGTAATGTTGTATTTACCATCCGAAAAGGCTCCGGCTCCGCCAAATCCGTTCATGATTGCACAGGTCTTGCAGCCGATACAGTTCTTTACCTTTTCTCCATCAATCGGACAATGTCTCTGTTCCAAAGAACGTCCTGCATCAAACACTGCAATCTTTAAATTTTCATCCTGCTTCATGAGCTCATAGGCAGAAAAAATTCCACCCGGTCCTGCTCCAATAATAATTACATCATACATTCGACGCCACCTCCGGCTTTTTATTTTTTCTCGCGGCTCTCATTGCGGTACTGCAACGGAGTCCTGTCAAAGCATTTTTTAAAGGTACGGTTAAAATGCTCAACACTCGGATATCCGACAACATCCGCAATATTTTCAACCGTCATATTACCGTTTTTCAGCAGAGTCTTGGCACGTTTCATACGAATATGGGCTACGTGCTCTCCAAATGTCTTACCTGATTTATCCTTGATATATTTGGAGATATAAGGCTCTGACAGATGGAACTGCGCTGCCATGCTCTCAAGTGTTACATCCTGATAATTGTTCTGGATAAAATTAAGCATGGCGGTCAGGCGTTCATCCTGTGCCCCATCGTTTTGTGCAATCTGCGGTAATTTATTTACAGCAACCGTCAGCGCATGGATGGACGCTTTGATGATATCCTCATCCATACCGACACCCCAGTAACTCTTTCCTTCACAGGTAATGCCCACATAGGCGATTGCCTTAGAAGAAGATCCATGGGACAATGCATGTTCTTCATAGGTAGAAAGTTCGTAGCTGATACCGAAGAACTGCTTGATTGTGTTGCTCACAGCGTCCAGACGACCGTTTCCGTTTGCATCGACGATGGTCTTCTTTCCGCCAAAGTTAATTTCTGTCTCTGCCATAATACCATCATTCTGCTTGAAATGGCAAGAATCGATTGTAAAGTACGGCATTTTGTTCATATAGTTTTCTTCAAAGATCTCGTATACCCACTGTGGAGAAAGTTCCTTGTGTTCTTCATCCGATACCTGTTTCACTGCATATCCGACTTCTTCTTTCATTGCCTGTGGCAGAGAAATGGAGAAATTCTGCTTTAAGATATAACTGATTCCTCCCTTTCCGGACTGGCTGTTGATACGGATAACATCGGCATCGTAAGTTCTTCCCACATCCATCGGATCGATCGGCAGATACGGAACCGTCCATGTCTTTAATTTCTTTTCTTCTCTCCAGGCCATTCCCTTTGCAATCGCATCCTGATGGGAACCGGAGAACGCAGAAAAGACAAGATCTCCGGCATACGGAGAACGCTCATGGACATGCATTCTCGTCAGACGCTCATACGTCTCACGGATGCGTGGCATATCTGCAAAGTCCAGTTTCGGATCAATGCCATAAGAAAACATGTTCATGGCAAGCGTAATGATATCGACATTTCCGGTACGCTCTCCGTTTCCAAACAGCGTGCCTTCGATACGGTCTGCTCCTGCCAGAAGTCCCAGTTCAGCATCACTGACACCGCAGCCTCTGTCGTTGTGCGGATGAAGACTGAGTACCACATTTTCTCTGTGGTGCAGATGCTTGCTTACATATTCGATCTGTGTTGCAAAAATATGCGGCATTGCAGTCTCAACAGTTGCCGGGATATTGATAATTGCCTTGTGTGCGGCATCCGGCTCCCATACATCCAGAACGGCATTGCAGACATCTACTGCGTAATCCACTTCGGTTCCGTGGAAACTTTCCGGACTGTACTCAAAAGAGAAATCTCCCTCTGTCTCACTGGCAAGTCTCTTTAACAGCTTTGCACCATCCACAGCCAGCTGCATGATATGCTCTTTGTCTTTTTTAAACACCTGCTCCCGCTGTGCCACAGAAGTGGAATTGTACAGATGAATAACTGCATGCGGAGCCCCTTTGACTGCCTCAAATGTTTTTTTAATGATATGCTCACGCGCCTGTGTCAGTACCTGAACGGTCACATCATCCGGAATCATATCCCGCTCAATCAGCGTACGCATAAAAATAAACTCTGTTTCTGATGCTGCCGGGAATCCAACTTCAATTTCCTTAAATCCGATATCCACGAGCATCTGGAAAAACTCCAGCTTCTCGTCAAGGCTCATCGGCTCGATCAGTGCCTGGTTACCGTCACGCAGGTCCACGGAACACCAGATTGGTGCTTTCTCTATGTAATCTTTTTTGGCCCAGTCGTATTCGCAGACTGGAGGAAGAAAATACTGTCTTTCATACTTGTCAAAATTTTTCATGATGTTTCCTCTTTTCCAACATTAAATATTATCAATTTCAATGAGTAATTTTAACACATAATCTTTCATTTGGAAATGATTAAATTTAAGCAATTTTATTGATGTTTTTTATTTTGTCAATTGATTTTGCAGCCGGTGTACCACAGATGCCTCCGCCTCAGACGCATGCATCACCTGTTCTGCGACCTGTCTGGCAACCGGAGTTACCTCATTTTCTTCTTCCCACTCCTGCAGACCGGCATCCGGGATCTCCTGTTTTTTCTGCAGTACATACCTGTTCAGGTTATTGCAGTACTGCATCAGATTCCGGAATCCACGCACACGGGTCAGAAGATTTTTACCGTATGCCTGCTGCTCTAAGCCTGCTATGGCAATCACTTCCATACACAGATGAAGTTCTCCGGTGATATCCGATGCTTCCATCAGAAGATCCGGCCGTTCTTTTTTTGCCTGCAAAAAATATGCCTTTGCTCCATCCACATCTGCCCGGTCAAAATATTCCGCCAGCCGGCACCGGACTTCTGCAATCTCTGCTTTTTCTCCCAGCATGCCTACCATACACGCATACACCCGCAGCCTGTTGTGCCTGATCCAGACATACTGTAAAAACTCCGAAATGAATCCGAAAATTCTCCGGTGATAAGAATCCTCTTCTTCCACTTTCACGCGCCGCTCCACTTCAAATAAAATAGAAAACAGCCATTCCATATAAGCATCATAAACTTCTTTTTTTGCAATCAGCATATTTCCGAAATAGGTGTGCTTTTGCTGCACCAGCTGCTGAAAATCCGCCGCATAATCCGGATAAATCTCCTGTATCACACGGGCTGTTTCGTCCAGATATAAAATCTTGTGGTGAGAAGCAAATCCCTCATAATAAGAAAAATTCAGCTGCAGTTCTTTCGTTGTGATCACATCATACTGCTGCAGCAGAGAAAGAATCTGTGCCTCTGTAAACAATTTTCCCTGCTCATTTAAAAGATACCGGCGGTAATGGCAGGTACCAACTACCTTTGCATGGGAGTTTTTCCATACCCAGTACATTCCCGTCAGTTCACTGTAATAACAGTTTTTTTCGGAAATGTGATCTCCGGTATTATCTCCCACACAAAAAGACAGCGGGGACGATTTCTCATCCCTGCTGTATGACGAAGCCGCCGCTCGTCCCACATGAAGTGGAATATACAACGGGTCCGGTGGCGGCGTAAATGCCTTATGCGTCATCACATAGATGGCAGTCTGTTGATTTTTATCTTCTGCGCCGGTCTCCATATTTTTCATGATACATTTTCTTTTCTTCATACATTGCCTCATCTGCCTGATTCAGATATACATCCATATTATATTCACTGTCCCACGGGGCAAGAATCACACCGATACTGACCTCTAAAGATTCCCGGATCGGAGAGGTTTCCTCCCCACATACCACGGCAATGCTCTGCCGGATGGATTCCGCGGTGATCCCGGACTCTTCTCTCGTCAGCAGTAAAAATTCATCACCGCCAAACCGAAATGGCAGACTGTCTTCCGCGGTAAGCCTTCCAAGCGCTTCCCCCGTCTTTCGGATGACCCAGTCACCGGCTTTATGTCCATACGTATCGTTGATGTATTTTAAGCGGTTGATGTCGCAGAATATAAACTTTGTATTGACATGATACTCACAATTTTTCTCATAAAACTTCTGTCCCAGATCTTCCATTCCAAAACGGTTATAAATTCCCGTCAGCTGATCGATCCGGTACAACTTCTGCAGTTTCAGATTTACTTCCTGATACTGCTTCCGCTGGATATAATTTTCCAGTGCATAACAGATATTGCGGAAAAAGGTTTCCAGAATTCCTGTCCTAAACATCTCATCCACACCAGCCACCATACAGTATCCCATCCGGTGCAGCTGATAATGCAGTGGCATAAACACCTGTACCCCGCCTTCTTCTGTCCGGTTCTTTTCATTGCACCAGTTAAGTACTTCTCTCTTACAGCTTCGATAACTTTTGGCTTCCTGGGAAAACAGATCATCCGTCAAAAAGATCTGCCCTCTTCCTGCCCCGACCAGATCTAAGAATCTCCCCGTCGCATCCATGATCTCTTCTAAAGAGATCCGGCTGGTTACCCATTCCTGCATGGAATCGAGTTTGGATTTTGCGTCATATTCCTGCAGATTTTTCCAGAAAATCCGGTTACGGAACGATTCCGTATCAAATGGGACATGCTTTGTGCAGCCACAGGTATTCCCGATAAAAAACCGGTAGGAAAGTTCCCTGTGTACCAGCTTTCCATCTGCCTTTTCATGCAGTTCGTGCAGAAGCCTGACAGCTTCATATGCCACCTGGTCTCTCGGCCGTTCAATGGTTGTCATCGTCGGGCTGAAACATTCCCCGTCAAAATACCGGTCAAACCCTGTGATTGGTATCTTTCCCTCGAGCGCCGTTCCTTTTATGGTCTGCAAAAAAGCTGCCGCCATCAGATCATTTGCGCTGATAACCGCCTGTGGGAGTTCCTCCCCTGCCTCATATGCTGCAATCATTTTTCTGGCATATGTTTCCCCGGAGCGGTACTCATAATTTCCATAATCCACCCATTCCGGCATAAGACAAAGCCCCAGTTCCCGAATTTTGGACTCTACCCCCTGTTGACGCATCTGCGCCTCATAGGTATCTTTCATCCCGTTAATAAAACCAAATGTCCGGATTCCATGAACCCCGGCAAGATGCCGCACGATCTGCCGCATGGCTTTGCTCTGATTGATTCCGACAAAAGAAAGCCCGGGAATCTCCTCTTCCAGAGATACACAGGGCTTTTTACTTTCTATGATCCGTTCGAGTAACCGCTGCTTGACATCCCCTTCTTTGATCGTGGTACTCGGATACAAAAATCCATCGTACGCCTCCATATCTGCCAGTTCAAAAAAATCAAACTCTGACTTATTAAAACTGTCTCCTGATCCCAGTCTTCCAAAACTTGCATACAGATGTATGGAGTCATGGAATTCTTTCTGTGAATTTTCCAGACCGTGATACATATCACGCAGGTACTCACCGTTCCATCCTGTCGCAAATACTGCTATCTTCATAGTCGCACCCCTGTTCTTTTTCCTTCCCCATATCTGGTACTATTATACCACCAATTTCAGAGAGCGTCATCCGTTTTTCGACATTTGCCGACATATTCTTTTCCTGTTTCTGCCCGCTTTACGCCTGTTTTTTTGTTTTCCGTCTTCTTCGTCTCCGACGCAGTTTTTGTCCGTTTTCCTTTCGAAAGTTCTGGATCGTCTCCCAGATTTTTGTATAATCCCGCTCGAACAGTTCTTCCGAGAGCTGGACTGCCAGCGTTTCTTTCGGAACTGTCTCGACAATTTTATCGGCCACAAACCGCTTGCTTTTCTGCTTATATGCATGCATCGCGTTCAGTTCCTGGATATGCGCCAGTTCCGGCCGCCACAAAATCTCTATTTTACAGTTCCAGTCCATCTGTGGGTTACTCTGCGGCTCCCGCAGCATATAAAAATCAACCTGTTCCCCTACCTGTTCCACCGTAATGATCCCCCACCATTCCGGGACATGTTCCTTAATATGTGCCGCATGCCGGGTTCCGACCACGACCAGATCATAGTCATAATATAAGTTGTAATCTTTCACCTGGCGATCCAGCCGTGCATAACTGTCCGCATCACTCTTGATCTCAATTCCGTAGAGGGCATCGTGTACCACCATGACCATATCCGCCCGTGACTGCCCCATCACCTGTTCCTCAAGGATTCTGTTTTTCCCGTAAATTTCTTCCAGATAAAATGCCAGAGGTTCACGGATATCTTTATCGTATAACATTATTTTTCCAGCTTTGCATCGGCTTTTGCCTGGAATTTTTCATTATATACAATAAAACGCTCATGCTCGCCCTCTCCGATCAGTCCTGCCTCATCAAAAGCTTTTACAGAAAACGTCAGTGCTCTGCCATCTACTTTCGTCAGTTCGGTTTCACAGGTAATTTTCATGCCCACCGGGGAAGCTGCCACATGTTTTACATTCATTAACGTTCCTACCGTTCCGCTTCCCTCCTCTAAATACGGCTGTACACTCTCCCATGCAGTCTTTTCCATCAATGCGATCATTGCAGGGGTTGCAAATACATCCAGGGCACCACTTCCCATAACTTTTGCGGTGTTTTCCTCTGTTACCATAATTTCCTGTGTTCCTTTTACGCCTTCTTTTAACATATGTAATACTCCTTTTCTTATTTTGCATTAAATAAGCGATCGGGAAAGAGTTTCGCGATCACCTGTTCTGCATAAATAGTAACATGATTTAAAAGAAGTGTCTACAGTTTAGAAAGTTTTTAGAAATGCACCAACACGCTATTTTCCGGCATTTTCGCGTTCATTGTTAGCACTCATTCAAAAAGAGTGCTGATTTTCTATTGACTTTTTACAAAACTGGTTTTATCATTTTCATTAGCGAACATTTGTGAATGAAAACAAAGGAGATGTATAACATATGGCAAATAAACACGGATCATTATCCATCGACAGCGACAACCTGTTTCCGATTATCAAGAAATGGTTATATTCAGATCATGATATCTTCTATCGTGAGCTGATTTCCAACGGTTGCGATGCGATTACCAAATTAAAGAAACTGGACATGATGGGAGAATATTCCCTTCCTGCTGATTATAAAGCAAAGATTCAGGTCATCGTAAACCCGGAAGAAAAAACCTTAACATTTATCGATAACGGTCTTGGAATGACTGCCGATGAAGTAGAAGAATATATCAACCAGATTGCATTTTCCGGTGCAACGGATTTCATCGAGAAATACAAAGATAAGTCCAATGACGATCAGATCATCGGTCATTTTGGACTTGGTTTTTACTCTGCATTTATGGTTGCAGATGAAGTAACGATTGATACCCTTTCTTATAAAGAAGGTGCAACCGCTGTTCACTGGTCCTGCGATGGCGGTACCGAATTTGATATGAAAGACGGCGACAAAACAACCGTTGGTACAGAAATCACACTGTTCTTAAATGAGGACTGTCTGGAATTTGCCAACGAATACCGTGCAAGAGAAGTCATTGAAAAATACTGTTCTTTCATGCCAACCGAGATCTATCTTTCCAAGGCCAATGCCCAGGAAGAATATGAAACCATCGACAAGGAAGATGTAAAAGATACCGATAAAGTAATTGAAGAAATCCACGAAGAGGCCAAGACCGAGGAAAAAGAAAACGACAAGGGCGAAAAAGAAATCGTAGAAGTTTCTCCGGCCAAGGACAAGGTAAAGATTGTAAAACGTCCGGTACCACTCAACGATACCAATCCTCTCTGGACCAAAAATCCAAGTGAATGTACCGATGAGGATTACAAGGAATTTTACCGCAAGGTATTTATGGATTACAAGGAGCCTCTGTTCTGGATCCATCTGAATATGGATTATCCGTTCAATTTAAAAGGTATCCTCTATTTCCCGAAGATCAATACCGAGTATGATTCCATTGAAGGAACCATCAAACTTTACAACAATCAGGTATTTATCGCCGATAACATCAAGGAAGTCATTCCTGAATTCTTAATGCTCTTAAAAGGTGTGATCGACTGCCCGGATCTGCCGCTTAACGTATCCAGAAGTGCACTGCAGAACGATGGTTTTGTAAAGAAGATCTCCGAGTACATCACCAAGAAAGTAGCTGACAAGCTGATCGGTATGTGCAAGACGGATAAAGAAAATTACGAGAAATACTGGGACGACATCAGCCCGTTCATCAAATTCGGCTGTCTGAAAGATACCAAGTTCTGTGACAAGATGAACGATTACATCCTGTTCAAGAATCTGGATGATAAATATCTCACTCTTCCGGAACTCTTAGTCAAAGAGGAAGAAAAGAAAGACGAAAACAAAGATGAAGCTGAGGTATTAGATGCTGACGGCAATCCAATCAAAAAGGAAAGCACCGATGCAGCAGATGAGAATACTGAGGAAAAAGATGAGCGCAAGGTAATCTACTATGTAACTGACAAACTTCAGCAGGGTCAGTACATTAAGATGTTCAAAGAGCAGAACATGGACGCTGTCATCTTAGACCACAACATTGATACTTCCTTCATCTCACAGCTTGAGCAGCGCAATGAGCATTATAAATTCATGCGTATTGATGCAGATGTCACAGAATCCTTAAAGGACGAGACTTCCGCTGAGGACTTAAAGGCTGAGACAGATACCCTGACTGATGTGTTTAAAAAAGCTTTAAACAACGATAAACTGACTGTCAAAGTTGAGAAGCTGAAAAATGCGGATATCGCTTCTGTCATCACGCTTTCCGAGGAAGGCAGACGTATGCAGGATATGATGAAGATGTATGCAATGAACGGCATGGGCGGCATGGATCCGAACATGTTTGCTGCGGATCAGACCCTGACCTTAAATGCAAACAATGAACTTGTAAAATATATCTTTGAGCACAAAGATTCCGAGCATGTTCCGATGTTCTGTGAACAGCTTTACGATCTTGCAATGCTTTCCAACCAGCCGCTGTCTGTTGACGCTATGGCAAAATTTGTACAGCGCAGCAATCAGATCATGATGCTTTTAGCAAAATAATTTTTACAGAATACAAGCCCCTGCAAAACCTGTAGATACGAGTTTTGCAGGGGCTTTCTCATGCTGTTTTTTATCGTGCTTATACCTGAATTTCTATAAAAATATTATTTTGCTGCCGTATAGATTGCGATCATATCTTCCACATCCAGATGCTTTACTTTTCCAAGATTGCCTCTGACTGCCGCATTACACTTTTCTGCCAGTTCTTTTATCTGTTCTTCTGTCGGCGCAATGCCAAGTTCCGTTAATGATGTCGGCATATGGATTTCCCGGTAAAAATCCTCCATTGCAGCAATGCCTGCCTCTGCCGTCTTCTGTTCTGTCTCCTGCGGCTCCACACCCATAACGTGCTCTGCAAACTGCACAAATCGTTCAATACGCTCCCCGCAGACATAGCGTGCCCAGCTTCCCCAGATCGCGGCAAGCCCTGCTCCATGTGCCACATCAAACATTCCACCAAGCTCGTGTTCTAATTTGTGCGTTGCCCAGTCACCACCATCCGTTCCGCAGCCGGTCAGTCCATTATGGGAAAGACTTCCCGCCCACATGACTTCCGCGCGCGCATCATAATTTTCCGGCTCTTTTACAAGGATTTTTGCATTTCTGATCACCGTACGCATCAGTGCTTCACTGATTCCATCCGTCAGTTCCATGTTGTCACTGTGGTTGAAATAGCGTTCCATCGTATGCATCAGGATATCCGTGCATCCGCATGCTGTCTGATACGGTGGAAGCGTCATCGTAAGCTCCGGATCTAAAACAGCAAACTTTAATCGGCTGTAATCGGTCGTGCATCCTCTCTTCATGCCGCCATCTTCCTTTGTTATTACGCAGGAACCGCTCATCTCACTTCCCGCCGCCGCGATCGTAAGCACTACACCGATCGGCAGACATGCAGTCGGTTTCCGTTTAAAATCAAAGAAATCCCACACGTCTCCTTCATTTGCAACACCATATCCGATCGCCTTTGCGGAATCAATGACACTTCCGCCGCCGACGGCAAGGATGAAATCGACATTTTCTTTTTTACAGAGTGCGATTCCTTCATACACCAGAGAAAGTCTCGGGTTTGGAACTACACCGCCCAATTCGACGTAAGTGATCCCCTCTTTATCAAAGATCGCCTCGATCCTGTCTAACAGACCGGAGCGTCTGGCACTGCCGCTTCCATAATGGATGAGAACCTTTTTACAGTTCTGTTCTTTTATCAGGTTTCCAACTTTTTGTTCCGCACCTTTTCCGAAAACAACTTTTGTCGGTGCATAATAATTAAAATCGTTCATTTTGCTCCTCATTCCCACATGTAAAAGTTCTTATTTCCTCTTTTCATAACTACTTCTAGTTATATAAGCTATTATCGGTAAGAAAACGTATCTGCTTTAGTCTGAACAAGCTCGCAGGAAACCATCACCGGTTCTCTGCGGGCTTACACTCTCTTATCGTATCTTCTTATTATATATCTGTCTGACAAACTATCTACATTGAAATTTTATCAAGTATTCCGGTCAGATGTGCGATCGTCACCCCATAATTTGTCATCGGAACCTGCTGTTTTTTGGCACGGTCGATCCGCGACATCACATATTTGCGGTTAAACATGCATGCACCGCACTGGATGATCAGATCATAGCCGGATAAATCCTGTGGAAAATCCGTTCCACTCACGATGTCTACGGTAATGCCCTCTCCTGCGCGCTTTTTTAACATGCGCGGGATTTTGACTCTTCCGATATCTTCCTGCAGTGGCGCATGGCTGCAGCATTCTGCGATCAGAACATGCGATTCATTTGTCAGGGAATCTAACATTTTTGCACCTTCCACATAGTAAGGAAGATCTCCTTTATACGCTGCAAACAAAACAGAAAATGAGGTCAGCATGCTCTCTTTCGGCTTGTGCTCATACACATAGCCGAATACCTGTGAGTCTGTGATGATCAGTTTCGGCGGTTCTTTTAAGGCTGCAAGTGCCGGCAATAGTTTATCCGTTGTCACACTCATGACCAGGCACTTTTTATCCAAAAGTTCCCGTAATGTCTGCACCTGCGGCAGGATCAGACGTCCTTTCGGCGCCTGGATATCCTGCGGCATGACCAGTAAGACGAAATCTTCTTCTGTGACGAGATCTCCCGTGATCAGCCTATCTCCGTAATTTTCCGGCACAAGGCGGGCGAGTTCTTCCCTGACTGCGTCGATCCCTGCCCCCGTTTTGGCACTGACTGCGAGCGCCTGTTTTCCTGTTTTTTCTTTAATATAAGAAGCAAGTTCGTCCATATGCGGATCAATATCTGCTTTCCCGACGAGGAACAAAACAGGCGTATTTTTTTCTTTCAGAAACTGATACCACTTTAATTCTTCTGTGAGATCCGGTAAGTTCTCCTGATTTTTCTCGGACGACTGTTGTAATTTTTCTTTTGCATCTTTCGTTTCTGAAGCATCCTCTCTGCAGGCATCCGCGCCAGATACCACGATCACAGCGATATCCGCCTTTTCCGCTGCAAGTTTCGTTTTCTCCACACGGCGTTCCCCAAGCTCAGTCTCATCATCAAATCCCGCTGTGTCAATAATCACGCAGGGACCAAGCGGACTGATCTCCATCGGCTTATAGACCGGGTCCGTCGTCGTTCCGGCAACATCTGCAACAATGGAGACTTCCTGATGTGTGAAGGCGTTGATAAAAGAAGATTTCCCGCTGTTTGTTTTCCCGAACACACCAATATGCAGACGGTTGCTGCCTGGTGTATCATTTAGTGTTCCTGCCATAGTACTCCTTTCGGACAATCTACCCGGCAGCACGAATTTTCCCGCTCTGCTTTCTGTTTGTCCATTTAAGATATGCATCCCGTTTTTCTTCTCTTAAAATCTGAAATCACGTTTTCCCTCTGCGATATCGTGGATGTGCTCGTATGCAGTCTGTTTTACTTTCGGATTCGGAATTTTTTCAAGTTCTCTGTCGATCAGCTCCATACCAAGACGTTTTGTCTCTTCGCTTGCATAATCTTCCAGATATTCTTTTAATGTCATCAGCGCATTCGGGTGACAGCAGTTTAAGATCTGCATGTTTTTACAAAGTGCCATAAAACGGTCACCGGTTCTTCCCTCACGGTAGCATGCAGTACAAAAACTCGGTACAAAGCCCATTTCCATCAACCAACAGACTACTTCATCTAACGTTCTTCTGTCGCTTACGTCAAACTGTGCAGAATTTTCTTCTTCTTCTTTTTCCGGCTCTGCGTAGCCGCCGACGCTTGTTTTTGATGCACCGCTGATCTGGGAAACGCCAAGCGGAAGGACTTTGTTTCTCACTTCCTGGCTCTCTCTTGTTGAGATGATCATTCCGGTATATGGCACGGAAACACGGATCAGCGCACAGATCTTTGCAAATGTGTCGTCAGAGATGCCATTGTCAAATGCAGACGGATCAATGTCATCTGCATGCTTGATTCGCGGTACACTGATAGTATGCGGTCCGACTCCATGTACTGCCTCTAAGTGTTCTGCGTGCATCAAAAGTCCTGCAAACTCATAACGGTAAAGGTCAAGTCCAAACAATACGCCAAGTCCTACATCATCAATTCCGCCCTCCATTGCACGGTCCATCGCTTCTGTGTGATATGCGTAATCGTGTTTCGGTCCGGTCGGATGCAGCTTTTCATAGCTTTCTTTATGGTAAGTCTCCTGAAACAGGATATAAGTTCCGATTCCAGCTTCTTTTAATTTGCGGTAATTTTCCACGGTCGTTGCAGCAATATTGACATTGACACGGCGGATTGCACCGTTTTTATGTTTGATGCTGTAGATGGTCTTGATGCACTCTAAGATATATTCGATCGGGTTGTTGACCGGATCTTCGCCCGCCTCAATGGCAAGACGTTTATGTCCCATATCCTGCAATGCAGTAACTTCTTTTACGATGTCTTCCTGCGTCAGTTTCTTTCTTGCAATGTGTTTGTTTTTCAGATGATACGGACAGTATACACAGCCGTTCACGCAGTAGTTTGACAAATAAAGCGGTGCAAACAATACGATACGGTTTCCGTAAAAATCTTTTTTGATCTGCTCTGCAAGTGCATAAACTTCCTGGATTTTTTCAGGGATCTCACATGCTAAGAGGACAGATGCCTCCCTATGATTTAAGCCCTTTCTTAATTTTGCCTTCTCGATGATCTCATC